>Ga0209189_1002127_pt1 | contig 14165 bp, 13 predicted proteins | sample C_130820_EF_Meta_FD_187308 | JGI IMG/M metagenome (GOLD analysis project Ga0209189, IMG submission 187308) | Freshwater microbial communities from Lake Croche, Canada to study carbon cycling - C_130820_EF_MetaG (SPAdes) (version 3) | ecosystem: Environmental > Aquatic > Freshwater > Lake... | reverse complement strand
AGGCGTGGAAGGCGCAGACCGGATCGACTACGAATGGGCCAACTGGCCCATGGCCAAAAAGGTGGAGACCGCCAAGGCATTGTTGGAGCAAGCGGGCGTGAAGCCGGGCGCCAAGTTCACCTTTTCATACAACACCAGCGAGTACCACAAAAAGATGGCCATCTTTGCAGCCTCTGAATGGAAGACCAAACTTGGACTGACCGTGGAGCTCGAGGCGATGGAGTTCAAAGTCCTCATCAAAAAACGCCATGATGGCCAATTTGAAATGGCGCGAGACGGATGGAACGCCGACTATAACGATGCGACCACATTTGTCGCCTTGGTCAAGTGCGACTCAGATCAAAACCACAGTCGTCATTGCAATAAAGATGCGGAACAGCTGATCCAAAAGGGTTTGAAAGAAAGCGACCAGACCAAGCGAAAAGCAGACTTGAACGAAGCCATTCGCTTGATCATGAATGATTACCCGATCATTCCGCTGCTGCAATACTCCTTGCCCAGACTGGTCAAGTCGTATGTGGGTGGGTACAGCACCGACAACCAGATGGACCGGTTTCGCACGCAGGACTTGTACATCGTCAAGCACTGAGTTCGCTGATGTTTTCAATCCTTGGGGTCTGACGTATAGACTCAGGCCTCATGTTCGCATACACCTTTCGTCGCCTGCTCTCCACCATCCCCACCTTGCTGGTGGTGATCGGGGTTATATACATCCTGCTGTTTTCGGCCCCTGGCGGCCCCTTCGACTCTGAAAGGGTCGTGCCCGAAGCGATTCAGGCTCAGTTGATGAGCAAGTACCACCTGGATCAGCCCTACTGGAAGCAATACCTGCTCTACATCTGGCAATTGCTGCAAGGCGATCTGGGCGTCTCGTACCGCTATGCCGACTGGTCCGTCAATGAACTGGTGGGCAGTGCCCTGCCAGTGTCACTGGCTATCGGCGGCCTGGCCATTGCGCTGTCTTTGGTCATTGGCGTGTTGCTGGGGGCGCTGGCGGCGCTGTACCGCAACTCCTTTGTGGACTATTTCGTAATGGCGTTGGGCAGCCTGGGCAGTGTGGTGCCGTCGTTTGTGCTGGGACCGCTCTTGGTGCTGGCGTTTGCCATTGGTCTGAAGTGGTTGCCTTCGGGCGGCTGGGATCATTTTTCATGGCAGTTCATGGTCTTGCCTGTGAGCTTGCTGACCTTGATCAATGTGTCGACCTTGGCCCGCATCATGCGCGCCAGCATGGTGGAGGTGATGGGCAGCAACTACATCCGCACGGCCCGCGCCAAAGGCCTGCCCATGCACTTGATTGTGTTCAGACACGCTTTGCGGCCGTCGCTGCTGCCCGTGGTCACCATCGTGGGGCCATTGGCCGTATCTTCCATCACCTCTGCCTTGGTCACTGAGAGTATTTTTTCGATTCCCGGCTTGGGCATTTTGGTGGTCAACGGTGCCGCCAACCGCGATTACACGCTGGTGCTGGGTCTGGTGGTGCTGATCACTGCACTGGTCGTGCTGGTCAATTTGTGTGTGGACCTGATTTATGCATTCCTCGATCCCCGCAGCCGAGCCTGAGCGCAGCCCATGGCGCGATGCCATGCAACGCTTTCGCCGCAACAAGGCCGCGGTCACCAGCCTCGTGTTTCTGATCTTGGTGACTTTGCTTTGCGTCATCGGCCCTTGGTTGCTCACGCACGCTTATGACAGCACCGACTGGGACGCGCTCAAACTCCCGCCCTCGCTGACCCACAGCCACTGGTGGGGCACCGACGAATCGGGCCGTGATCTCTTGGTGCGTTGTCTGGTGGGCGGTCGCATCTCGCTCATGGTGGGCATCTTGACGACACTGACATCGATTGCCCTGGGCGTGATCTGGGGTGCCACGGCGGGCTACTTGGGGGGCGCAGTTGATCAGGTGATGATGCGCATCGTGGACATCATGTATGCGGTGCCTTACCTGCTGATTGCGATCTTGCTGGTCACCGTTTTGGGGCGTGACTTTTACCTTGTGGTGCTGGCGATCACGGCTTTTTCCTGGATGGACACGGCCAGGCTCGTGCGCGGCCAAACGCTGTCATTGCGCAAGATGGAGTTTGTGGAAGCGGCGCGTGCCATGGGCGTGTCCACGCTCCGCATCGTGGTTGAACACATTGTGCCCAACCTCATGGGCCTGGTGCTGGTGTACGCCACCGTGACTGTGCCCGGTGTGATCCTGACCGAGTCGGTATTGTCCTTTTTAGGCTTGGGCATCCAGGAGCCCATGACCAGCTGGGGCGTGCTGATTCATGACGGTGCCCAGATGCTGGATTCGGCCCCATGGCTGCTGATCTTTCCTGCGTTGATGCTCTCGCTCACGCTTTACAGCTTCAACTACCTCGGCGATGGCTTGCGCGACGCCCTGGACCCGAAGGACCGCTGACGTGAGCACCGAAAAAACCTTGCTGGACGTCAACAACCTCAACGTCCATTTCCAAACACCCGAGGGCGAATTGCAGGCGGTTCGCGATGTGAGCTTCTGCTTGCGCCCCGGGGAAACTCTGGGCGTGGTGGGCGAAAGCGGTTCAGGCAAAAGCCAAACCATGCTGGCCATGATGGGCCTGTTGGCCAACAACGCCCGAGCCGAAGGACAGGTGCTGTTTCGAGGTGAGAACATCTTGAATGTGCCTGCAGCCCAGCTCAACCGCGTGCGTGGCCCCAAGCTGGCCATGATTTTTCAGGACCCGATGAGCTCGCTCAACCCGTTTTTGACGGTAGAGCGGCAAATGACCGAGGTGCTGCAGATCCACCAAAACACCTCACGCGGCCAGGCCCGTGCAGCATCGCTCCAGATGCTGGAAAAACTGCGTATTGCCGATCCGCTGCGTTGCTTGAACAGCTATCCGCACCAGTTTTCGGGCGGCATGCGCCAGCGCATCATGATCGCCATGGCCTTGCTGAGTCAGCCTGACGTGCTGATTGCCGACGAACCCACCACAGCGCTGGATGTGACCGTGCAGGCGCAAATCGTGGCACTGCTGCGTCAGTTGCAGCAAGACCACGGCACCAGCATCATCATGGTCACGCACGACCTGGGCTTGGTGGCAGGCCTGAGCGATCAGGTGATGGTGATGTACGGTGGTCGGGTCATGGAGCACGCGTTAGCCGACGACATTTTTTATCACACCCGTCACCCTTACACGCGTGCTTTGCTGGAGTCGGTCCCGCGAATTGAACAGGCTGACGACGCGTTGTTGGCCATTCCCGGCATGCCACCCTCATTGCGCAGCATGCCCCCCGGTTGCCCGTTTGCCCCACGCTGCGCCCGTGCCGATCACAATTGCCTGGTCCCGGCTCCTTTAAGCCTTGCGACCGATGGCGCCGCCGCCCACCGAGTTGCCTGCCACCACACAGGCTCCACAGCATGACCCCGGCTTCAGCGACGTCCTCCGACCCGCAGCGCCTGCTGCAGGTGCGTGATCTGCGGGTGCACTACGCCGTCAATGACAGCCTGGGTTTTTGGCCTCGAACCCGCCAACTTGAGGCGGTCAAAGGCCTCCATTTAGACCTGTATGCGGGCGAAACATTGGGCGTGGTGGGCGAGTCCGGCTGTGGCAAATCGAGTCTGGCCAAGGCCTTGATGGGCTTAATTCCCAGCCAATCGAGCCAATTGAAATGGTTCGATCAGGACCTGACCAAGCTACCGATTCAGCGTTGGGGCGCCGTCCGGCGCGATGTGCAAATGGTGTTTCAGGACCCTTTGTCCAGCCTGGACCCGCGCTTGAATGTGCTCAAGATCATCTCCGAACCCTTGCGCACCCATGAACCGGGACTGTCTGCCGAACAGCGCAGGGCGGCAGTGCTGGTAACGCTGAATCAAGTGGGCCTGGAAGAAAGCGTGCTCTACCGCTACCCGCACGAACTGTCGGGCGGTCAATGCCAGCGCATCGGTATTGCCCGTGCCATCATCCTGCGACCCCAAGTGATTTTGTGCGACGAACCCGTGTCGGCACTCGACGTGTCCATCCAGGCCCAGATCATCCAGTTGCTGCGGCAGTTGCAGCGTGAAATGAACCTGACGCTGGTGTTCATTTCACACGACCTGGCGGTGGTCAAACACATCAGCCACAGGGTGATGGTGATGTACCTGGGCACCATGATGGAACTGGGGCCCAAGGACACATTGTTCAAGCAGCCCACCCACCCCTACACGCAAGCCCTGCTCGATGCCGTTCCCAAAGCCGACCCACGCAAAGAGCGCCACAAATCTGTGCCATTGCTCTCGGGTGACATCCCCTCGCCCCTCGACCCGCCTTCTGGCTGCGTGTTTCATACCCGCTGCGCGAAAGCCGATGCCCATTGTGCTGTTCAAGCGCCAACCCTTCAAGCAAGTGAAGGCGGTGTCTTCGCTTGCTGGCATCCGCTCGTGAGCCCATGAAAAAAGCCCCGACTCTTCATACAAGAGCGGGGCTTGATTCAGGAACAATCGGGATCAGCGCACCACCGCAATCTGATCGCGCTTGCCGGCTTTGTAAGTGAACAAAGTCAGCGCACCGTTTTTAATGTCACCTTTGTTGTCAAAGGTGATGGTGCCCGTGACGCCTTTGTAGCCGCTGGTCTTGGCCAACTCGGGCAAGTATTTGGCGGGCTCGCTCGACTTGGCGCGCACCATGGCATCGACCATCACATTGACAGCGTCGTAGACGTAAGGCGAATACAACTGCACGTCCGCGTTGAAGCGGGTCTTGTAGCGCGCTGTAAAGTCTTCCATGCCTTTTTTCTGCTGGCCTTCCACGCCGCCGGCTTCCGCGCAAATCACTTGGCCATCGGCCATGGCATCACCCGCCAGTTTGACCAGTTCAGAAGTGCAAATACCATCACCGCCCATGAACTTGGCATTGATGCCCAGAGACTTCATTTGGCGCATCATTGGGCCGGCCACAGCGTCCATGCCACCAAAGAACACTACATCGGGCTTTTTAGCCTTGATGGTGGTCAAGATGGACATGAAGTCAGAGGCCTTGTCGGTGGTGAACTCATGGCCCACCAGTTTGCCGCCGGCTGCTTTGACTGCTTTTTCAAACTCCTCAGCCACGCCTTGTCCGTAGGCGGTGCGGTCATCGATCACGGCAATGGATTTACCCTTGACGTTGTTCACCGCATAACGCCCTAAAGTGCCACCCAAGTGAACGTCGTCAGCCACCACGCGGAAGGTGGTTTTGTAGCCACTGCGTGTAAATTTAGGATTGGTCGCCGAAGGCGAAATTTGCGGAATCCCAGCTTCGCTGTAAATTTTGGCCGCTGGAATCGAGGTGCCAGAGTTCAAGTGACCGACCACGCCGCTGACTTTGGAGTCCACCAGCTTTTGCGCTGCGGCTGTGCCTTGCTTGGGGTCGGCGGCGTCGTCTTCAGCCACGAGCTCGAGCTTGACGGCTTTGCCGCCGATCTTGACGCCTTTGGCATTCAACTCATCGATGGCCATGCGAGCACCGTTTTCATTGTCTTTGCCCAGGTGCGCAATGGCGCCGCTGAGCGGGCCGACATGGCCAATTTTGACCACTTCTTGCGCCGAGCTTGCGCCGGCGGCCAAGAACATGACGGCGACTGCAGTGGCTTTGAATTTCATGTGCATAAGTTCTCCTAAAAAAATGATTAGTTTGAAATGAAGCAAAGAATAACAATAGCGCAAAATGGCTGACCAGAAACAAAAGTTCAGACCTATTTTCGCTCAAGCGGGTTCAACATTTCATTCACGCTGAGCCTGAACGTCAATGCAAGCCACTTTTCTAGCCCGGGCTGGAGCACTTTGTGAAGTGTGGGGATCCATGGCATGTCTATGGACTAGGTTACAGGGTCTTTGGACGACATAAATCAATGGGGTTTCAAGCTCAAATCGTGACGCTGCAGGCTGTAACCCAACGCGGTGTAGTGTTTCCATCGATCGCGCGCTTGCAAACGATCGGCGGTGTCATCGCTGACCACCTCAATCAGGCGATCAAAGCCTTCAAACCCTTCAGGCAACGAAGGTCCAAGATTGACGGCCGTCCTCACGCCCTCAACAGGCTCCCATCGGGTGGCCAAGATGACCGCTGAATGGCTCAGCAAATGAGCCTGACTGGCTTGGCAGTGCGTCACAAAATCATGCGGCGAAAGCGACCACAGGGCCGCATCCAGTTGCTTCAAATCAGCTTGCGGCACCACCACAAAGAGCCGTTGATTGTGCAAAGTACCTTTGCGCAACAAACGACAGGCATAGGCCAGTTTGTCAGGCGCATTGAAGTGAAATTCAATCTGCGTCATGCCAGTTAAGCAGCCGATGTTTGGGCCTTGCGAACGGAGTTCGCTTTGCCTGAATTTCGGGGCTTCGCGTCAGCCTGAGACAACAGGTAATGCATCAGCAAAGCCACAGGACGCCCAGTCGCCCCTTTGGCCGCGCCCCCCTTCCAGGCGGTTCCGGCGATGTCCAAATGCGCCCAAGGAAAGGCTTTGGCAAAGCGCTGCAAAAATTTGGCCGCCGTGACCGCGCCTGCGGTACGCCCACCGATATTGGCCACATCGGCAAAGTTGCTTTTCAAACCGTCTGCATAGTCATCGTCCAAAGGCATGCGCCAGCAAGGGTCCATCGCCTGATCTCCAGCTTGCTGAAGGGCCAGGGCCAAGCCGTCGTGGGTGGCAAAAAGACCCGAACGAACCGCCCCCAAAGCCACCACACAGGCACCTGTCAGCGTGGCGATGTCAATCACCGCTTTGGGTTTAAAGCGTTCAGCGTAGGTCAAGGCATCGCACAACACCAATCGGCCTTCGGCATCGGTATTCAAAATCTCAATGGTCTGACCGCTCATGCTGGTCACCACATCGCCTGGTTTAACTGCCAAACCGTCTGGCATGTTCTCGCAAGCCGGGATCAAACCCACTACGTTGATGGCGGGTTTGAGCACGCTCAGGGTTTTGAAAACCCCCAGCACGCTGGCGGCGCCGCTCATGTCGAATTTCATTTCATCCAATTCAGCGGCAGGTTTGATGGAAATGCCACCCGTATCAAAGGTGATGCCTTTGCCCACCAATACGACAGGCGCCTGAATTTGAGCAGTACCGTGGTAATTCAAAACAATGAACCTCAGGGGCTCGCGTGAGCCTTTGGCGACCGACAAGAATGAACCCATGCCCAGTTTGCCCACTTCTTTGGGGCCCAGCACCTCACAGGTCATCTTGGGTCCTTTGGCCAGCGCTTTTGCGGCCTCGCCCAGCAGGGTGGGGGTGGCATGGTTAGCGGGTCGATTGGCCCACTCTTTGGCCAGCTCAATGCCCACCGCTATGGCGGTCGAGTGGTCAAAAGCTTGTTGTGTTTCGGTGCTCAGGGTGGGCACGCCGATTTTCAAGTGGGTGAGTTTTCGGCCTGACGGCTTCGATTGTGTCGTGGTGTACACATAACTGGTCTCGGCTGCAGTGAGCACTGCGGCTTGCACGGCGTGCACTTGGGGGGCGCTGGCGAAGACCAACAACAATTTTTTGGATTGCGCAGATTTAACGGCGGGCATCACCGCAGCCATGGCACTTCTGACCTGGGCGGGCGTTCCCTGAGCACAACCGACCAGCCAGATTTTGGGCGCTTGAATTTTGGGCAAGCGGTAGGCGGCCAGTATTGTTCCTGCTTTGTGCTCAAAATCTTTGGCCTCCAAGGCTTGGGTTATCAGCAAAGAAATGGCATCTTTGCCAGCCGCAAAGCCCTCCGGAACGAGGACAATCAAAGCATCGGATTTATCTTGGCAAGCGCCTGCGAGTGTGAGGTAAGTGATTTCGAAGTTCATAATGGTCTCTTTTTTTGTGCCTCCATGTTATTCCACTCTTGTCTTCGTAAGGATTTATCACGCAGTTTCGGTGCGACAGTAGTTGTTTTATCAACTATTATCATGACCAACGTGCTGATCCGTACGCTGGGTGATGCAACAGCAGGCGGCGTCAACCCTTCTGAAATCATGCTGGTCATGGGTTTCACAGTGTTAGGGCACCTCACCTCCATTTTGACATTGAGCTTGTTCATCGCCATTGTCTCGACCTTGTCGCGCATGTATGCGGACAGTGAAATGGTGATCTGGTTTTCCAGCGGGCGTGGCCTGGCCTCTTTTGCGCCGCCTATTTTCCGCTTTGCATGGCCCATTTTGCTGACCATCGGCACATTGTCATTGGTGTTGTGGCCCTGGAGCAATCGACAAGCCCAGGACCTGAATGATCGCTACCAGCAACGCAGCGACATTGAGCGTGTAGCGCCCGGTCAATTTCAAGAGTCTGCTGGCGGCAAACGCGTTTTTTTCATCGACAAAGAGACATCTGACAATCAAACAGGCACCAACGTTTTTGTCTCCAGCATCGAGGGCGAGATAGAAAGCATCACTTCAGCTCGACAAGGCAAGATTGAAATTCAAAATGACGAGCGCATTCTGAACTTGAAATTCGGCCAACAAGTGTTGCGCAACACCCGCACAGGTGAAGTGCGCGTCATTGAATTCAAAGACTATAAAGTCGTGATTGATCCCGACGTCAAAACCAACGCGTCCAATGCGCCCGGCATGACCTCCACTCTGGAGTTGATACGCAACCCAACACCTCGCCACATGGGCGAGTTGGGTTGGCGTTTGGGTTTGGGGGTGTCGGCCATCAACTTGATGCTGCTTGCTTTGGCTTTATCGACCGCCAATCCGCGGGTCGGGCGCAGCTATCACACCGCGTTGGCCTTATTGATTTTTGTTGTGTACTACAACATGATCAACGTCGGCCAGACTTGGGTCAGCTCAGGCCGCTTCAGTTTCACAGGCTTTTTAGTGGTTTTGCACGGGGGCGTTTTCGTGCTCGCATTGCTGTGGATCGCGGCGCGCCACATGAACCTGTCATGGCGTAGCCTGTTGACACTCGGACGCCGGAAATCAAGGGCGCAGCCATGAAAACCATTCGCAGACTGATACACGGAGAAATCATCAGGGCAGTGGGCTTTGTAACACTCGGATTTTTGGCCCTTTTTATTTTTTTCGATATCGTTGACCAATTGCAAGCTGTCAGCCGTTCGGCCATGACGGGATACCAATTTCAACACGCCCTGTTGTATGTGAGCTTGCTGATTCCAGGGCATCTTTATGAACTGCTGCCTCTTTCGGTATTGATTGGCAGCATATTTGTCATGGCGCGGTTTGCGCAAAGTTCTGAATTCACTATTTTGAGAACCGGCGGCTTGGGGCCCTGGCGTGCGTTGGGTTCCTTGTTCAAATTGGGGCTGCTGTTTGTGGCTTTGACTTTTTTTCTGGGTGATTATGTGACCCCTGTCGCCAACCGCCATGCGCAACTGCTCAAAGCCAAATTTCAGGGACGCATCACCATCGGTCAAACAGGGGCTTGGCTCAAAGAAAAACAAAAGGATTTGAACTTTGCCGTCAATGTGGCTGCTTTGAACAGCGACGGTCAATTGGGACAGGTTCGCATCCACGCCTTTGGCCCTGACGGCCGTTTATCCTATATCGCCAGTGCGCCCACAGCCCGTATTGAACAAAACGAATGGGTCATGGACAACGCACAAAAACGGGACTACAACATCGGCAAAGCTTTGCCTCCAAGCATCGAAACGCAGCACATCGCACGATGGCATTGGCCTACCGCAATTTCCACAGAAATGGTGGCTGCCGCCTTGCTCAGCCCGGACCGAATGCAAACACTCGACTTGTTCCAATACATGCGTCACCTGGCTGCCAACGGACAAAATGCGCAACGCTACGAAATCGAGTTTTGGCGCAAAGTCTTTTATCCTTTGAGTTGCTTGGTTATGCTCTCTTTGGCCTTGCCTTTTGCTTACCTGCACTTTCGCTCCGGTCACATCACGGGTTACGTGTTTGGGGGAGTGATGGCAGGCATCAGCTTTTATCTGCTCAATAACGTCTTTGGTTTCATGGGCAACCTCAACAATTGGCAGCCGTGGCTGACCTCTGCAGCTCCCGCATTGATTTACAGCGCCATTTCACTGACGACCTTTTGGTGGCTGGTTTTACGGCAATAACGATGAACCCATCCCCCACCCCTGCGTCCTTTGGCATTATTGTGTTCGCCCATGGCTCCCGCGACCCGTTGTGGAAACGCCCTATCGAAGACGTTGCCACCCGCATCCGAGAGCGCCAGCCGAACACACCGGTGGTTTGCGCTTATTTGGAATTGACTGAGCCCGATCTGGCGCAAGCGGCGACCGACATGATTGAAGACGGTATGACGCACATTCGCATCACACCGCTTTTCCTGGGCGTGGGTCGCCATGCGCGCGAAGACCTGCCCGTACTAGTCAATGAATTGAAAATCCGCTACCCCGCCGTTCATTTTGAACTTCAAACGGCTGTGGGTGAAAACGCTCAACTGATCGATCTGATGGCACAGATCGCCTTGAGCGAACTGTGAATCGCAGCGGTTGAAGCCATAGACGCATAATGCATAATAAGCAGATTCTTTATAGCGATTCAATGTGAACCTGCATCAATTTAGATTTGTTCAAGAGGCCTCTCGGCGCAACCTCAACCTCACCGAGGCGGCCAAAGCGCTTCACACCTCGCAGCCTGGCGTCTCCAAGGCCATCATTGAGCTGGAGGAAGAGTTGGGGATCGATATTTTTGCTCGGCACGGCAAACGCCTCAAAAGAATCACAGAGCCGGGCTTGCAGGTTCTGCAGAGCATTGAAATCATCATGCGGGAAATCGGCAACCTCAAACGCATTGGCGAGCAATACAGCGCGCAAGACAGTGGCACCTTGTCCATTGCAACCACTCATACCCAAGCGCGTTATGTATTGCCGCTGCCCGTGGCCAAACTGCGCGAAAAATACCCCAAGGTCAACATCAGCCTGCACCAAGGTGCGCCCGATCAAGTCGCCAAAATGCTGCTCGACGACACGGCTGAAATCGGCATGGCCACTGAGGCCCTGGCCGCTTACGATGAATTGATCACCCTGCCCTGTTACGAATGGCAACACATGCTGGTCCTGCCTTTGGACCATCCGCTCGCCCACAAAGACAATTTGACCCTGGAAGATGTGGCCAAAGAACCGGTGATCACTTACCACCCCTCTTTCACTGGGCGCACCCGCATCGACACGGCATTTGCTCATAAAAAGCTACACCCCCGCATCGCCCTCGAGGCCATCGACTCCGACGTGATCAAAACCTATGTGCGTCTGGGGCTGGGTGTGGGCATCGTGGCCGAGATGGCGGTCAAGGACGATCCGGTCAAAGACTTGGTCATTCGCCCTATGGGTCAGCTGCTGGGCATGAATGTGGCACGCGTCGCTTTCAAACGTGGTGCCTACCTGCGCAATTTTGTCTTCCAGTTTGCCGAAATGCTCAGTGACCGGTTGACCCCGACCCTGATCGCCAAAGCCATGACAGGCCATGTGGCCGACTACGAACTCTAACCTCTTTGCTTTTTTGATTTTTTTGATGACCTTTTACACCCCCAGCCTCGTCTCCAAACACCCCGACATGGGGACCACCATCTTCACCGTCATGTCGGGCCTGGCCATCGAAACCGGCGCTGTCAATCTGGGTCAAGGTTTTCCGGACTTTGCCTGCGACCCCCAGTTGACGCAAGCCGTCAACGGGGCGATGCAAGAAGGACTGAACCAGTACCCGCCCATGAGCGGTATCGCGCCGCTTCGTGAAGCGGTCAGCGCCAAAATTCAAAACCTGTATGGTCGCCATTACGACCCCACCAGCGAAATCACCATCACCGCAGGGGCCACACAAGCCATCCTCACCATCATTTTGGCCGTGGTGCACCCAGGCGATGAGGTCATCGTTCTGGAGCCGTGCTATGACAGTTACAGGCCCAACATCGACATGGCCGGTGGTGTGGTCGTTGCAGTACCCCTGACGCCAGGCACTTTCAGGCCAGACTTTGACAAAATCCAGGCCGCCATCACGCCCCAAACCCGCGCGATCATCGTCAATTCGCCCCACAACCCCAGCGGCATGATCTGGAGCGAGCAAGACATGCTGCGCTTGCAAGAAATCTTAGCCCCCACCCAAGTGCTACTGATCAGCGATGAGGTTTACGAGCACATGGTGTACGTGCCCAACCGCCACTGGAGCGCCGCCCAATTTGAAGGCTTGGCAGCGCGCGCCTTTATCGTGTCGAGCTTTGGTAAAACCTACCATGTGACCGGCTGGAAAATCGGCACCGTCTGCGCCCCTGCCTCCATGACCACCGAATTCCGTAAAGTGCATCAATTCAACGTGTTCACCGTCAACACCCCCATGCAATATGGCTTGACGCGGTTCATGGCTGATCCCCAACCTTATATGCAATTGCCGGCTTTTTACCAGCGCAAACGCGATTTGTTTCGCCAAGGCTTGGCGCAAACCCAATTTAAACTGTTGCCAAGTGAAGGCACCTACTTTCAGTGCGTGGATATTTCCGACCTGCGCGTGCCCGAGAAAAACCTGAGCGAGGCGGATTTTTGCAAATGGCTGACAACAGACATCGGCGTGGCCGCCATCCCGTTGTCGGTGTTTTATGCCGATAACTTTGATCAGCGGGTCATCCGTTTTTGCTTTGCCAAACAGGATGAAACTTTGCACAAAGCCATTGGCCGACTCGCCAAACTTTAATCGTCGGTGTTGTCATCCAGGCCGGGGAACAGCACCGAGGTGAAGCCAAAGCGGCTGAAGTCGCGCACCCGCATCGGGTAGAGCTTGCCAATCAAATGATCGCATTCATGTTGAACCACCCGGGAATGAAAGCCTTCGGCTTCCCGGACAATCGGCTGGCCGAACACGTCCACACCGGTGTAGCGTATGCGCTGCCAGCGTGGCACGATGGCGCGCAGGCCTGGCACGGACAGGCAGCCTTCCCAGCCCTCCTGCTCCTCCTCGCCTAAGGGCGTAATCACAGGATTGAGTAAAATGGTTTGTGGAAACGGTGGCTCGTGGGGATAGCGCGGATTGACCTCGCCACTGCCAAAAATGACCACCTGCAAATTGACGCCAATTTGCGGCGCGGCCAAACCAGCGCCATTGACAGCGGCCATGGTTTCCAACAGGTCAGCCACCAAAGCATGCAGTTCGGGGGTGTCAAATGCTGTGACGGCGGGCGCTGTGCGCAACAACCGCTCGTCGCCCATTTTGAGGATTTCGCGTACGGTCATGGCGTGCTTTCGTTTGTTGAAGTGGTTGCTTGGTCGGTTTGCAAATGGGCGAACAAATGGTGCAAGCCCTCCTCGTCCAGAATGGCAATGCCCAGTTCGCGGGCTTTGTCCAATTTACTGCCGGCATCGGCGCCGGCCACCAGGTAATTGGTTTTTTTGCTGACAGAGCCCGCCACTTTGGCGCCTTGGGCTTCGAGCAGGTCTTTGGCTTGGTCACGGCTCAGGGTGGGCAACGTCCCGGTCAATACAAAAGTTTGGCCGGCCAAAGGTTGTGGTTTTTGCAATGCCGGTTCGCCTTCTGGCCAATGCAAGCCGCAGGCGCGAAGTTGCTCAATCACTTCGCGGTGATGGGGTTGACCAAAAAAGGTCAACAGGCTGTGCGCGACGATGGGGCCGACATCGCTCACTTGCAGCAAAGCTTCTTCGCTGGCATCCATCACGCGTTCCAAACTGCCAAAGTGACGGGCCAGTTCTTTGGCTGTGGCTTCACCGACATGGCGTATTCCCAGTCCAAACAAGAATCGGGGCAATGTGGTTGATTTAGACGCTTCCAGGGCCGCCACCATGTTGTGGGCTGATTTGTCCGCCATGCGGTCCAACTGCGCCAGACCTGCAAAACCCAAGCGGTATAAATCGGGCAGCGTTTTGACGATGCCGCTGTCCACCAGTTGATCCACCAACTTTTCGCCCAGCCCTTCCACTTCGACCGCACGGCGTTGCGCGAAGTGCAAAATGGCCTGCTTGCGTTGGGCGCTGCAAAACAGCCCGCCGGTGCAACGGTAATCGGCTTCGCCCTCCTCTCGCTCGGCCAAACTGCCACACACAGGGCAAGTGTGGGGCATGGTGAAAACAGGGGCATCGCCCACGCGCTTGTCCAGCAAGACCGACACCACCTCGGGAATCACGTCACCCGCTCTGCGCACAATCACGGTATCGCCCACACGGACATCTTTGCGGCGGGCTTCGTCCTCGTTATGAAGCGTTGCGTTGGTGACCGTGACGCCTCCCACAAAAACCGGTGACAATTTGGCCACGGGGG
>Ga0209189_1002126_pt1 | contig 14171 bp, 9 predicted proteins | sample C_130820_EF_Meta_FD_187308 | JGI IMG/M metagenome (GOLD analysis project Ga0209189, IMG submission 187308) | Freshwater microbial communities from Lake Croche, Canada to study carbon cycling - C_130820_EF_MetaG (SPAdes) (version 3) | ecosystem: Environmental > Aquatic > Freshwater > Lake | place... | reverse complement strand
TAAAGAATGCCAAAATAGTGCCTAGTTTAGCAGTATCTCCCTGAGCAATATCATTTAGCAATTTGCTTACACCTTCCTGATTCTCAGGAGAATAACTGACACCACTGTATCTACTGCCCCTTGATATATCACCAGTCAGTTCTGGATAATAATGACCAGCCGACATTACTATGGCTGCTTGAATACTCTGTTGAATTAAATTGGGAGAATCATCACCCGAAGCAATATTTTCCAAAGTACCTTCTAATTTTTTCAGTAATGCTATTTTTGATTCTGCTTTGGAAAAAGCGTCATTCTTGATCATGATACTGACCATGCCTTTGACGTCAGCAATGGCTGCCTCAATACCACGTATCCATAATGGACGAAATTTTTTCACCAAACTGGTTTGATCCACTTTGTTACTGGGAACTTCTTTGTTTTGACTGCGTTTTTTTTTTAGATTGGCAACAGCGCCACTTTCGCGGCCCACATAATATTTTTTAAAACTGCCTATTACAGATTTTAAAAAAGTAGTGACAGCATCACTGCGACTACTATTTTGAGATTGCACTTCACCGCCATCGCTGGCTTCAGCATAGTAATTGCCTCCACTGGTTTTGATTGCTCCCACACCTTTGGCGCCTTGTATGATCACCCAAGATCTGTTGTCTTTGATCTGACTCCAAGTTATTTTGTCTACGGGTTTGTATTCTTGATCATGAGACAATCCGTTAACTTGGTGCAGTTTTTTAATAACTGCGTCGCCACCTGCTTGGCCACGGATTAGATCTAGGCCAGTGCTGGCTTCATTGAGCATATTTTCACATAACTGTGCAAATAGTTGATAAGATTGTATTTTCATAGCAGTATTTATCAATTCAATTAATCTGCACTGGAGCCACACTTGTTTCTCTTGGCTTTGGTCAAATCTCCAAAATTCACAGCCCATTCCTGTCCAGGTTGTAACTCTTTGGCATTATTAGGGAATTTGTATTGTACTCCAGCTTGTTTCATAATGTCTGCTACAGGTACACGGAATTTGGTTAAATCGTTACCTAAATTAACATAGGGTTTCGTATGCGGAAATCCCCAGCCTGCAATTTCATGTGTGGCGTTGTTGATCACAATCTTGTAATATCCGTGAGGAACAATGACACCGTTACCTATAGTGGGGTTGCCTGCGCCATATAGTGCGCCTACATAAATTGTAAATGGTTGATTTCTCTGAACTGCCCAACCACGCACTGAAGTTTCTAACAGTTTCCAGATTCCTCTGTTCAATGATCCGTGTTGTGGATACATATTGGTCATTAAAAAGCTTTCATACTCTACCTGTTGACTCCATGACAAGTCGCCATCAGGTGCTGCATGGCCCTTGTCATAGCCTGTGCCAGCATAGTCATCTGGCCTAGCGCCCGTGCCGTTTAATGATTGATCTGCCACAAACGCATTGGTACGTGGAAAACAGCCTAATGCATTTTGTGGCAGCAGTGTATAGGCCACGTATACGGGAATTTTAACTGGTGCATCGTAAGCTACCAAAAATGCTTCTCTGCAGATTGGCTGTGTTGTACGTTGTGTTTGGGCAAATCCATAAGGACTATGAACCGCACAGTTTTGAACTGGTAATGGAGCACGTTGATCCCATGCGTTGGCCAAACCTGCGACTGCTAACAGCAGTGTAAATAAAATCTTCTTCATTTTGATACCTTTAAGTTATTATATTATTTATTTTTATGATTCTTCTAAATAGTATCCGCAACCCGCATATATTTCCCGTTGTAGGTTTTCTACAGTTGGATAAATTTTACAACCGTCAAATCTAGTTTCGTATATTTTACACTTTAATATAACGGTGTCTAAATACTCACAGGGTTCAACTGTGTAGTTTCCATTACTATCAAATACTCGAACCTGACAACATCCAGCACCGCATTTACTGGAATCGCTGGCTTTCATATTTTTCCTTGTTAATCCAAATCAAGTATACTGATTGTGTTGTTGCTGGCTGACACAGCTGCCACCTTGTCGCCTGATCTAAAATTAAAAATCATCTCGCTATTTCCTGGCAATTGAAACCCAGTGGTTGTACTCACAGTAGGTGTTGCGCCAAAAGCTATAAATGTTGGGTTTAACCCGTTGGTGATCAAAATTCGTCTAGCAGTAACGGCTGTACTGGTTGAAACAGTATTGGCAGTTAGCGCCACAGTTTGATACTTGTTGGTGCCAGTGTTGGTGCCAGTGGTAATTGTGGTTATTGTATAATATTGACTCATTGCAGTGGTCCTTTGATTGTGTATTTATGCAGGCTGTTTGCCAAAATGCACATAACACTGGCTCAGGCGGTGGCTGAACTCACGTTGGTGCTGGGGAAGCTTCTGTTAGCACCGTAAACAATACGGATCACAGCAGGTCCACCACTGCCAGGAGGGCCAACGGTCCAGCTGCCATCGCAACAGAAGTAATTGCCGCCGCCGCCGCCGCCACCATAACCACCGCCGCCGTTGCCGTAAGCACCACCACCGCCACCATTGGCGCCAGATGAACCACCACCTCCGCCCGAGCCGCTGCCCGAACCGTCGACGCCGCCAGTAGTGGTTTGAGCTCCGTTGGAACCCTGTCCATATATGCCCACGCCGCCTCCGCCGCCACCCCAACCGTAGTTTGTCAAACCACCGTTTCCGCCAGCGCCGCTGCCACTGCTTCCTGCATTGCCACGATTGCCGGCACCAAGCGTAGTGCCGCCAACTCCGCCGTTGCCGCCTGCGCCGCCGTATCCGCCAGCTCCGCCACCGCCAGCCGAGCCTGGGTAGTAGTTGGGGGTGTTGTAATATCCATATGAGCCGCCAGCTCCGCCAATACCATATCCGCATACATTGTTTGGAGTTGCACCGCCTGTGACAACATTGATGTAATAGCCCGCGGTGGTCACAGTGCCCAATCTTGTAGTGGTTCCCATTGTTGCCACCAATACATCATTTGCATTCACAGGTATGTTGTTTTTCCACGCAAGAGTACCACCATAACCGCCAGCACCGGAGGTATAGTAATTTGGTGCAGCGAGGCCGTCAGCACCCTTTGAAACCGCCAACACACTGATTGATGACACAAACAAGGGCACAGTCCAATTTTGACTGGTCAATAGTATGGCTTGACCCGCAGGTGATGATGATGTGGTAACAAATGTAATTGATTTGGCCGCAGTGGCAAATCCTGCACCATCCAAATAGGCACCTTGATCAATTGACAGTGTGTAGGCAGTGTTGGTTGTCGCAGTACTAGGCAATATGATGGAACTCACGGTGCCGGCTGTCACTGTGGGCACCTGTGTGCTGGTCACAAACACACCACCGCTGGTGGTGATTTGATAAAATTTGCCAATGACTGAATTTACGGGTCTCTCAAACAACAACTGAATTGTTCCATCCCCCACTCCTGTGGCACCATTAACTGGAATTGTGGATATAACAGGACCTGTGCTTGATGTCACAAATGTCACTGTGGTGGCTGTAGATGCATTGCTGTAGTTGTCTGAATAGGCACGATCTTGAATGCTCAAGGTGTAGGTAGTGGCAGTGGTCAACCCCACCAAGGTTATGCTGCTGGTGGTAGTGTTGGATATAGTGGGCAGGAGAGTGCTGGTCACAAACACACCACCGCTGGTGGTGATGCTGTAGGTTTTGCCTGCTTGACTGCTCACTGACTTGTTGATGGATATGGTTATGCTGCCTGCGCCAAAGCCCGTGCTGCCATTAGCTGGTGTGGTGGTGATCACGGGTGTTGCTTTGTCCACAAAGAACCCAGGCATGCTGTAGCTGTTCGTTCCGTGGGATGAGGTAAACCCTAAGATTGAACCACTAAGAATTTCATAAGCATAACCAGATACACTGCTATCACCAATACGAAAGTACGCCCAATCAGTGGGGAACACTAGGAATTCTGTATAACTATAGGTCACGTTGGCTGTCACATAGTCCATGATCAACTGATTGCCTGATTCGTATGAAGTGTCCACTCTAATGTTGTAAACTTTGCCGTAGCTCACACTGATGGTGGAGGTGGATGGGATGCTGCTAAAAAGAGCACAAAAGTGATCAAATCTCACAGTAATTGAGCTGACATTTTGTTGAGAGAGGGCAATAGGACTGCTGGCAACTATGTTGGCCTTGTTGGCGCTGGGGAAAGCACCCACCCATGTTTTGGATCCAGCAATATTGTAGCCGTAGACGTCATCTCGATAGGCGCCGGCGGCGACCACACTGTAGGAGATCCTGTTGACACCGGTGTCTGCATGAATAAAATAATTGAACCGAGGGTTACTGCTATTGACGGCGGCAACGCTTCGTTGATAGTTGGAATATTCAGTGGTGTTCACACCGTATGCCGCACCACCTACCGGTACCAAAACAATCTGAGTTACGTCAGCAGATCCGTCATAGTTGCCGGTGTTAGAGCCTGTTGGCACTGTAGAGGCAAAACTTTTGAAAGTGGTGCACCAATTTAAGTACCTGCTGCTGCTGTATGGTGTATTGAAGAAAAAATACCTTGGAACTCCATTAAAATACGTGTCAATCACGTAATATACATAGAAGTTGTAAGTTGTACCGCCTGTGTAAGGCACTACTTCCGCATAGGGCTGTCTAGTGCCATTGATAATAGGAGAATAAATGGTGTTTTTGATGCTGGCCTTCGCGTCATTGGATTTGATGGCTCCAACAGGTATGTTGAACTGCCCAAGGACACCTTCAAATTTAAAATAAAACTGCCAAGTGTTGGCATTGGGCTGTACTGTTAATGACAAAGTATTGGTGACAACACTTGTACCATAATTGAACACTATGACACCTGTAGTGGTAGTGTATGTGACAGGATGACTCCAAGTTATGGTGGCCTGGATCCAGTTGGGCAGTTTGTAGCTGTTGGGATAATCGTTGTAGCTGCAGGTGATGACAGCTGAAAGCACTGTGGAACTGGTTGACACCAATTTATCCCAACGTGTGGCCGAAGCGTTGTATACAAAATTCGTATTGTTTAGTGTGGTCACAGTGCCATTGGTCTGTGTGGATAGTATCAAAGTCATGCTGTGTTCCGCCTATTGAGTTTGAGTGGAAACGCATTGATTTGGGAAGGCTCTGCCTGAGCCCCAAATAATCCTAATGGCGCCGCCGCCGGCATTGGAACAGGTGTTTCCTCCACTGCCGCCGCCGTAGGTGGATCCAGCTCCCCCAGATCCTGGCAGTCCTGTAGACCCGCAGGTCGCTGTTGCAGTTGCCACCCCAGCACCGTTGCCGCCTATGCCGTAAAGGCCCACACCGCCGCCTGCGCCGCCGGTGTAGCCGGAACATCCAAAATAACTTCCCCCACCACCACCGCCTCCGCCTGTGCCTGGTGAACTGCTTGCACCGTTGGTGCCTCCAGCGCCGCCTACGCCGTTGTATCCACCGGCACCACCACCACCGCCTGCACCCGAGTAGGTCATGTTTCCGCCCGCTCCGCCTCGTGCTCCGCCAAAAGCACCATTGCCACCGCACACAGCAAGATCCACGGGCGCTGAACCTGTACAGGCTCGTATGATATAGCTGCCGCCATTGTCATTTCTGCGCAGATAGCTAGTGTTGCAGCCAACTGCTGCCTGAAGAACTTGACCTGGGCTGACAGATATGTTGTTTTTCCATGCCAAGGTACCACCAGAGGCGCCATAGGGGCTGTAATAAGCAGCTCCGCCCCGAGACACTGCTACCACACTGATTTTGGAGACAAATGCAGGCACTGTGAAATTTTGTGAAGAAGTTATCACTGTGTCCCCACGGGGCTCTGTGCTTGTAGAGAAAAAATTGTAGACCACAGCTGGAGTCACAAAACCAAAACTGTCTTTGAATGCACCTGCATCAATCTCAATGGTATATGTACTGGACATTGATATAGTGTTAAATGTCAAGGTCACATTGGATCCAACGGGAGAGGGCACCTCTCCACTTACCATCAAGACACCACCCACTTGATTGTTCCAAAGTCTATACCGTCCTCCGTTGCTGGTAATAGTTCTATTGGCACCAAACACAAAAGTGCCGCTGCTGACCACTGTGCTGGCTGCTGGCGAGAAATATTGAAACACCAAAGGTGATTTTATCACAGAAAAACTTTGGCTGGCTGAACTGTGAGTGGAAGTGGTGAAGGGATAAGAAGAAGCATAGTAACTACGTGTCACATTGGCACCATTGCCCTGAAACACAGCAAACATTGGTGCAAAAGTCACAGTTTCTGTATAATCAGTAGTGGTGTTGGCTGATGTGTAGTCCATGATCAATTGATGACCGTAGGGTTCACTGGTGTCCACCGCAATATTGCTCAAGGTACCACCACCCGAAAGGGTCACATTGGTAGTGGTAGAGGGCAGAGACTGCAACAGCGCCAAGGGATAGTTGCTAAAAATAACAGCAATTTGCGTGACTTGGCCGCTGGAAGTGATAAGGAGGATTGTGGGAGTGCCAAGTCCATACTGAATGTTTGACACCCAAAAAGGCGGACCCTCTTCATTCACATAGCCACCGTCCTGGTAGCGGTTCCTTGCCACATATGTTCTATAAATGTTATTGGTAGTCAAATAATAGTTGTTCATAGTGTAAAATGAATATCTTGGATTGGTACTGACGGTTGGCGTTCCAGAGTTATTAGGGCTGGCAGCAATACCCCAAATATTATAATTCAAAGTATCAGACTCGCCACCCAAACCAGCGCTGATAATAGACAGGTAGTTAAAAGCGCCAGTGCCACTGATAGGGACATTATATAAGAAGTTCATGAATGTAATTCTAAGTTCCATGGTCTGGCCATAACCGGCATTTACCACATACCTATTCACCCCTGGAAAGTAAGGGTCTGACACTATCCAATGAGCGTTGGTGTAAGTGTGAAAATCCAATACTGCATAGCCTCTGTCGGTATTGATTCCAGGAAAACCTGGACTGTAAATATTAGCATTGGCTGCTGGTGACACATCTGTGGCAGTGACTGTGCTGGAGGAAATCACAAACTGTCCTATTTCACCTGTGAAATTGAAACCAAAAGTGTACTTGCTGGAGGTCACTTGAGTCACAGTGTTGTTGCTCACTGTCCAAGTGCCTGGACCAATAAATGCCATGCTGGCAGTGCTGAACCCAGTGACTGGCCTGTTCCAAGTCACAGTGGCAAAAATGGGTTGATTGCTTCTATATACGTTCAATGCTGTTGGGTTGGTACCAGCATTTTTATCATAGCTCAGTTGTATTGAAGCATATACCCCTGTGGCAGTGCTGGGTATGACTCTTTCCCAACGATTTAGGCTGGCGTTGTATTGACGCAGTCTAGCTTGGGTTGCTGTGCCTAAATATCTTGTGACCCCTGTGGCAGTGGAAGAAATGTCATATGCCATGTTGATGCATCAGCGTGTGATTTCAACCCATGCGTTGCCCACCACGCCACCTCCCTCAGTGAGCCACATGTACCAGCCGCCCAAGTTGGTGTCAAGCCAAAGATCTCCTTCCAAGGGGCTGCTTGGAGCAGATGCGGATTTGGTAATTCTGCTGCGTTTGTTCCAATTACTGGTGCTGGTGCTGTACACCACAGTTTGGCCGCTCACAGCATTTTGCAAGTTGGTGCCAAAGTTCAAATCAACAGTGCTCACATTGAGCACACTGCCTGATAAAGTGGCTGTGGTTCCTGTGGTAAAGTTCAAGGTATTGATAGTGCCTAGACTGGCAGCATTGAATTGCACATTGACGTTGGTGGCCGTGACCAATGCAAATGATCCTAGGAAAAAATTAGTGGCCGTGATGGCCCCATTCACTGTCATGTTGCCAACTGCTGTGAGATTGGCACCCACATTGACACTGCCCTGTATGCCCACACCCCCTGTGACTGTGAGAGCACCAGATGTGGTGCCAACACTGGGTGTGGAGTTGATTATGGACACCTGTCCTAAGGCATTTTCTAAAGTGGATAACTTGCTGGCCACACTCATGATGTTCTCCTTGTCTGTGTCAAGCCTGTGCCTCAGCCCATCTCAACAGCACATTGGTATAGATTGGTGTGCCTTGCGTGAGGTAGGCATTGATAAACAATGCATCTGGTCCATTGGGATAGCAGCTTCTACCTCCCATTGGGGTGTTGGTCAGTTCCTTCAAAGAGCTGAGATCCAGCACGTCTCTATTTGCTTGACTGCCAATGAAGGAAAATATGGTTTCACCCGGCAGTGCAAATGTACTCCTACTGACGGTGAAAATAGTCAATGTGCCCAGTAACGGATTGTTCAAGGTTATAAAATTCCCACTAATGGCTTGTATAAATGTGCCACCTGCAATTGATGTGGCTTGTGATGCCTGTGGTATAATAACATCCCCCACTTGTAGTTGGGCAGCAGCACCTGCTGTTGTTATTTGCAGGGTGGTGGCACCTGCTGCGGCGCTGCTACAAGTAATGTTAGCACCTGTCACTGACTGACTTGAATTCACAAAGGTCATTGAAGCTCCAGCAGACACTTGACTGAAACTGGGTTGGCCGTTGGCCACTGGCGAGCTGGCCACACTGCCGTTAAGAGAGTACCAAGTTATATTGGAACTTGTGGGATGATTTATGGGATTAAGCACACCCTCTATCACAATGGCTGCGTTGACGTTGGTGGATCCACCTGCTGAAATTTCCAAAGCTTGTAAAAGAAACTGAGCTCTATTTATGAGATCTCTTGCACCCAAATCACCAGGTATGCTATTGCTCACACTGGGAGCCAGTCTAATGGCAAACAGCGTGGTTTTTTTCACACTGATCTGCACGTTGGTCACACCATAATTGAACAAGTACCCCCGGTCTTCGTCAAATCCGCCGTCCTGCAAAAATGCACTGCCCCAATGACTGATATTGGGAGCCGCTGTTTGTCCAAACAACAGCACTCCTGTGCCGGCATTGGCATAGTGCGACACAGCGCCACCAGCTTGAAACGTTCTATTAGAATTGCCCACAAACTGATTGATAGAAGTGGCACGAACCAAATTGTTCAAAGTATTGGTACTGGTGGTAATTCCCGTGTAACTGATCAACTCATTGTCCACATACACCATGCCTGATGATGGGAAAAATGTCACATCAGTCACAGTCATCACAGTGTCCAAAGATCCCATGTCTCTGGCCAAGCCTGTTCTTGCACCCTCATTGACCACTTCATACCTCACAGGCATGTTGCCAGTACGCATGTAGGCCTCGTTGTTGACGTTGTTGTTTCTCAGTCTATGCACTGTGATGTAATTGCCGTCAGGGCCTCTCAGCATGAAATCAATGAAACCTGCACCATACCAAGTCCACTGTATGCCAGCCATCTGCATTTTGTTGACCAAAAGATTGTATCCGCTGGGGTTGTACACAGATCCTGACCCATCACAGCGATCCATGTTCCACTGACTTTGGGGAATGATTTTTTCCAAAGTTTTCATTATTCTAATACCAGTAGATGCGGTGGCTGGTCGCCAATCACCATTGATGTACATGCTGTTGTCACTGACCACCCTAGAAACATGATGTGTCATGCCACGTAAAACTACTCGATCCCCCGCAATCAACTGTGTGAGCCAACGAGCATTAGTGGCTGTGGTGTAAGTACTATCAGGACTTATATTGGCCAAACCTCCCAAATCAGTTGTACTGACTCTCAAACCCAAAGCCACAGTTTGACCATCATACTGCCAAAACATGCCATTTTGATCGTCAAATGTGCCTGCTCTCACTATGCTACCGTACCAGTTGATCAAACTCACAAAGCAGGGTGTTCCCATTATGGCAGTGGTGGTGCTGAGAGTCTGAGTGGCAGTGACCACAAAGGTTCTGCTGTCAATGATGGAGGCCACTGTGTAAACACCGTTGTAACCACTGGAAACTACATTTTCCAATTTGATCACGGCACCGGGTTGAAACTGATGATCTTCCAAGTCCGTGATGCCGATGATGCTGCTGCCCACGGTGGTGTTGGTGGCTGTGACAAATCTCAGCTGATAGTTGGGAGCCAACAACAGCCCTGTGTTGTAGTTGATGCTTTTGCCACTTTGATATCTTATGTATTTTTTGCTCTGTCTCACAGCACTGGCACCGTAACTGGGTCCACCTGTGCCCAACTGCACTCCTCCATCATAGGCTCGATGTACATAAAAGCTGTCACTGCGAGCATATACAAAACCTGTTATGGATCCACCAGCAGTGATAGCTCCCACTGCACTTCTAGCTAGAAAGTTGAATGTTGTGGGACTGGAGATTGTGGTGACGTAAAATGGACCTTGTGCATAACTGTGATTGTTTGTGCCGTTGTCACTGGTGACTACCACCATGATACCTTGTCCTGGTGTAAATCCGTGATCTGTGGCAAAACTGGCAGCTATGGTGGCTGTGGATCCTACAGTACCGCCACTCAGTACACTAAAAGTCACATCTGTTCTAGAAGCACCTGTGTAAAATCCACCTTGACGCACCACGGTGTAGGTGGAATTGATCACGGAGTCCTGTACAGTGCCCACCTTGCCTTTGGCATAGTAGTTCAGCGACGTGCTAGTGGGCACAGCGTTGATAATAAAAGTTCCCTGTGCCAAAGCATAGCTGGGCACTGTGCTTTCTAGAGTACTTACTGTGATTGCAGTACCTGTTGTGAGATTGTGAGGAATTTGTGTATTAACAGTGATAAGACTTTCTGCTGTGAGATCATTGGGCCTCAAATAATTGGCATCAGTGGTTATGGTGGTCACTGATAGATCGCTACCTGGTACTTCGAATATGCCTGCATAGCCTCGAACTGCACTGATCTGCTGCCATTTGGTGGGTTGAAGACCATATTCAAAGTCCGCATCAATCATGCTCTTGGGGTTGGAGGTTCTGGCTCTTTCCCATGCATCTGTGCCAGCACCCATGGCTCTAGTGAGTATGGCTTGGTCGGTTCTCTCTGTGAAAATCTGCAGTATGTCCCCACTGCTCATGCCCTGCGTGGACACACCCAAAGTGATGGTGGTGACTCCATCACTCATGCCCAAAGCCTGTGGAAATTGTGTGGTATTGGCTCTACTGAATGCAACAGTGGTGCCCACATAAGTGAGATCTGCAAAATTGTAGACCATTTGATTTTTTGTCACATTGGTAATGATCAACAGTTGACTGAGATCAAACTTGCCAGGAATCTGTATGGTTCCAGAACCAGCACCACCTGGAGTAAAAACATAGGTTCTTTGTAGTTGTTTGGCCATGCTGTGGAATAATCCTTTGTGTTATTTAGTTTTCAAATGCCCAGGGCCACACCCATTGCAATGGCAAATGCATTGCTGGGCGTTGGAGTGGACAAGATGCCGTAGGGTGTGCTGATCACTGTGACTGCATCGTTCAAATTTCTAGCTTCGTTCAAGGTGATTGAAGTGCCGTTGCTGGCTGTGTAGTCTGAAGGTGGCAGCAACAGTCCATTCACAAACACTTGAACATATCCTTGAACATAACCGCCTGACACCACAAAAGTGGAGGAATTGGCGCCTGATGTGAAGTTTTGTATCACAGTGGGCAACAAGGGTGTTCCATTTATCAACACATTGGTGGCACTGATTATGCCACCCACATTGAGATTGCCCACTATGCCCGCTCCGCCAGCCACTCTCAATGCGCCCGTGACGGGGGATGTTGCTGTGGCAGTGTTGGTGATGGCAAAAACATCAGCTGTACCGCTCACACTCACTGTGGCAGTGCTGAGTCTGGTCCAAGCCGTAGTGCCAGTGCTGTAACTGTACTTGATGCCATTGATAATGGACTGTTGGCCGTCTATGGGTGATGCGGGGAATGACATAGATTATTTGCTCATTGTTATTCAGTATTTATGTAGGTATAGTTTTAATTTCTAAAGTTAAATTTTAAGCAGGATTTAATATTACCCCAATTGCCGTATGCGGCACGCTGGCCGCAGCAGTATAAGAGTAACTACCTGCAAGGGTCTGCTGTTTATATCCTAGATAACCGTATTCATACTTTACTTTGGCACTAGTGCCTGGATAAGCCACCTGTGTTGCTCCAGAACCGCTAAAAGATAAATTGGGCGATGTGCCGGCACTTTCAGCACTAGCAGCCCATACAACATGAGTAGTACCTGCTTGGGATGAACTATTGAGTGTCAAACTTGGTGTAACACTGCTAACACTAAAGGAGGTTACTGCACTGCCCACAAATGGGCTAGCAGTTTTTACTCCACTCCAAGCGCTGAGTGCTACAACCATGTCATCGTATGATGTACTATTAGTCCAAGACACAGTAAAAGCTGATTGAGCATTGGTGGTGATGGCATACCAAAGATGAGCGGCTTGACCTGGAGAAGAAGATCCAAAATTAACACTGGTCAATTTGGTCCATGTAAGCCCGCCGCCAGTAACTGAAGTGATGTTACCTTGTGTAGTGCTGTTCATTTCAATACCAAAGTGAGCCAACAATAGGGTATTGGCAGGGATCGTTGCTAGGTATGCCAAACTTGTGATATTTGCGCCACTATTAGTGGCACCTGAGATCAATGAGGGCGAGGCTATTACAGTGTAACCAATACCTATTGAACCAGATCCTGCTGTAAATTTATATATTTTGTAACCCGCCTTATTTACTGTGCAGGGTGTGGGTATGCTGGGTGCTGTAGTACCGTTGGCCACCAATGTTGATCCACTCATATAAGTAATATTAGGAATGCATGATGGATAGACTAATACTACAACTCCCGAACCTCCAGAAGCGCCAGACTGGCCTACTCCGCCACCACCGCCACCGCCTCCAGTATTAGATGTGCCACTATATACACAAACACTAGGATATGACCCGCCTTGGCCGCCACCATGTGTAGCCGTGCCGGGAGAAGGCCCGTTGACTTGAACGCCGCCACCGCCGCCGCCTGCATAGCCCACAGCTGACCCTGTAATTGACATGGTATATCCAGCACCGCCATTACCGCCAACACCACCGTTAGTGCCAACAGAACCCCCAACTGTGCTGGCGCCACCGCCGCCTGCGCCGCTGCCGCTGGACCCAAATCCAGGTGAAGATCCACCTGCGTTGCCTTGACCTGCGGTACCATTACCGCCATTGTTCCCATAACAAAGGCCTACAGATTGAAGCACGCCGCCGCCGCCAGAGCCGCCGCCGCTGGGATCGGAGTCATACCCAGCAGTTGCTCCATACCCGCCACCGTACGCAGTAAATCCAAATGCTGCACTGCTTGCACCACTGCTTGTACCTACTGAAATTGAATAAATCGTCGTTGTAGAAATTGCTATTGCAGTACCATTGGGAGTTTTTCCACCGCATGCTGCATTGGCATAATACAATAATCCACCAGCTCCGCCGCCACCACCGAAACGGCTGCAAGTGCCATTACCGCCACCAGCGCCGCCAGCAGCCACTATTAGTAATTGGACTCCTGTGGGAACTGCCTGGTCACCAATACTCAATGATATCTTGCCTCCCAGAAGTTGCGATGTAAAACTATTATATCTAGGCATTATGTAGTATCTTAATAGTATTCACCACCACTGGCCAAAACTGTATATGCATTGGTACCAGTGGCCACGAGGGTCACGCTGATCACATCTGTTCTATTGGCAGTGACTGTGGCAGTGCTGCCACCCAACCATCGTATGGTTTGAGCAGTGCCATTCACTCTGACATTGGCCACTGTGTAGGCATTGGTCGCGGTTTGTGCCAATATCAATGTGGTGGCATACACATAGTTTGCACTGGTAGGCACATTGATATAGGTGGCTGTGAAATTGCTGGTCATGTTGGTCACATAAAATACTGCGCCTTGATTGAAATTCAATGTAGGATTGACTCCAGGACTGTTGACAGGCACCATGACTTCTTGGGCCTGCTGCAATATGGTGATGCCGCCCACTACCAAATTGCCTGCAACACCAACGCCACCACTCACTGTGAGAGCGCCTGTGTTGGTACCAGTGCTTTGAGTACTGTTTGATATCACAAATGTAGTAGTGGTACCAGTACCACTAGCAGTAACTCCGCCAGTACTGGTACTAACTGCATATCCATTAACATACATATTGGTTGCAGTAATTGCACCGCTCACATACATATTGGTTGCAGTAATTGCACCGCTCACATACATATTGGTTGCAGTAATTGCACCGCTCACATACATATTGGTTGCAGTA
>Ga0209189_1002125_pt1 | contig 14172 bp, 11 predicted proteins | sample C_130820_EF_Meta_FD_187308 | JGI IMG/M metagenome (GOLD analysis project Ga0209189, IMG submission 187308) | Freshwater microbial communities from Lake Croche, Canada to study carbon cycling - C_130820_EF_MetaG (SPAdes) (version 3) | ecosystem: Environmental > Aquatic > Freshwater > Lake... | reverse complement strand
AACGGCGAGGTTGTCGAATCATCGCTCGGCTATTTCATTAACCCCATTGTCACGGTCATCCTCGGCGTCCTCGTGCTTCGGGAACGTCTGCGTCGAATGCAGTGGGTGGCGGTCGGCGTCAGCGCTATCGCGGTCGTGGTGCTGTCGATCAGTTACTCCGGACTCCCCTGGATATCCATCACGTTGGCACTCTCGTTTGGCCTCTACAGCCTCATCAAGAAGCGTGTGGGGGCAAACGTCGATGCCATCAGCGGCCTGATGATCGAATCCATGTGGATGACTCCACTTGCGATTGTGCAGTGGTTTGTGGTCTCGAGCGCAGTCGGTGTGACGGCTTTCGTTCACGGCGTTCCCTACGCGCTCTGGATCATGGCGGCCGGCCCGATCACCGCTATCCCACTGATGTTCTTCGCGGCGGCCACGCGTCGCCTTCCGCTCACGGCAATCGGGCTCATTCAGTATTCGACTCCAATTTTTTCGTTTTGTCTCGGTGTCTTCGTGCTTGGTGAGCCCATGCCGACGACCAGGTGGATCGGGTTCGTGATTGTTTGGGTGGCGCTCATCATTTTGTCGATTGACATGTTGCGCAATGCGCGGCGTTCTCGCTCGGCGCGTGCCGCAGAACTTGTCTAGGTTTACGCGACTACAGTTGCGCTAGGTCGAGCATTTGGCCGAGATGTGTTTACATGCGACGTCGGGGGAGAATCTGTATGCGTTCACTCGCAGGAATTGCCGTCATTGCGTCGAGTGCGGTCTTGCTCTCCGGATGCACGTTCCTGCCGATGCCCGTGCCGACACCGACCCCCACGCCAACGGCATCGGGAGACGGAGTCTTGCGCATTGGAAACTTGACTCCCATTTCTGGACCACTGGCCAGCACGGGGGCCGCCCAAGCAGCCGGCATTGAACTCGCCGTTCGCCAAATTAACGAGCAGGGTGGCGTTCTCGGATCCCCCATCGAGGTGTGGCACCGCGACGCGGGAGACACTGACCCGGCCAAGACCGAGGCGAATTTGACTGCGCTTCTCGCGCACAACGTTGACGTCATCATTGCTCCCGCATCCGCCGATGTGATGGATGTTCTACTGCCGCTTGCGAAGAAAGCCGGCGTGCTCGTTGTCGCGCCGGCAAACGCGAAATCGGCGCCTCCCACCGCCGTCATCACCCCGATCGTCCCGGATGCGGAATTCTCGGCTTTGCTGCGATCGGCGGACCCCAACCTCATCGATCTGAATTTCGGCGCAGAAGCCTACGAACTCACCACTGCTCTGGCATTGTCGGCCGTGTTCCTTCACGACGACGGAGCCGACTCTCTCTCGTTCGCTCTGTCGCATGTGCAAGGTCCGGGGATCACGTGCGCGAGCTTCGGAGCGTGCGTCTCGGTTTTGCGCACGGAGCCGGCGATTTCATATCGCGGACCAGCCGGCCCATACGCCTACGACGTCGCCACGGGAACCGTGGCGTTTGGCACACCCATATCGCCCACTGTGTCAGGAACACCGTCGCCACTGCCGACGAAATCTGCCTCAAAATAGACCAAAACGAGCGAAAAACGCCGGAAATGCGTTTCGGGATGTTACCTAGTTGTAACGCTCTGGTGTTGGTTGAAACCCCTGACGGTGGCTAGCCTTGTCGTACGCAGTCGCGACCACTTGGTCGCGCCTGATATTTCACACACAAGGAGTACCATGAGCGCAATTTCCATTCGCACTCGTGCACTCGGTGGTCTCGCCCTCGCCGCAACCTCAGCACTCGTGCTGGCCGGTTGTGCGTCGGGTTCGACCTCGGGCGACGGCGCCAGTAGCTATGCAGCTGCTGACTGTGCCGCTGACAGCACGAGCGCAAACACCTTCAAGGTTGGAAGCATCCTCCCCATCACGGGTTCGCTTGCCTTCCTCGGCCCGCCCGAGCTCGCCGGTGTTGGTCTCGCTGTTGCAGACATCAACGCAGCTGGCGGCGTCAACGGTAGCAAGGCGTGCCTTGTTAGCACCGACTCGGGTGACTCGAGCGACATGACGGTTTCGACGGCTTCGGCTGAAGACCTCATCAAGCAGAAGGTCTCCGTTGTCATCGGTGCGGCTTCGTCGTCGGTGTCGCTCAACGTCGTTGACTCGTTCACCGAGGCAAAGATTGTTGAAATCTCGCCGGCCAACACGGCAGCTAAGTTGAGCGGTTACTCACCGTTCTACTTCCGCACCGCTCCGCCGGACACGGTTCAGGGATCGGCTCTCGGCCAGCTCATCGTCGGAGACGGAAACGCAAACGTTGCGTTCATCGTGTTCAACGACGCGTATGGCACCGGTCTGCGTGACTCGACGGCTATGGCCATCGAAGAAGGCGGCGGAAAGGTCACGTACGGAGCCAATGGCGCCGGACAGGAATTCCCTCCCGGACAGACCACGTTCTCGGCTGAGGTTACGGCCGCGATTGCATCCGCTCCGGACGCCATCGTTGTCATCGCCTTCGACGAGACCAAGGCCATCATCCCCGAGATGGTTGCTCAGGGTTGGGACATGTCCAAGGTCTACTTCACCGACGGTAACACCGGTTCGTTCGAGAAGGACTTCGAAGCCGGCACGCTGATGGATGCTCAGGGAACCATCCCGGGCGCCAAGGCTGAGGGTACCTTCAAGGACCACATGACGGCCTACTGGACCGCCGTTCAGGGTGAAGCCCTGACCGACTGGTCTTACGGTGCTGAGTCGTACGACGCCACCATCCTGGCCGCTCTTGCAGCGACCGCCGGTGGCGCGACCGACCCGGAGACCATCCAGAAGAACCTTCCGGCTGTGTCCGGTGCTGACGGCGGCGAAAAGTGCACCACGTACGCCGACTGTGTTGCCCTCCTCAAGGATGGCAAGAAGATCCAGTACCAGGGCCCCAGCGCGGTTGGTCCGTTCAACAAGAACAACGACCCTTCGTCGGCGTTCATCGGTATCTACAAGTACGACGACAAGAACGTCCCCGTGTGGGTCTCTGCCGTCGAGGGCAAGTCCTAACCTGTAGTTCACCTCACGAATCGCCCCTCGGCTCACTGGAGTCGGGGGGCGATTCCCTTTTGTGCCACAAAAAAAGACCGGCTGGTGTGTGCCAGCCGGTCTTCATGGCGCTGGGCGCGCCCCATCTCTGAAGCATGCGCCCTGAGGGCTACTTCTTCGTGCCTGTGACGTCTTTTGCGAGGGTTCCGAGGTAGAGCTCGATTACCTTCGGATCGTCAGCCAGCTCACGTCCTGTGCCCGTGTAGGCGTCCTTACCCTGATCGAGCACATAGCCACGATCACAAATCTGCAGGCAACGACGTGCGTTTTGCTCAACCATGATGACGGAGACGCCCGCTTTGTTGATGCGGCGCGTGCGAATAAAGGTTTCATCTTGACGAACGGGCGAGAGTCCGGCCGAGGGCTCGTCGAGAAGTAATACCGATGGGTCCATCATCAGAGCGCGAGCCATGGCGACAGACTGGCGCTCGCCGCCCGAGAGCGATCCCGCACGCTGACCACGACGATCAGCCAACACGGGGAAAATCTCAAAGATTTTGTCGAGGCGCTCGTTCAGCAACTTCGGCTGCTGAAAGATGCCCATCTGCAGGTTCTCTTCGATTGTCAGACTCGGAAAGACGTTGTTGTTCTGCGGAACGAACCCAACTCCCATCGAGACCAACTTGTTTGCCTTGAGACCGGTGATGTCTTGTCCCTTGAGAGTGACGCTTCCCTCGCGCACCTTCACGAGGCCGAAGAGAGCCTTGAGAAGAGTCGACTTGCCAGCACCATTCGGACCGATGATTCCGATGAGCTCACCGGGGTAGGCCTCGATCGAGCATCCGTTCAGGATGTTCACACCAGGGAGATAGCCCGCAACGAGGTTGTCGGCGCGCAGAACGGCTTCTTGGCCGGCGGCATTAGTTGTAGCCATGTCGTTCCCTACTTCTTTGACTTCTGGGAAGATTTGACGTCTTCCTCGGCAACTTCACGTTCGATTCGCACCGCTGCGGTGTCGGTAATGAACTTGTCATCACCGAGGTCACTGTCGTGGTGAGAACCAAGGTAGGCATCGATGACCGCCTGGTTGCTCATGACGGTGTCGGCCGGGCCTTCGGCGACCACGCGACCCTCCGCCATCACGACAACCCAGTCGGAAATGTGGCGAACCATGTGCATATCGTGCTCAACGAACAGCACCGTCATTCCTTCGTCACGAAGTGACTGAATGTGGCCCAAGAGCGACTGAGTCAGGGCCGGGTTCACTCCAGCCATCGGCTCGTCGAGCATGATCATGACCGGGTCACTCATCAGGGCACGCGCCATTTCGAGGAGCTTCTTTTGACCGCCCGAAAGACTTCCAGCGAGGTCGTCTTTCTTGTCGAGCAACTTGAAGCGATCGAGCAGGGCGAGCGCCTTAGCGGTGTTCGCTTCTTCTTGCTTCTTCCAGATCGGCTTGATCAGCGCGACGAAGAAGTTTTCACCCGACTGGTGTTGAGCACCCAGCAACATGTTTTGCAACACCGTGAGCCGCGAGAGGGCCTTAGTCAGCTGGAAAGTGCGAACCATTCCACTTTTGGCAACTGCGGCGGCGCTGGTATTGCCTAGCGCATGCCCGTTGAATGACCACGTTGCGGCCTTGTCTGCTGTGGGGCCACCGAAGAGGCGCTTGGCCGACGAGGGCTTATCGAAGCCCGTGATCAGGTTGAAGAACGTGGTCTTGCCGGCACCATTGGGGCCGATGAGGGCCGTAATGACGCCGCGCTGAACCTCGACATGATCGACATCGACGGCCGTGAGACCGCCAAAGTCTCGGCGAACATTTCTAACCTTGAGAATGGCCTCCGGTTTTGCCGAACCGGGCTTGTGGGGCACTTTCGTGAGCTCGGCACGGTACTCCGCGGCCGTCTTTTTGCCCGCCGTTGTGGCGACAGAACTAGACATTGAAGTTCAGCTCCTTCTTGTTGCCGATCATTCCTTGTGGTCTGAAAATCACGATCAGCATCAGCGCGACACCCACCATGATCCAGGAGAACTGCTCGGTTTGCTGGATGTTCATCCATGCGTCGGGAACAATCGCCCGCATGGTTCCCTGAACCATGATGCGCAGTGCGAAGAACACGATTGAACCGAGAATCGGACCGAAGATGGTCGCGGCGCCACCGAGAAGCATGGCCGTCCAAATGAGGAAAGTCATGTTTCGACCCATGGCGTCAGGCTGGAGCGAAGTCGGCAGGATGAACATCACACCACCGATGGCTCCGAGTACGCCACCGACCACGAGGGACTGCATCTTGAACGAGAAGACGTTCTTGCCGAGCGAGCGCACGGCATCTTCGTCTTCACGGATGCTCTTGATGACTCGACCCCAGGGCGAGCGCATGAGCAACCACACTATGAGGGCGAAGAAGAAGACCATGAACCAAGTCACGGCACGAGACCACCATCCGTTCACGCCGGTGTTGTCGAACTCGAACCAGAGAATCTGTGTTTGTCCGTTACCGAAGAGCGACATTTCGGCGAATGGGTTGCGGAAGCTCTCACCGGTCAGACCGTTCGAGCCTCCTGTGATGTCGTTCAGGATGCTCGCACGACCGACCATGCGAATGATTTCTGCGGCCGCAATAGTCACAATCGCCAGATAATCACCGCGCAACTGCAATGTCGGGATACCCAGGATGAGCGCGAACGCTATTCCGGCGAAGATCGCAATGAAAAACGCTGCCCAGAAAGGAAGACCCGCACCAATCGAGATGGCGAAACCGTACGCACCGATGAGCATGAATCCCGCTTGGCCCATGTTGAGAAGGCCTGTGAAGCCGAAGTGCACGTTGAGACCGATTGCCGCAATGACGAACGCAGCCGTGGTTGGCAAGATCATGCTTGCCGACATGTCGTAGAGGATCTTGATAATTCCGTCCATTGTCCCTCTCCCTTAGCCGATGCGTTCTTTGCGACCGAACAGACCCTGCGGGCGAACCAGCAGGATGATGATCAGTAGCAGCAGGGCTGTTGCGTACTTGAAGTCTCCGGGCAGCACCATGTTGGAAAGCTCGACGGTCATACCGATGACGAGCGATCCCACGAGTGCACCGAATGCGGTGCCGAGACCGCCGAGTGTCACCGCCGAGAACATGAGAAGCAGAAGCTGCATGCCCGTTTGCCAGCTAATTCCGTTGAGCACGAGCCCGAGCATCACGCCCGAGAGACCCGCGAGAGCGGCCGACATGATCCAGACGATGCGAATGATGCGGTCGACGTCAATACCTGATGCGGATGCAAGGGCAGGGTTGTCCGACACGGCGCGAGTTGCCCGGCCCGTTCGTGTGCGAGTCAGGAAGAAGCCCACGCCGGCCAAAACGACAACGGAGACGCCCATCGCCCACAGTGATTCAACAGTGAAGGTCACCGGACCAATGTCGATCGTTTGCGGAGTTGCCATGATGATGCGCAACGTACGTGCGCCGTAAAAAATCTGGAAGGTGTATTGCAGTGCCAACGCGAGACCGATGGTCACGATGATCAGCTGAGTCAGGCTGAGGCCCTTCTTGCGCAAAGGTCGCCAAATAACAACGTCTTGCAGCCAACCGGTGAAACCAGTTACGAGGACCACGAGTGCAGTGGCGACGAAAATGTTGAGACCCAGCGTGTTGGCAAACGTGTACGCGAGCAAACCGCCGAGGGTGACTTGTTCAGCGTGAGCGAAGTTGGACAGCCCGGTGGTGCCGTAGATCAGTGACAGACCGATGGAAGCAAGAGCAAGAAGCAATCCCAATCGAAGACCAGATGCCGACTGCTGAGCGAGGCGCTCCCAGTTGAATCCGGTTGCCGCTGCGTCAGCGCCGCCGCCTGTTCCACCGTCGGTGCCGCCGCCATCAGTTCCACCGTTGACGGTGAAGACCGCGCCCTTGTTGAATCCGAGCGTGATGTCGCGGGTTTGGGTCGCTTCCGACTTCATCGTGACACCGGCAGGAAGGGTGGTCTCGTCAAGCGTGAGCGTGTAGGAGCCCGCCACCGTGACGGCCGCGTTCCATTTTCCGTCAGCGTCAGTGACTGCGGTGATTTCTTCCCCGTTTCCAGCGATCACAATCTTGACACCAGCGCCGACACCCTTAATCGTGCCGTTGAAACATCCCGTCGCCGAGTCGGCCACACACGGGCCCGTGGCCTCTGCGGCAAACGCCGATGAGGGCTGCGAGAGAGTCCAGAGCGCGGCAACAAGAAGTCCCACAATGAGGGCAACGAAGGTTCGCGACCACTTTCTCGCGAACACTGCCAGAACAGGTTGATGAACCACGTGACCTCCATTTGGCGCAACTCGATGTGCCCGGGTTCAGCACGTTGAGTTGGCGACCCTCGACGATGAGAGACGCTATCTGTCGATTATGTCTTAGATGTTTCAATACGCAACTGCAAGAGTCGCGACCTGTAGCCTACTCATCTTGCGTGCCCGGTGCGCCGTGAAAGTAACCTTCCCGGAATCACGAAGAATCTCCCGCGGTTAAGATGGAACGGTTGATACACAGTCGCCACGACGCAAGAGGACCCCATGGATACGCATGACCCATTCGCCTACGTTGGGCTCACATACGATGACGTGTTGCTCCTTCCTGCGCACACCGACGTTATTCCTTCGGAAGCCGATACAACGACGCGACTTACTCGACGCATTTCACTCGCCAAACCGCTCGTGTCGAGTGCAATGGATACGGTCACGGAGGCGCGCATGGCCATTGCCATCGCTCGACAAGGTGGAATCGGTATCGTGCACCGCAATCTGTCGATCGAAGACCAGGCCGATCAGGTCGACAAAGTAAAGCGCAGCGAATCGGGCATGATTACAAATCCCGTAACGACGCATCCCGACGCGACAGTCGCCGAGGTGGATGCCCTGTGCGGGGAATACCGCGTCAGCGGCCTTCCCGTGATTGACCCCGCCGGAGTTTTGCTGGGGATCATCACCAACCGCGACATGAGGTTCGTCTCTGATATGGAGAAGTCGACCACATTGGTGCGCGATGTTATGTCGGCCATGCCGCTCATCACCGCGCACGTCGGCGTCTCGCGTGATGAAGCGCTGGGTCTGCTCGCTCAGAACAAAATCGAGAAACTTCCCATCATTGATGACGCGGGTAAGCTCACCGGTCTGATCACAACGAAGGACTTTGACAAATCTGAACGCTACCCTCACGCCACAAAGGATGAGGCGGGTCGTTTGCGTGTCGGCGCCGCCATCGGGTTTTTTGGCGACGCGTGGGATCGCGCGATTGCCCTGCGTGACGCCGGAGTGGACGTGCTTGTTGTTGACACCGCCAACGGTGACTCGGCGGGCGTGCTCGACATTATTCGAAAAATCAAGGCCGACCCGACGTTTGCCCACATCGATGTCATAGGTGGAAACATTGCCACGGAAGACGGCGCTCGGGCGCTGATTGAGGCAGGTGCGGACGCCGTGAAGGTCGGTGTCGGCCCGGGCTCGATTTGCACGACTCGCGTGGTCGCGGGTGTCGGAGTGCCCCAAGTGTCGGCCATTTACGAGGCGGCGAAGGCCGCCATCCCCGCCGGGGTTCCACTCATTGCCGATGGTGGTTTGCAATATTCGGGTGACATCGCCAAGGCTCTGGTTGCGGGTGCGGACAGTGTGATGCTCGGTTCCCTGTTTGCCGGGTGCGATGAGAGCCCGGGCGACCTCGTGTTCGAAGGGGGCAAGCAATACAAGTTGTATCGCGGCATGGGATCACTCGGCGCGCTGCAAACTCGGGGCGAGCGCACCTCATATTCCAAAGATCGCTATTTTCAGTCGGATGTTCCCACCGATGACAAGCTCATCGCCGAGGGCATCGAAGGACGAGTTGCTTATCGCGGCCCATTGTCTGCGGTCGCGTACCAGTTGGTCGGCGGCCTTCGGCAGTCAATGTTTTACGTGGGGGCACGCACCATTGCGGAGCTCAAGTCGCGCGGCAAGTTCGTTCGCATCACGTCGGCGGGACTCAAGGAGTCACACCCGCACGACGTGCAGATGGTTGTTGAGGCCCCGAACTACCGCAGGTAGTCGGTCGTCGGTCGAAAGTGAGAAAAGCAACATGAGCGATATTGAAATCGGACGATCGAAACGCGCTCGCCGTGGTTACACCTTTGACGATGTCGCTGTCGTGCCGAGCCGACGCACTCGCGACCCACAAGACGTCTCAGTGACGTGGAGTATCGACGCATTCAGCTTTGACATGCCTCTGATTGCCGCTCCCATGGACTCCGTCGTTTCGCCCGGCACCGCGATTGCGCTCGGCAAGCTCGGTGGTGTCGGCGTGCTCAACCTCGAGGGCGTCTGGACCCGGTACGAAGAACCCGAAAAAGTGCTCGCTGAAATTCGGTCGCTCACGCCGGCCGAGGCAACCGCCCGAATGCAAGAGATTTACGCCGCGCCGATTCGGCCGGAGCTGATTACCGCTCGCTTGGCCGAAATTCGAGCCGCTGGTGTCGTTGTTGCCGGCGCACTTTCGCCACAGCGCACGCAAGAGCACTATGAGACGGTCATCAAGGCTGGTGTCGACCTGTTCGTGATTCGAGGAACCACGGTGTCGGCTGAGCATGTGTCGAAAACGAACGAGCCGCTCAACCTGAAGAAGTTCATTTACGAACTCGATGTTCCCGTCATCGTGGGCGGAGCCGCGACCTACACAGCAGCGCTGCACTTGATGCGCACCGGTGCCGCCGGCGTGCTCGTCGGTTTCGGTGGCGGAGCCGCGTCGACGACACGCGCGAGTTTGGGCATCCACGCCCCGATGGCAACCGCGGTGGCCGATGTTGCCGGCGCTCGACGTGACTACCTCGATGAGTCGGGCGGTCGCTATGTGCACGTGATTGCTGACGGTGGGATCAACACATCGGGTGACATCGTCAAAGCGATTGCGTGCGGTGCGGATGCGGTCATGGTCGGCACGGCCCTCGCTCGTGCGGCGGAGGCGCCGGGTGGCGGGTGGCACTGGGGTGCCGAGGCGCACCACGACGAATTGCCGCGCGGTCATCGCCTTCATGTCGAAACGTGTGGCACGCTCGAAGAGATTCTGCTGGGTCCGTCACATCGACCCGACGGCACGGCAAATCTTGTCGGTGCACTGCGTCGCTCAATGGCCACAACCGGCTATTCCGATGTCAAAGAGTTCCAACGCGTCGATGTCGTTCTGGCACCAAGCTCCTCGCTCACGGGGTCATCCGGGGTTATCGCGACGACGGGACCGTGATGGTGAATAGTGCGCAACTCGACGTCACCGCACGTGAACGTGCGCTGCATGCTTTGCGAACGGAACATCTGGACGTGCTCGTTATTGGTGGCGGCATTGTCGGAATTGGGAGTGCCTTCGATTCGGTGACCCGGGGGCTGAATACCGGCATTGTGGAGGCTCGGGATTGGGCGAGCGGAACCTCGAGTCGATCCTCGAAACTCGTGCACGGTGGCATTCGCTATCTTGAGCAACTGAATTTCTCTCTCGTTCGCGAAGCACTCGCGGAACGGTCACTCTTGATGCAGGAGATTGCCCCCCATCTGGTCACCCCGATCAAGTTTCTTTATCCCGTGCAACACCGGTGGTGGGAGCGCGCCTACATCGGCGCGGGGATGGTTCTCTACGATGCGCTTGCCTATTTAGGCGGGCGCTATCCCGGCGTTTCGCATCACCGCCACCTGTCACAACGTCAAGTTCGACTCGCGAGCCCGAGCATCGACACCTCGAAAATCATTGGTGGACTGTCATATTTCGATGGACACGTTGACGATGCACGGTACGCCATCAACTTGCTGCGCACCGCTACCGCTGCGGGTGCGCACGCAGCGAGTCGGGTTTCGGTCACGGGTTTTCTGAAGGACGGTGACCGCGTGGTGGGCGTCACTGCGCGCGATGAATCGACGGCGGAGATTTTCGAGATTCACGCGCGCACGGTGATTAACGCCACCGGCGTGTGGACCGGCGAGACCCAGAAGATGGTTGGGCAGGATGGGCGCGTGCGCGTGCGTGCATCTAAGGGCGTGCACATCGTGGTTCCCCGTTCCGCATTCAAGTCCACAATGGGATTGTTGCTGCGCACAGAAAAAAGCGTGCTCTTTGTTATTCCGTGGAACCGACACTGGATTATCGGAACAACCGACACTGACTGGCACCTTGAGCTGGATGAACCCGCCGTCACTTCAACCGACATCGACTACATCCTCATGCACCTCAATCGCGTGCTGGCCAGCCCGATAACGCGCGACCAGATTCAGGGTGTGTATGCCGGCCTCAGACCACTTCTCGCCGGTGACGACGACGAATCAACGTCCAAACTTTCTCGAGAACACGTTGTCGCACAGGCGGCGCCCGGGCTGGTTCTCGTCGCCGGTGGCAAGTGGACCACGTATCGCATCATGGCGAGGGACGCCGTCAATGCGGCGGTCGTGCAGTTGACCTCGATCACGGGAACCCCGGTTTCGCCGAGCGTGACAGAGCACCTCCCACTGATCGGCGCTAACGGATTTGATTCGATGTGGCAGTTGCGAGATGCATTGGCACGACGTGCCGGAATTTCGCGCGCCCACGTGGAATTGTTACTGCGACGCTACGGCGCCGAGACGGAACACCTCGTGGCGATGATGGAGCTTGACCCGTTGCTGACACAACCACTGCCCGGTGCGCGCGAGCACCTCGCCGTGGAGGCAGTTTTCGCAGCCACGAACGAATCCGTGCAACATCTCGAAGACGTACTGGTTCGCCGCATGCGCATCAGCTTCGAATCGGGTGACCGGGGAGTCTCGGCCGCACCCGTCGTTGCTGACCTCATTGCGTCGATTGCGGGCTGGGATGCGCACCGGCGTGATGCCGAGGTGGCGAGTTACCTTGCGCGAGTTACTGCCGAACTCGCGAGCAATGAGCTGCCCGACGATGAGTCCGCGGAACGTGCACGCTTGTCGATGCCTGACTCGGGCATCCCGGGGCTGATGGTTTCATGACCTCGCCCGGGCTCACTATGCGACAGCTCGCGCTCACGCCGCGATGGATTGCGATGCTCGTGCTCGCCTTGGTCGTGGCCGCGGTATTCGCCTGGCTCGGCAAGTGGCAGGTCGAACGAGCCATTCTTCAGGGCGCAAAAGACGCGTACGACACGGAGGTAGCGGTCTCGTTGGACCGTATTGCCCAGCCGGCCGAGCCCCTCACGACGGATGCAGCCGGTCGCCGCGTTACTTTCGACGCCACTCTGGACCCGTCGTCGCTTGTTGTGGTGGGAAACCGACTCAACGACGCGAGCATTGGGTGCTGGGTGACGGGTCGACTCGTTGGTCAGTCGGGGGCGCTCGCCGTGGCTCTCGGTTGGGCGCCCACCATCGCTGATTGTGAATCCACACGAGACGAAATGTCGGGTGAACCGGTGATTCAGGCGCTCGTGACCTGGACCGGGAGGTATTCCCCGCCCGAGATGCCCGAAGCGCCCGGCACGTCGATCGACCCGACAGCGTTGGATTACATGTCTGTGGCCGCCTTGTACAACATCTGGCCAGAGAGTTCGTCACCCGTATTTGCCGGCTACTTGATAGCCGAGCACGACGTTCCCGGACTTTCACGAATTTCCTCAACTCCACCGATCAGTGATGCGTCACTCAATTTGCTCAATGTGTTCTACGCGGTCGAGTGGGTGCTTTTTGCCGGAGGCGCCGTCTTCCTCTGGTGGCGACTCTTGCGCGACGATTGGGAACGCCGTACCGACGCCGATTAGGGCAACCGTAGACTTGTCGCATGGCGAACACACCTCGGGAAAAAGACATTCCGCGCATCCCCCAGGTGCTTCGGTTCTATCAAGTGATGGCCTACATCACGGGAACTTTTCTCTTGCTACTCATCGCCGAAATGGTTTTGAAGTACATGCTCAATCGCGACACGTGGGCCTTTGTCGCTCCTTCGATGGTCTTTGACCCGTTATCGGGTCAACAAATTTTCGCCGAGCCCGGATTCGAGATTGAGGCGTTTGGCCCTCACGGATTTGTTGCGCTCGTGCCGAGTGATTCGGTAACGGCGTGGAACCTGTCGCTGACGATTCTCGTTGTGCACGGTTGGCTGTACGTGGTCTACCTATTCGCGAGTTATCGACTCTGGAACGTTATGCGCTGGCGTTTTATTGACTTTTTACTCCTCGCCCTCGGCGGGATCGTGCCCGTGCTGTCGTTTGTTCTTGAGTCAATCTTCACTCGCCGCGTGCGCCGCTTCCTTGCCGCTCATCCGGTGGGAGCACGCCCGGCTGCGGCAGCCCCAGCCTCCACCGGAGGCCATGCGTGAGTTCCACCGCCGGGAAGCTCGTTCTCGTTGTCGACTTTGGCGCGCAATATGCGCAGCTCATTGCTCGCCGCGTGCGCGAAGCCGGCGTGTATTCCGAGATTGTGCCGCACACCATCACCGCAGCAGAGGTGACTGCCAAAGCCCCGGACGCGATTGTGCTCAGCGGTGGTCCATCGAGTGTGTATGAGGCGGGAGCGCCGACTCTCGATTCGGGCATTCTGGAGCTCGGGATCCCGGTCTTCGGTATTTGTTACGGATTCCAGGCCATGGCGCGCGCTCTCGGTGGCACTGTCGCCCAGACCGGCGGACGTGAATACGGGGCAACCGAGATGCACGTGGTTGCCGATCACGCACTCGTTGCGGGCCAACCGACGAATCAAACGGTGTGGATGAGCCACGGCGATCAGGTGGCGACCGCTCCGGAGGGCTTCGACATTGTGGCGAGCACCGACGCGACACCCGTGGCCGCCTTCGCCAATGACGCTCGCAAACTGTACGGCGTGCAGTGGCACCCCGAGGTCAAGCACTCCGAGTTTGGTCAGCGCGTGCTCGAAAACTTCTTGCACGCGGCAGCCGGGTTGCCGGCCGACTGGAACAGCGAAAACGTCATCGAGACGCAGGTCGCCAGCATTCGCGCCCAGGTCGGTACCGGTCGCGTGATTTGCGGGCTTTCCGGTGGCGTTGACTCAGCTGTGGCCGCGGCACTCGTGCACCGGGCGGTCGGAGATCAACTCGTGTGCGTTTTCGTCGACCACGGCTTGCTTCGCCACGACGAGCGTCGCCAGGTCGAGCACGACTACGTGGCAGCGACGGGCATCCGACTCGTGACGGTGGATGCCCGCGAGCAGTTCCTCTCCGCGCTCGCCGGAGTCACCGACCCTGAGACCAAGCGCAAG
>Ga0209189_1002124_pt1 | contig 14172 bp, 12 predicted proteins | sample C_130820_EF_Meta_FD_187308 | JGI IMG/M metagenome (GOLD analysis project Ga0209189, IMG submission 187308) | Freshwater microbial communities from Lake Croche, Canada to study carbon cycling - C_130820_EF_MetaG (SPAdes) (version 3) | ecosystem: Environmental > Aquatic > Freshwater > Lake... | reverse complement strand
GCTAGAACCTTGGCTGGACCCCGCATTGGCGGCAAGGTTGCCGTTCGCGGCACTGTTGGCCACGGTCTTGCTCCTGACCTGGCTCGCGTCGTATCACCTCGCGCGAAGTGAAGCGGCACAGCCCGTGCCCTTCGCATTCGGCGGGGAAGCCGTTCCTGCCGACTACGCTCGAGCCGTCGCTGATGGCGCCTTGCTGGCATTGATTGCCAGCCTGGGTCTGCTCCAGCTGGGACATGAGACGACCCCAGAGCTGGCGCAACTCGCGTGTGTTTCCCTGTTCACCTACGCGCTGGCGGCCAGTCCGATCCAAGGCTTTCGCACCAGAGTGGCAGTGATGATCGCCTTGCCAGCGCTGGCTGCCAGTGGCGCTCCAAGCATCGCTGTCGCGCTGGGTCTCACGGGTGCGCTGGTCTGCGCACGGTCCACCTACAGCAAGGTACGCAAGTTCTTCCCCTGGGTGCTGCTGGCAACGGCCTTGGCCATGATCATCAGTTCTTTGATGGGACTGTGGTCTTGGCAATTGACCGGTATCCGCAAGCCCGAGCAGATCCTGGCCATCGCGCGTCAGTGGGTTTGGTTCATGTGGCCGGCTTGGCCTATGGTGCTTTGGACCCTGTGGCAATGGCGCCGTCAAATGCTGCATCGCCATATTGCAGTGCCTTTGAGTTGCGCGGCCATCACGTCCGTGGCGAGCCTGCTGTGTGGCGGGGTGGATCGGGTGCTGATGCTGGCGCTCCCAGCAATGGCGGTACTGGCCGCCTTTGCCCTGCCGACGTTCAAGCGCAGCACTGCCGCGGCTATCGACTGGTTTTCGGTGTTTTTCTTCACTGTGTGCGCCATCGTGATCTGGGTGATTTATGTCGCTCTGCAAACGGGTATGCCGGCACCGACCGCGAGGAATGTGATCAAGCTGGCCCCCGGCTTCGTCTCGGGCTTTTCGGCCTCCTCCCTGGCCCTGGCTGCAACAGGCAGTCTGGCTTGGTTGTGGCTGGTGCGCTGGCGCACAGGACGCAACCAGCATGCGCTGTGGAAGAGTCTGGTTCTGCCCGCAAGCGGCGTGGCTTTGTGCTGGCTCTTGCTGATGACGCTCATGCTGCCCTTGGTCGATTACGCGAGAAGTTTCCGTCCGTTGGTGAATCGGATTGCCAAGCATGTGCCGCTGGACGAGTGCATAGCGGCCCCGAAGGTACCCCGCAGCTTGCAGGCTTCTTTAGAGTACTTTGGCCCATTCCAGATCGATGGCGCAGTGGATGAGTCGCAAAGCAGTTGCAAGTACTTGATTCAGATCGAACCACGCCGCGAAAAGAGAGCGTCTCCTGCAGGGTGGGTTCGCGTTGCCAGAGAGTCGCTGCCGACCGATCGAACAGACTGGACAGTGATCTACCGTCGCGACCCGGCAGTCGTGAAATCCAGGCGTTGAAGCACGCCGAATTTCAACCTGAACGGGCCCGGATCAAGGCGCATTCAGGCGTCTTGCAGCGCGTCGGTGTCGAAGCGGTCTGATTCTGTCTGACGCACCGCAAGTGAAGCTGCACGAACCCGTGCAGCAGGAAAGAGCAGCCTGAAACTCGATCCCCTCCCAGGTTCGCTGTGAATTTCAAGCTCACCGCCGTGCCTCTGCACGACATGCTTCACGATGGACAGGCCAAGCCCTGTGCCACCAGTGTCACGAGAACGGCTTCCATCGACCCGATAGAAGCGCTCCGTCAAACGGAGCACATGCTCGGGAGCGATCCCGATACCCGTGTCGCGGACATCCATTTCGCCTGTTCCGTCAAGGCGCATGGACCACAACACCTTCACCGTGCCCCCCGCCGGGGTGTATCGGATGGCATTCGTCACGAGATTCGCGACGGCACTGTGCAATTCGGATTCGGAGCCGGCAATCAAATCGCTGGCTCCATCGGCAGCGCCTGGAACTTCACAGAGCAAGGTGTGACGTCCCGCCGAGAGGGCTTCGGCTGCCACGCGAACCTGAACCAGCAACTGCTGAACCGACACCCAGCGATCAGCAGGTGGCCTGGGACTGCCTTCGAGTTGTGCCAGTGTCAGGAGGTCCCCCACCAGCAGGTGCATTCGGCGTGTTTGTTGGGCCATCAATTCATTGACGCGACGCCTCTCGATCTCGGTCAACTGCAAGCTGGACATGGTTTCAATGAAACCGGACAGCACCGTCAGAGGGGTGCGAATCTCGTGGGAGACGTTGGCCACGAAACTTCTGCGCATGCTGTCGGTTCGTTCCCGCTCGGTGATGTCTTGCGACAAGACCAGTTTCATGCCTTCGCCATAGGGCCGAACAACCACCGAAACCGTGCCACGCAGTCCTGGACCGGGGAACACCACCGGGTCATCGAAGGAACCGGCCTGCATGTAGGCCACGAATGCCGGCTCCCGCACGAGATTGGTGACTGGCTGCATGCGGTCACGGTGGGGGTCGAGGCCAAACTGATCCGCTGCGACGGAATTGCACCACTCGATTTGGTCATTCACGTCCAGCAGCATCACGCCGTTCGGAGAGACCTCGATCGCGGAGAGAAATTGGTCCAGCCGCGTTTGCTCGAAATCGACCTGATTTTCGAGTGCCCTCAAGGAACGTTCCACCCGCTGGCCCACTTCACCCCAAAAGCCAACCTCGCGTGGCGCGGGTTCGGGGTTCTTTTGCTGCAGCCACCTGATAAAGCGCTGAGCACGAATCACATCAACCGAGGTGTACGCCAGAGCGCCCGCCAGAGAGCCGATCACCACGCCTATCGTCGGCATGTGCCACCACTGCCCGACAAGACCACCGAAAGAGCCGGCCAGCAGCACTGAGAGCAACGCTGCGAGCAGGCGCGGAAACAACCAATCCATCGGTGAGCCTGATCGCCCCGAGGTCAGCTCGAAGCCACCTGAACCTGTTGAGTGAGACGGTAGCCCGCACCGCGAACGGTTTCGATCATCCGGGAGCAGCCCACAGGATCGAGCGCCTCTCGCAGACGCTTCACGTGAACATCGACCGTGCGCTCCTCAATGAACACATGGTCGCCCCACACCCTGTCCAGCAGTTGCGCACGACTGTGCACACGCTCGGGATGGGTCATGAAGAAGTGGAGCAACCTGAACTCGGTTGGCCCGATACGTACTTCACGGTCGTCCTTGGAGACACGGCGGGTTGCTGGGTCAATCTGCAAGCCACCGACATCCACCATGGTGTCCAACGCCTCGGGCGCCTTGCGTCTGAGCACGGCTCGAATTCGGGCCAGCAGTTCGTTGGTCGAGAAAGGCTTCGTGAGGTAGTCGTCGGCGCCCGCGTCGAGGCCGGAGATCATGTCGCCCTCTTCTGCTCGGGCTGTCAGCATGATGATGGGCAAGTCGCGAGTTCGCGACTGACCACGCCAGCGCTTGGCCAGCACCAGACCAGACTGCCCAGGAAGCATCCAATCCAGGACCACGAGATCAGGCAAAACTCCGTCTACCTCAACCTGCGCCTGATCGGCGGTGGCTGCAATCGTCACCTCGTAGCCGGCGTGTCGCAAGTTGATGGATATCAACTCGGCAATTGCCGACTCGTCTTCAACCACCAGTACGCGGCTCATGTTTGTCTCCTCATGGTTTGACTCATCGCATCAGCGTCTCGACAGCCTCTAAAGAGCTGTGTCGCACATCCGTGCCCTTGACGATGTAGATGATTTGCTCGGCAAGGTTCTTGGCGTGATCACCCACCCGCTCGATCGCCTTGGCAACAAAGACCAAGTCAATACTCGATGAAATCGTGCGGGGGTCTTCCATCATGAAGGTGATGAGTTTGCGCATCAGCCCTTCGAACTCTTGGTCGATCTGATCGTCCTGCTTCAAGACTTCCAGCGCCTTGTCCACATCAAGCCGAGCGAAGGCATCCAGCGCCTTTCGCAACAGCGCTATCGCCAGATCGGACTCAAACTTCAGATCCTCGACCGGCAAGCGAAGCCGACTCGACATTCCCGCGCTGATCAACCGCTGCACCGTTCGCGCGATACGTGCGGCTTCGTCCCCGACACGCTCCAGATTGGCAATGCTTTTGCTGATCGCGATCAAGAGACGCAAATCCCGTGCCGTAGGCTGCCGTCTCGCAAGGATCCGTGACAGATCACGGTCAATTTCCACTTCCGCGGCGTTGACCGACTCTTCGCGAGCCAGCACCTGAGCTGCGGTGGCCTCGCTGAAATTGGTGAGCGCGTAGATGGCCTGTGCGACCTGAGACTCCACCAACCCACCCATCTCGAGCACACGCGTCGAGATGCCGCTGAGCTCAGAATCAAACTGAGCCGATAAATGCTTTTCCGTCATGGCCTGCCGATCAAATATAAAAGCGTTTGAACTAACCAAATCGACCGGTAATGTAATCTTCCGTTTCTTTTCGCTTTGGCTTCATGAAAATATCAGAAGTCGCGCCGATTTCCATCAGATCACCAAGGTACATGTATGCCGTGTAATCCGAGCATCTCGCAGCCTGCTGCATGTTGTGCGTGACGATAAGCACCGTGTAGTCTGCCTTCAGCTCGTTAATCAGTTCCTCGATTTTCCCTGTGGAAATCGGGTCAAGCGCCGAACAAGGTTCGTCAAGCAACAAAATCTCTGGCTTGATCGCAACCCCTCGGGCAATGCAAAGTCTTTGCTGCTGGCCACCCGACAGGCCAGACCCGCTTTGGCCGAGTTTGTCTTTGACTTCGGACCACAGCGCAGCCTTTTTAAGGGCCCACTCTACACGCTCATCCATCTCCACGCGCGTTAGTTTTTCAAACAACCGAACGCCGAACGCGATATTTTCATAAATCGACATTGGGAAAGGAGTCGGCTTTTGAAAAACCATTCCGATCTTAGCGCGAATCAAGGAGACATCGAGTTTCGAGACAAGTATGTTTTCGCCATCGACAGAAATGCTCCCTTCTGCCCGTTGCTCAGGGTACAACTCGAACATTCTATTGAACGTTCGCAGCAAAGTTGACTTTCCGCAACCGGAGGGTCCAATAAAAGCTGTCACTTTTTTCTCTGGTATATCAAGAGAAATGTTTTTGAGGGCGTGGAATTTACCGTAATAAAAGTTCAGATCTTTCACTGAAATCTTTATTTTTTCTTCGGGCGGCATGGTAAGCTTGGTTTCCATAGGATGGGGCTCTACTCGTTACTTTTTGTTACCGAATAAAAAGCGGGCAAATATATTCAACATCAACACGCCAAAAGTTATTATAAAGACGCCGGCCCAGGCTAGTTTCTGCCAATTCTCATAGGGACTAAGAGCGAATTTAAAAATAGTCACAGGCAAGCTTGCCGTAGGCTCAGAGAGGCTTGATGACCAGAACTGATTCGAGAGAGCAGTGAAGAGCAGAGGTGCCGTTTCACCAGATATCCTTGCAACAGCCAGAAGAATTCCAGTGATGACTCCAGCACGTGCCGATTTCAGGGTGATTTTCAATATCACCTTCCACTTTGGCGTACCCAGTGCATAGGCCGCCTCTCGCAATGATCCTGGAATCAGCGATAACATGTTATCCGTGGTCCGAATCACCACGGGAATGACAATCAAGGCCAAGGCGCATATTCCAGCATATGCCGAAAATTGTTTTGCCGGGGCGACGAGTACCCCATAAATAAACAATCCGACAATGATGGATGGCGCGGACAACAAAATGTCATTGATGAATCTTGTCAACGTGCCCAACGTTGTCTTTTGTCCATACTCGACCAGATAAACGCCAGCAAGAACACCTATTGGCGTACCCAGCAAGGTAGCCAGAATCACCATCTCCAATGAACCCGCTATGGCATTCAACAACCCCCCGGTTTCGGCCATGGGTGGCGGAGTCAATTCGGTGAAGACAGCGAGGTTCAACCCGCCAAGACCTAGGCGAATTGTTTCAATCAAGATCCACGACAACCAAAACAAGCCAAACGCCATGGCACAGACGCACGCACACAGGGCCACGGCATTGGTGAACTTACGCCGCCTGTGTATCGAAATGCGGGCCACCAGCAAATCACCTTGGTCGCTCATGAACTGGTCCCCTCATTTTTTCGAAGTTGATTCAGCATCAACTTGGACATCGCGAGAACGGTAAACGTAATCACGAAAAGCACCAACCCCAGATACATGAGTGAAGCCTGATGAAGTCCGGCATCAGCTTCGGCAAACTCGTTGGCAAGGGCCGATGTGATGCTGTTGGCAGCCTCGAACAAAGACAGACTGTTCAACTGGTTGAAGTTACCAATGACAAAGGTGACTGCCATCGTCTCTCCAATGGCGCGACCCAGACCCAGCATGATTCCACCGACGACACCCGTTTTGGTGAAGGGCAAAACCACTTTGGAAACCACTTCCCAAGTAGTAGATCCCAAAGCGTATGCCGACTCCTTCAGCATGGGCGGAGTCACCTCGAAGACATCTCTCATCACCGATGCGATGAAAGGAGTGATCATGATCGCCAAGATGATACCTGCCGACAATATTCCGATGCCAACAGGAGAACCGGACACAAGCGCGCGGAGATATGGAACATCGACCAATAAGGACTGCAACGGCAGCTGCACGTATTTCACCAATACCGGACTGAAAACGAGCAATCCCCACATGCCATAAACGATTGATGGAACGGCGGCGAGCAATTCGACTGCAATACCCAAAGGTCGCCTCAACCAGCCAGGAGACAACTCTGTAAGAAAAAGCGCTATTCCAAAACTTACCGGAACGGCAATCAATAAGGCAATGATCGAAGTCATCACCGTACCGTAGATCATTACCAGACCACCGTATCTGTTTTGAACCGGGTCCCATTCACTGTGCCACAGGAAGGAAATTCCATACTCTGAAATGGCAGGCCAAGCACCGATGACCAAAGATCCAATGATTGCAAACAAAAGTATCAGCGTCAGAATGGCCGCTACATGAGCCATCAACGAGAAGAGCTTGTCAATCCATACGGGCGATCCCTTGATTGAAGGCGGCCTTTGCATCGGTTCCAATCGATCCAAATGAGACTCCTCAAGGCGAGTATTAGAGATTACTGAGGCCACTTATTTTCCTATGCGAAAGAACTGTCACGCAGCCCAATCCACGAACTTCACCGGCCGCCCAATAGAAAAGGCTTTCCAGATTCAAACCTTAGATTCCACCACGGGACAACATACCCTATAGTTCCCCATCTGAATGACAAAAATCCAGGGCCAGATCGAAGTAATTACTGGACTCACCGGCCGCCCGATTTTTGGATGCGTCTATCAGGTAATGCTGACAAAAGCCGGTAGAAAAAATGGTTTGGTGATGGACTCGAATACAGATCTGCCGACTCGACGAGCGAACAAGACACGCCTATTTCGAGAGTTGGCAGCAACGAGCCCACATCCGCGACGACGCCACCAAAGAAACCCCCGAGCCAGCGACGCCCAAGGCGACCAAGTGGCCCTTAAAAAGAAGCGACATGCGTGACCAAAACCTTTAAAGACACTTTAGTGCTAGTTCGTGACAGGTTCATGGCGACCGCGTGAAGCGTTGATAGCTGCCTCAGCCTCATGATCCTCCATCCTTTAGGCGTGTCACAGGCAATTCACCCGTCTGTCATTGGATGAAAGTACGCTTTCCCTGCTTGTTCTCAAGCAACTTCACATCAAATCTCGGAAACCAAAATGCTGACCCGCAAACGGCAACTTCTAGCGAGCATCGCCGCATTGACCTTGGTGGGATGCGCGACGCCTCCCGCGCCAAAAACCATCTCGGAGACGCTCGCTGAATTCCCTCAGTTGTCAACGATGCGAAAACTCGTCAATGACGCGGGCCTCACCGGAACGCTGAATGAGACGGGGCCGTACACCCTGTTTGCTCCGACGAACGACGCCTTCAAGGCCGTCCCTGCCAAGACCCTTGACGGCTTGGCCAAGGACCGAGCAGCGCTCATCTCGATGATGAGTTACCACGTGCTTCAGGGGAAGGTGGAGACCACGGAATTCAAGGAAGGGCCGACCAAGACAGTTCAAGGAGCATCCTTGGAGCTTTACAGAGCGGGCCCCTACGTCACGGTTGGCGAGGCCATGGTAACGATGGCGGATTTGGACGCCAGCAACGGAGTGGTTCAGGTCATTGACCGCGTACTCATTCCACCGACCAAGAAGTGAGTCAGCGGATGGCCCGTCACACACTGGGCTTGGCTTGATCGGTTGTCTTGCCTGCAACATCAGCCAACTTTTGAGCAAGGCGCCTAGCGGTTGCAGGCTCACCCGTCTCAACCATCACCCGAAGGACAGGCTCAGTCCCCGATGGTCTTACGAGCACACGACCGGACTGGCCCAGTTCGCTCTCGACTGCCCTGAGGGTCGCCTGAAAGGCTCCATCAGTGCGCCAGTCGAACCCTTGGCGCAACTGAACGTTGACGAGTGACTGTGGGAACAACTTGACGCCATCAAGTTGGTCGGCAAGCGGCTGTCCGCTGCTGATGACGGCCTGCAACACCTGAAGCGCGCTGATGATGCCGTCGCCCGTGGAGTGCCGATCGAGCACCAGCAGGTGACCTGAGCCCTCACCGCCCAATACCCAGCCACGGGCAGTCAACTCCTCGAGCACGTAACGATCACCGACCCGTGCCCGCGCTAAATCCACACCTCTTGCTTTCAGCGCCAATTCCACAGCCAAGTTGGTCATCAAGGTGCCGACCGCGCCAGCGACGACCTGCCCCTGAGCAAGGCGATCCGCGACCAGCACATACAACAACTCGTCGCCATTGAATAAGCGGCCCCCCGCATCGACCAGTTGCAGCCGATCGGCATCCCCGTCCAGCGCCACGCCATAGTCGGCCCCACTGTCAATCACGGCCTTGACCAACGCGGACGGGTCAGTGGCTCCAAATCCGGCATTGATGTTGTAGCCGTCGGGGCTGCAGCCTATCGCAATGACTTCGGCACCCAGTTCATGAAAAACCTCAGGCGCCACCTGATAGGCCGCACCGTTTGCGGCATCGACGACGATCTTCAGACCCCGAAGCGAGATGTCCCCCCCGAAGGCTCCTTTGCAAAACTCGATGTAGCGTCCGCGGGCATCGTCCAGCCTTCGAGCCTTGCCCAAGGCAGCCGAGTCGGCCCAACTCGGCGGCTCGGCCAGCATCGCCTCGACATTCGACTCCCAAGCGTCGCTGAGTTTTTCACCAGATGCCGAAAAGAACTTGATGCCGTTGTCGCAAAAAGGGTTGTGCGATGCGCTGATGACCACACCAAGGCTCAGCCTCAGCGCACGCGTCAGATAGGCCACACCGGGGGTTGGCAGCGGGCCGGTCAAAAGTACATCGACACCCGCAGACGCAAACCCGGCCTCGAGAGCGGACTCGATCATGTAGCCGGAGATTCGAGTGTCCTTGCCAATGAGCACCGTCGGCTTTGACTCATTGGCCTTCAGCACCCGACCCACCGAGTGCCCGAGACGCAGCATGAGATCCGGCGTGATGGGACTTTGGCCCACCGTGCCCCGTATGCCATCGGTGCCGAAAAGGGTTCTGCTCATGCGTCAATGACCTTCATGTGACTTTGGGGCTGGCTCAGGCAAGCCGATTGCCAGCAAGACTTTGAGGGCGTCCACCGTGGCGGCCACATCGTGAACGCGCACGATGCTCGCACCGTTCAAAACTGAAACCATGGCAGCCGACAAGCTGGCCGCTTGGCGATCATGCACGCCGCGGCCCGTGACCACGCCCAGCGTCGATTTTCGTGACCATCCGGTCAACAGCGGAAAGCCCATAGACAAAAACTCTCGCTGGCGACGCAGCAAGTCGAGATTTTGCTGAACGGTCTTTCCAAAACCGATGCCAGGGTCAATCACGATGCGCTCCGAGGAGACGCCCGCGCACAAGAGCGGCTCGACACGCGAAGACAACTCGGCACCCACTTCGGCCAACACGTCGTCGTACGTCGACATGGACTGCATGGTCACAGGGTCGCCTTTCATGTGCATCAGGCACAGGCCGCAGCTCGGATGGCCAGCAGCAACTCGCAATGCTTCTGGCGCACGAAATGCGTTGATGTCATTGACGATATCGATACCCATCGCAAGGGCTTGCGCCATGAGATCGGATTTGGTCGTGTCGATAGAGACCGGATGCCCCCAGGCAAGCACCGCCTCGAGCACAGGAAGGACGCGGCGGCGTTCTTCCTGCAGGGAAACAGCAACGGCACCTGGCCGGCTGGATTCGCCGCCGATGTCCAGAATGTCGGCGCCCTCGTCGATCAAGCGCCTGCAGTGATCGATCGCTGAGCGGACCTCGCCAAACGATCCGCCATCCGAAAAGGAATCGGGTGTCACATTCACGATGCCCATGACTTTGGGTGTCGTCAGATCGATGCGATGGTTGGTCGTCTGCCAGAACATGCAATGCCACGCGGCCAAATTGCCGATCAAATTAAAAACGGGGCCGAAGCCCCGTCGAAAAACGTCACCGCTCACATCATGCGACTGCGGGCGCTCCGTCAGTGGACACTGGAGCCGATGGGCCATTGGGCTTATTCGACGACGATGTCCAATCTTTGGGTGCACGAGGGGGATCGCCCTTCATGATGTCGTCGATCTGGTCGCTGTCGATGGTTTCCCACTCCAGCAGGGCCTTGGCCAAGGCATGCATCTTGTCCTGGTTGTCTTCAATGTGCTTGCGAGCGATTGCATATTGCTCATCGATGATGCGGCGGATGACCCCGTCTACCTTTTGCATAGTCTGCTCGGACACATTGACCTGTTTGGTCACGGAGCGGCCCAGGAAAACCTCGCCCTCGTTCTCGGCGTAGACCATGGGGCCCAGTTCGTCGGTCATGCCGTAGCGAGTGACCATGTCCCTCGCGATTTGCGTGGCCCGCTCAAAGTCATTGCTTGCACCCGTTGTCATCTGGTGCATGAAAACCTCTTCAGCGATACGGCCCCCAAACAGGACGGAGATGGTTGAAAGCATCCGCTCCTTGTCCAGGCTGTAACGGTCGCCTTCAGGCAGTTGCATCGTCACACCCAACGCCCGACCGCGTGGAATGACGGTCACTTTGTGCACGGGATCGGTCTTGGGCATCAGTTTCGCCACCAATGCGTGGCCAGACTCGTGGTAAGCCGTATTCCTGCGCTCCTCCTCGGGCATGATCATCGACTTGCGCTCGGGGCCCATCATGATCTTGTCCTTGGCCTTCTCGAAGTCGACCATTTCCACGACGCGACCAGCACGGCGCGCAGCGAACAGGGCTGCCTCATTGACCAGATTGGCGAGATCGGCACCGGAGAAACCTGGCGTGCCACGAGCGAGGATGTCAGCACGGATGTCTTGCCCAACCGGCACCTTGCGCATGTGCACGTTGAGAATCTGTTCGCGTCCACGCACATCAGGCAACGTCACATACACCTGACGATCGAAGCGGCCCGGACGCAACAGTGCCGGGTCAAGGATGTCAGGCCGATTGGTCGCCGCCATCACGATGACACCCAAGTTGGTCTCGAAACCGTCCATCTCGACCAGCATCTGGTTCAGTGTCTGCTCGCGCTCATCATTACCACCGCCCAAGCCAGCTCCACGATGGCGGCCCACAGCGTCAATCTCATCCACGAAGATGATGCAAGGCGCACTCTTCTTGGCTTGTTCAAACATATCGCGCACGCGGGCGGCGCCAACACCGACAAACATCTCGACAAAGTCAGAGCCGGAGATGCTGAAGAAAGGGACCTTGGCCTCACCCGCAATGGCCTTGGCCAGCAGCGTCTTGCCGGTCCCTGGCGGCCCCACGAGGAGGACACCACGCGGGATTCGACCGCCGAGCTTCTGGAACCGCTGCGGGTCCTTCAGGAAGTCGACCAGTTCCTTGACCTCTTCCTTGGCTTCATCGCAACCAGCCACATCCGCGAATGTGGTCGTGTTATTGGCCTCGTCCAGCATTCGAGCCTTCGATTTTCCAAAGCTGAAGGCTCCGCCCTTGCCGCCGCCTTGCATCTGCCGCATGAAATAAATCCACACGCCAATCAGGAGCAGCATCGGGCCCCATGAAACCAGAATATTCATCAGCAGCGAGGGTTCCTCGCGTGGCTTCACATCAAACTTCACGCCGTTGTTGATCAGGTCGCCGACCAACCCACGATCAAGATAAGTCGCAGTGCTGCGCAAGCGCTTGTCGTCGGTGGTGGTAGCGATGATCTCGGTGCCGGAAGGACCTTCCTGCAACGTGACGGCCTTGACCCTCTTGCTTCGAACCTCTTCCAGAAAGTCGGAATACCCGATCTGGCCGCCCGATGCCGAACTGCGATCAAACTGCTTGAAAACCGTGAACAGCACGAGTGCTATCACGAGCCAGACAGCCACCTTTGAGAACCATTGATTGTTCACCGCAGCTCCAATTTTTCAGCCGTACAAGATTGCACGAAGCGGAACAGCCCGCGCAACTCCCACGTGGGGATGAGTTTATGCGAGACAAGCCCCGCCAAAGCTGAAGTGACAGCAAAGCCACAGCGCCTTCATAGACAGAAGGGTAAACCGCAACAGATCATCTGTCGGCAGGCCCGCTTGCCAACTTGAGACCCGCCGCAACAAGAAAAGTTTCTGCTGATTTATCTCTGGAAGCTTTTGGTTTGATGGGTTTGACAGAACGGAAATTCGTTTTCAGAAGTTCCACGAGCTGGCTGTAATTGCCGCCATGAAAAACCTTGCAGACCAAAGTCCCGTTGTGGACAAGGTGTCGGGTCGAGAACTCGACCGCGAGTTCAACCAGGTGCTCTACCCTGGCCGAATCCGAACTGGCTATCCCTGAGAGATTGGGCGCCAAGTCTGAGACCACCACGTCGACGGGGCGACCGGTAACAGCCAGTTCAAGCCGCTGAAGCACGTCTTCATCGCGGAAGTCACCCTGGATAAAAACCACACCGTCGATGGGCTCGAAATCGAGGATATCTAGGGCGATGATGGTGCCGTTGAGCGGCGCCATACCAGCGCCAGCGACGTTCGACTCCTTCATTGAGAGCCGACGCCGCACGTATTGGCTCCAAGCACCGGGCGCGGCGCCCAAATCGACAACCACCTGACCGGGTTTGAACAGCCCCAGCGTCTCGTCTATTTCTTTCAGCTTGTAGGCAGCGCGGGCTCGAAACCCTTCCTTCTTCGCCAGCTTGACGTAGGTGTCGTTCAGGTGGTCGAGCAACCATGCCTTGTTGATCTTCTTGCTTTTCGATTTGACCTTCATGCTGCGCCGATAATAGGGCGATGCCTGCAATCCATCTCACCTCCCATCAGCGTAAAGAAAAACGTGCGGACGCACATCACCTGGACCCAGTGGTACTGATCGGTGGTGAAGGACTGACCCCCGCGGTGGTTCGCGAAACCGATGCGGCGCTTAGCGCCCATGGCCTGATCAAGATTCGGGTCTTCTGCGATGAACGTGCGTCGCGCGAGTTGATGCTGGCATCGCTGTCCGATGAACTGAATGCAGCACCGATTCAGCACATCGGCAAATTGCTGGTGCTCTGGCGTCCGATTCCCGTCAAGGAAAAGGCAGAGCGCGAAGATCGAATGCCGGGGCCCAAGGTGGTGAAGTTGCTGAAGTTTTCGAAGAGCGGTAACCACAGACCCCAGGTCAAGAAGATCAGGGTTCTCGGCAACGAGCGACTTGCTGCGGGCGGCGAGGTCAAGCGAGCCCGTAAGCGTGTGGTCAGCGTCAAACGGAAAGTGCCTGACTGAAGCGCATGACGGGCCTCGGAGCGGTCGAGGCAAAGGCTCAGGCGTTCGGCCCAGAAGTCAGGCGCCAGGCGAGCCACACCACACACAGCGCCTTAACCGCAAAAAACGCTGCGGCCAATCCGTGTAGCGCGCCGAACGACAACGCGCCCTCGCCCGCTCTCGCCGCTGCCATCATGGGCTGCAGCACCCAATAGCCGGCGATCGTGCAAAACAGGCTGCCCAAAACCAGAAGCACGTTGCCATCGATCGAGGATCCCGAAGGGAGCTCTTTTTTGATGTTGCGAAGCGCAAGCAACAAAAGCACTGCGACAGCCATACTGGCATCCGCCTCGATGGCGAACATCCTTCCTGCGCTTCGGCCTGCGAACTCTGACGGAGCAACGGCGAAGCCGGCAGGCGCTCCGATCAAGCCCACTCCCAACAGCGCTCCAGCCCATAACCCGGCCAGGCAAGCGGCAATGCGATGCAGCATGAGCGGCCAGCCGATCAGCAG
>Ga0209189_1002121_pt1 | contig 14175 bp, 30 predicted proteins | sample C_130820_EF_Meta_FD_187308 | JGI IMG/M metagenome (GOLD analysis project Ga0209189, IMG submission 187308) | Freshwater microbial communities from Lake Croche, Canada to study carbon cycling - C_130820_EF_MetaG (SPAdes) (version 3) | ecosystem: Environmental > Aquatic > Freshwater > Lake... | reverse complement strand
CGGGATCAACGAGAGCGACGGAATCATCTATTACCGCGCCGCCGCGACGGGGGCAGTGACGGCACTGCCGACAGGCTCGCCCCTTTTCAGCTACGCCACGACGGCAAGCTTCCCGGCGACGGGGTCGAGCGGGCTCTATCTGGCGTCGGACACATCCAAGCTCTATCGCTGGGAGTCGACTGTTTACGTTGAGGTGGGGTCGGTTGCGACTGCCGCCACGATTCCCGATGGACTTACAGCCGCTGGCAACCTCTATATGTGGAGCAACTTCCGATAATGGCAACATCACCAGCATTCGCCGTCACGCCTCGCATCGGTGCCGTCTCCGTCGCCACGGCTGACTCTAGCTACACGTCGCCAACCAACGTAGGCACGCTGATTACTGGAGCCAGCACTGGCACTCGCATCGCGGAACTGGTTGTGAAAAGCGCAGCCACATCTGCGGCGGCTGTCGTCCGTATTTTTCTGTACGACGGCTCAACCTACTGGCTGTATGACGAAGTTGTTGTTAGTGCTGCGACCGGCTCTAGCACGGTGGCGCAGAATCGCGTCAGCACAACTTACAACAATCTGATACTGCCGTCCGCGTCGTGGTCGATCCGCGTGACGACGAGCATCGCGCAGACCACTCACGTCACCGCGTTCGGAGCCGATCTGTGAATCCCGGCATTTACGGACTAGGCGGGCAGATAGTGACCCCCGTGCAGGGGCCGTTTGCTGGCGTGGCTAGCTCTCGCAAAATGCTATCTATATGGGCATTGCTATTGGGCGGCGGTGGTGGTAGCTGCACCGCCAACCCTGTCAGACCAGCCGGTGGCGGCGGCGGTGGTGGCGTTCTTGAAAACACTCAGTTAGGCGTAATGCTTCAGGCTAGCTTTACGGTGTCAATCGGGGCTGGAGGCGTAAACAATTCCAATGGATATCCGGCATACGCCGCAGTTGGAAATTCGACTCAGTTTGGTACTTTGGTAGCTGTTGGGGGCGGACAAGCGATGGTAGCCGGAAGTTATCTTGGATTTTCCGGTGCGACAGGTGCTGGTCAAATTTACACAGGCGGCGCGATATCGATTGTCCCTTCGCAGGGATACGCTGGCGGCGCATCGATTGCTTCCGCAACCGCAAACGGCGGTGGCGGCGGGGCTGGTGCTGTTGGTGGAGATGCAACTTCAGGAGTCGCAGGCAGCGGCGGGGCTGGAAGAGCATCTGCGATCACTGGAACGACTGTGTTTTATGGCGGCGGTGGTGGCGGCGGCGCATACGTTGGAACCTCCACGGCCGGAGCCGGAGGCGCGACAGGTGGAGGAAACGGCTCTTCTGCCGTCGCTTCAGCCGGGTCCGCTGGTTCCCAGAATCTCGGCGGAGGCGGAGGTGGCGGAGCGTGTAATGGTTCTGCTGTGAGCGCGGGCGGGGCAGGAGGCAGTGGCGTGGTCATCCTCCGTTGGAACGCATCGCAGGCAGTCGCCATTCTCTCATCGGGCCTCACTGCTACTCGCACTACAGTCGGCACTGACACAGTGCTGACCATCACGGCAGGCACCGGCACAGTATTCTGGAGCTAACGTGGCACACTACGCTTTCATTGACAATCAAAACATCGTCACCGAGGTGATCGTCGGGCGCGACGAGAACGAGGGGGTCGATTGGGAGGCCCATTACGCAGAGGTTCGGGGTCAACGCTGCCTGCGGACCTCGTACCACACGCTAGGCGGCAAGCGGCCTGATGGGTCGCCGGGGTATAGGCTGAACTACGCAGGCATCGGGATGCTCTACCGCGAGGACATTGACGGGTTCATTCCGCCATGCCCCGGCGAAAGCTTTGTGTTGGACGAGGCGACGGGGACGTGGGTGGAGGCTTGACGCTGCTGCGACACTGCACGCATGGCACCGTCAAGGACTCACCGCGTGAAGTTGGCCGGTCGTATGTGGACCTGGTGCTACACGCGGCTGCGTGGCACCGCTGACGGCTGGCAGCACGACAGCAAAGACACGGTGCTGATTCACGATAAGCTGCCGCCGCAACGCCGCATGGAAGTGGACCTGCACGAAGCGTTGCACTGCCTCTATCCAGATCTGTCCGAGGAAAGCGTCACAGACGGCGCGAGAGACTTGCGCCGCTTGCTCTGGCTGCTAGGGTATCGACGGGCCGACTAACGCATGGAGGCGAAATGGCAAAAGCGAAACCCAGCCTGCTTGACGACGTCCGTGATGCGATGGCGGCAGTTCGCCACGGACAGGCCAGGTGGTACGAGCGTGTGGCACCAGAGCACCAGGCGGAACTCGCTGCCATCAAGGCAGCTTGGCGTGCCGGTGAACTCGGCAAACGGAAGAAAACGCTGGCAAGGGATCTGTCTGCCCGGTTGCGTGCGCGTGGTATCTCCGACGTTGGCGAACAGGGGGTGATCGCATGGCTCAGCGACGCTTGAGGGACGAGATCGCTGAAGACGTGAGTCACTCGCAGCAGCTGGCCGCCGACGCTGAGCTCGCCCGACTGCGGTCGGAGCTGGCGACGTATCGAAATCGGTACAAGGCGGCACTTGCTCAGATTGACCGGGAGCGGGAGCGTAATGACGCCCTGACAAGCCTGTCTGGCATCAAGCCTGTTGCCAAGCCTTTGGCCAAGTCTGCCAAGGCAGCAAAGAAGCACGACGCCACTGCTGTGCTGATGCTGTCGGATGTCCACTGCGAAGAGCGCATCCTGCCTGAGACTGTCAATGGAGAAAACGACTACTCGCTCGACGTATGTCAGCTTCGGATGAACGAATTGCAGGAGCGGTTTCTTGCCTGCCTAGAGCACGAGCGGAACCAGGCGAACATTCGCCGCGTGCTTGTTTGGCTCGGAGGCGATTTCATTACTGGGCACATCCATCCTGACTGCATGGAGGTAGCCCAGCTGTCGCCCATGAATGCCACGAGGTGGATTGCTGAGAGGCTACGGTCTCTCATCGACGCGGTGTCTGATAGCGCAGAGTCTGTCATCGTCTGCACAAACGCTGGCAACCACGGGAGAAGCACAGAGAAGAACCGCATCGCCACGGAGCTTGATCACTCGTGGGAGCAGATGATGTACTTCACGCTCGCACGCGAGGAGAAGAAAAAGAATGTGTCGTGGAGGATCTCCGAGGGGCATCTTGGCTACGTTGACCTAGATGGTTTTCTGGTTCGCCACTGCCACGGTCACTCAATTCGATTTGCTGGCGGCGTCTACGGTCTGGCTCTGCCAGCCAGCAAGGCAATCGCCAGGTGGGACGCAGGCCGCAGAGCGGACCTGACCATATTTGGTCACTACCACTCGTTCGGCTGGCTGCGCGGTGCGCGGTACGTGGCAAACGGCTCGGTGATTGGACACTCGCCGTACGCTGAAAGAGTCGCATCACCGGAGCGGCCATGCCAAGGAATGGCGATCGTTGATCATGGCAGGCGAGAAGTGACGCGGGCATATCCATTGTTCTGCGACCGCGACCTAAGAAAGGGAACCAAATGAGCCTTGACCAAATGCTGCTTGCAAACTCTGAACTGCGGCACGCCGTTGAAACACGGCTGGCTGGCGGATGCTGCGACGGCGGCAAGTGCCAGCCGAGAGCAATTGACCTCCCCGCAGACATGCCCTTTCCGCAGCCAGACGAAAGCGACGACGACGATGAGGACGACGTGCTGCGACTGGCGGGCGACTCTCTGCTGCATGCGGGTGTTCACCCAACGTCGCAGAAATATCTCGACCTGCTCGACACGCTCCGTGAGTTGCACCTGAGTAAGAGCAGCGACTACGGGTGCCCGAGCGGTACCGATCCGCTTGCCAACATCCGCAACGGCGCGACGTTTGTCGGCATTCCGGCGTTTAAGGCCGCGATGGTGCGGCTGTCCGACAAGGTGACGAGGCTCAAGACGTTCAACGCCACAGGCAAACTGCACTTTGAAGGAGTCGAGGACACGTTGCTCGACCTCGCCTCGTACTCGCTGTTGACGCTCGTCTTGTACCGCGAGGATCAAGGCAAGTGACGCAGCCGCTCACCGACGATGACCTCGCACAGATGGAACACCGGGCACGGCGTTTCAGTGGGGCGTACACCGGCACCAGCGGCACGCTCGCGGCGGACGTGATCCGACTGCTACGAGAGCGACAACGACTCTTGGCTGAACTGGCACGCAACGCGGAGCGTGTCGGGCCGTACTGGCAGCAGCCGCACGACTAGGCCACGGCGCGGCGGCAAGGGGCTTTCCACCTTTCACCCTTGTCGCCCGCTGTGTGCCTAGTCGGCTTTTTTCCAGCCCATCCAGAATGCGTCGCACCAGACTCGCTTGAATCCTGCGCCGCCTTCAACGCCGAGCAGGTTCGCAGACTTGCGAGCGAGTGCATCCAGCTCTGCCGAGGTTGGCTTAATGGCACCCTTCCTCGCCATCTCATGGCCGACAACAAAGCCATGCTCAAACGTCGGGTCGCTGGCTGGTTGGGATTGCTGCTCGTTGCGTGATTCCTCGCGACGCCGCTTCACGCCCTCGGGGTCAACGATCTGCAAGATGAATCCGACTCCTGCCACCAGGGCGATACCGGCACCGATCAGTTTCGCCAGCCGCAACAAAGTAGATTTCATTTGACGTCTCCTAGGAAAGGGGTTGTCAGCCACTCTACGGAGGGGGCCGGCGGATTGCTAGACGGTGGCGTCCTCTGGCAAGGATTCACGCTTTGACGAGTGATTTTCCCGAGCGGGACACTTCCGCCTATTCCTGTGCTATTTTCCCGTGCGGTATCCCGAGCGGGACATATCGGCAAACGTCGCTTTTTAGTCGCTTTTGGGATACGTCTGGGGGACGTGTCGCTGCGCACAACGTGACGGAATGAGAGATTACGTGTGCAGTCGAGCAAGCAGATTGCGGAGGGTGGCCTGCCGCTCCACAACTTCTTTCACGCTCAATGCCATTTCATCTGCGTATAGGTCTAGGGACACGATAGCCCACTCAATCGCCTCTCGCTCCTCGTCGGTGAGGTGAATAGCTGCGGGTGGTGCGGGCGGTGCGGGCGGCGGCTCGCTAATTGCTTTTGGGAACAAGTGCATCGTCATTTCAGTCGCTCCAGCAGCGAGCGGAGCGTGGCGACTTGGCACCACCAGCACCGAGTCCATCGGCCCGCACATCTATGGCACACGCCACGATTCATTTCAGCCGCTCCAGCAGCGAGCGGAGCGTGGCGGCGGCGGCAAGTTCTTTCTTGCAGTTCGTGCCGTAGTATTCGTCGTCAAGTTCTGCCGCAGCAATCTCAATCGCCTCCCGCTCCGCGTCTGTGAGCGTGGCGTCTAGCGTCACCGTCACGTTGCCGCCCTGCACCGAGAGCGTGGCGTCTTGGTCTGCGAGTAGTCGTATGGCTCTGCGGAGTCGCTCGTTTTCGTCAAGCAGCGATTGCGTCAGCGAAATACGCTCCACCAAAGTTTTGAATACGGTGTCCGTAAACTCTCCCTGCACACTACCCTCGCTGGGTGTAGTGTCCCGGTTCGTATTAGTGTTCATGCGTTTTTCGTCGCTTTCCTCATGCGATTGGCTCGTTGTTCCCGCTCGGGATCGCTCGCGGAGCATGGCGTCGGCCCATCGGTATGCGGCACTGCAAGCCCACTCAGGCCACCAAGATGCCATCTTCTCAAGCTGGGCTGCGTCGTCCTTGGTCAGGATGCCTGACAGAGCCGCTGCGGCGAACGTGTCGCGGTCAGTCATGCTTTGCCTCCAGCGGCTTGCCGCAGATGTGGCAGCGGTGATTGCACGGCAGGACTCCGCTCCGCACAAAAACATGCGCGGCGATGGCAGCCGTGAAGATAAGTGACAACGCCAGAATCTCATACCACCGCATCGCTCACCTCTTGCTCAGTCATTAAGCAACTCCGGCCTCTCCCTGAGCATCTCGCGAATGCGATCTAGGTGCTTCGCCGTCTCGTCGCTGATCGTGCCATGCTTCACTAGCCCGCGGCAGTATTGGTCGACCTCCCAGATGACGATCTTGGCGTCACGGCCCTGCATCGCGGCGTCGAAGTCGGATTGCTCGTCGGGCAAGCGGTAGCGAAGGATGACGTGAGGCATTTTCCAGATTCCAGAATATGGAACGCCACTCGGCGGGACTTACGGCAAACCTGCCCGCCGGGCGACGTTGTTCAGTGTGGCGTGGGCGTCAAGTGTGACGAAACCTCGGTATCTTCTAGTTTGCCGTCTGCCTTCCATTCGTTGATCCGCTTGCCGACTCGCAAAGTTCTTTGAAACCACGTTTCGTCTGCCGTGTCTGCCTGCCACTCTCCGCATGTGGTTGACCACTCAATGTCAATTGTGGGCTGTTCCCAAAAGACGCAAGGATCTCCATCTTCGTCAATGCTTTCAACACGTACTTGCGGCGGGAATCGCTGGCACTTGGATTCGTGATCGTTAAAAAATCGGCACGTCAAACAGACGTCGCCTGTCCTCTCTCCGTTATTCATCGCGTGTCTCCTAGCTGGGTACGGCATTCCGCGATTATTGCGTGCGGAGCAATCTACCGGAAATGCCGTACCCGTTGACAGAACTGGTCAAGGCGTCACGCCGCTGGATTTTCCGGCGGCTTCTGTTGGTCTCTGTCGGTCATGTCCTTTAGGTCGAGCGGCGGCAGAAGGTCTATCGCCGTGTGCTTAGGCTTGGCAATGGTGACGTCAATGTAGTGGTTTTTTGTGATGGCACCGCTGCTGTGATCAAGCAGCTGCGTTGCCGCAGCGTCGCCGCCTGCAAGAGCCATGTAGCTGGCGGCTGACTTACGCAGGCCGTGGAAGCCCCTATTTGTCACGCCTGCCCGCTTGCACAGGATGCCGTAGTGATGCCAGAGCGTCGTCTTGTCTGCCGTCCAAGGCCAGACGAGGTCGTCAGGCCCACGCCGGAACTTCTCCAGCCATTTGCACTGATCCTCGCTGATGGCTCGCAGGATGTCGCGGGTGGCTCCCTTTCGCCCTTCAGCCGGGAAGATGACGAACCGCTGGGTGGTGTCAACGTCTTGCCAGCGCAGGGCTAGGTGTGAACCGATGCGCTCGGCAGTCTCCCAACACGACCGGACAAGCGTCGGGAAGAACTGGTTGGGAGGCACCGGCGTGGGCTTTATACGGGGCCGAGGCTGCAAAGCCTGCCGCAGCAGGGCAGACACCTCATCGACCGTGTAGCCTCGCGGTATGCGTCCTGGTGCTCGTATCTGTGCGAGCGTCGGAAACTGGTCGACGTAGCGGCGTTTTGCGCAGTACGTCCACAGGGCAGAGATCTGGTTTCGGTCTTTTTTCGCGGTGGCGGCTGACCAACTGGCACGCCGCTTGGCGATGTAGGTCTGCACCACCAGTGGGTCGAGATGCTCCAGTGTCGGCTCTGTGCCGAGCGTGTCGGCCCAGCGGGCAAACGTCAGGCGGTACTGCCGCCTGCATGACTCATTGTGGGCTCTGAGTATTGCGTACTCGTTCTCGTAGACGTCTCGTAGTATCCTTGCCATCGTGCTTTCTCCAGCCGTTTGGGGTTAGTGCTTGCTAGTATACCAATGTACACAACCCATGCGGCCTATCCTCCACTTGGGTTCTGTACAGTACCTAAGGTAGAGCCGTGACGGTGTCGGAGTCAAAATGGGCGGTTTTTGAGCGTCAAATTGACAGTTCTGCTTTTGGCGTTAATATCTGGGCATGGTCATGGCATTACCCACCGGAAAGACGCTCATCAGCACGGCAGACGCCGCCAAGATTCTCGGCGTCTCGATGGGAAGGGTTCGCCAGCTGGGCCTGCTCGGAGCCAAAAAGGGCGGGCTGACACGCTACTGGGCCGCTCCAACCGCCCTCGTTTTTGACGAGGCCGAGGTCAAGCGGGTCGCCGCCGACCGGCCTAAGACCGGCAAGACCGGACGCCCAAAGGGCGGATTCAAGGCGAACTAGGCGTTTTCCGGCCTAAAACGCACCAGAAAAAATCTTTTTTCTAACCTGTTGACACTTCTAACGCCGAAGCTAGAATACACCCATGCGAGCGAATGAGACTCGCAGCCACGAACCGGAGACGAAACGATGAACGCTCTGATCAGCAACGACCGAGTGGTGGAAATCAAGGTTGGCGAGCAGGCCCGCTACTACATCTCGATGGGCCGCCCTGGCTTCAACCTTCCGGCCAACAACCGGATGGGGTACGCGACGCACAAGGCTGCTGAAGCCGCCAGCCTCCGCTGCGAAATGGCTGGCAAGCTCAGCCGAGGCGAGATATGACATTCTTCGCCCGGCGGCAACTTCGCCGCCGGGCACCGCGACCACAAGACTAGGAGACAACAAATGTCCGCATACACAGAGCAGCCTGAGTACCGCATAGCGTTCACGATGGAATCCGGTGAATGGGACGTGGTCGAGACGTTCCACGCAGCCAACAACGCTGCTGCCAACGAGTACGCCGAGGAAAACTACGGAGACTGCGATTGGTACGTGCTCAACGCGGTCGGAAAAAACATCAACAGCCGCAGCTGACCAATCGACCACGCCCGCTGGCAATTGGGCCAGCGGGCAACACGACCACAACTAAAACCCAAACACATGACCGCAACTGCAACACTCATCGACTCTGACCTTGCCGCCCTACTCGAGTACGGCGCGAAACTAGTTCCCGTGGTTCGCGGCGAGAAGCGGCCGGCTGGAATGGGATGGCCTGGCCTTGCGACTAACGACGAGGCGACGATCCAGCGTTGGCTGGCGTGCGGAAACATCGGCATCTGCCTCGGGCACGGCAACCTCATTGACATTGAGTACGACGACCACGATGCGTGGGAATCGTTTATGGCGATGACCACGGCAGACGGCACGCCGCTGCACGAACTTGAGACGCCGATGTGGACAAGCCAGAGGGGCCAGCATCATCTGTTTAGGCTTGCTGGCGAGTTGCCAGCCAAGGCATTCACGAAGACTAAAGGCGGCGTGGAGATCCGCCTCGGCGGAAGAGCAGCTCAGTCTGTGCTTCCGCCGTCTGTGCATCCGTCAGGTCGTCCGTACTCATGGCTTGTCAGCCCGCAGCAGTGCGGCCCTGCCATGCTGACGCTCGATGATCTCGGCCTCACTTACTGATCGACAGGATTCTCTCGGCCAAAAAGGGCCACGCGATGAAACGCCGCATCAACTCATTGATTCAATCGCTCGTGCTGGTCCGCTTCGGCCAGGAGCTCGGCACCGACTCCGACATCGCCCAAGCGGTTGCTCACGGCATCGATCTGATTGTTTCCACGCTCGCTAGGTTTCTCGCTGACGACTTCTAACGCCGTCGCTACCTTGCCGCACATCTAACGCCGAAGCTAACGCACACACTATACGGAAACCCAACAACAACAAACCGCTCCACAGCTTGTTTTCCAGCACTTCCGAATCGTTGACTCACAACTGGCCTTTTGTACACTGCGCCCACTAACCAAGGAGATGACCCACATGATCACGAATGACGCCCACCACGCCGAGTACCTCGCCGCTGTAGCAGCGATGCCCGAGCACACGATCAGCCCCCGCCGCTGCCTTGACGGTCACGCCATCGGCGACCACATCACGTTTCGGCTCAAGGGCTGGGGACCGTCGAGCTACGACGACGGGCGAATCGTTGACGTCAATGAGAACCTCAACGTCCTGCTGGTGGAGACGGCAGCGGACATCGTTGAGGTTGACCCGCGACCGTGGCCGGTTGGCAACGTGCTGCCGCTCTGAACGCACACAGGAGCCCGGTGGAACCGGGAACGCCAAGGACGGGAACAGTGCCGCCTAGCAGGATGCGAAAGCGGCTTTTTACGGACGAACAGACACGAAAGGACACGGAAATGTCAGTAGCAATCAGAAAGGCGAAGCGGTCGGCAACCAAGCTGCGGCTGCTTCTCACAGGCCCGAGCGGATCTGGAAAGACTTGGGGCGCTCTGCAAATCGCCAAGGGACTTGGCGGCAAGACGGTGGTGATCGACACGGAGGAAGGCAGCAGCGATCTGTACGACCAGCTGCACGAATTCGACGTGATTGACCTTCGACCGCCGTTCTCTCCAGAGCGGTACATCGAAGCCATCACCGCAGCCGAAGAGGCTGGCTACGAAGTCATCATCGTGGACAGCGTGACGCACTGTTGGAGCGGCTCTGGCGGATGCCTGGAACTGCTTGAGGACGTCGCCAAGGCTCAGTTTCGCGGCAATACGTGGTCGGCGTTCTCGGTCATCACGCCGCGCTGGCGGGCGTTCGTGGACAAGCTGCTGCGGTCGTCGGCCCACATCATCTGCTCGGGACGCAGCAAGACCGAGACTGCCCAAGTGGACGACCACGGCAAGAAGAAGGTCGCCAAGTTGGGGATGAAGCTTGAAGCCCGCGACGGGCTTGAGTTTGAGTTCACCAGCGTGCTCGACCTCATCCACGACGGGCACTACGCGACGGTCAGCAAGGACCGCACAGGACTCTTTGCCGGTGATCCCAAGCCCATCACGGTGGACACAGGAAAGCGGATTGCTGAATGGCTCTCAGGCGGCAAGGCCGTCGAGGACCAGGCGGTGATCGACGGTGCGAAGAAGGCGATCAGCGACGCCACCAGCGTTGACACGCTCGACAGATTGAACAGCAGGATCGCCCAGCGGTTGACCGAGGGGCGGATCTCGCACGAGACGACGATGGGGCTTATGTCGGCTATCGCCGACAAGAGGATGGAACTGAACCACAACACGGCTACGGCCTGACAGAAAGGAATGGATTCTCATGGATTTCATGCTTGACGACGATTTGCCCACGGCAACCCAAACGATGCAGGAGCGCGAGATTGTTCCGGTTGGCATCCACACGATGTCGATCGTGAACGTCGAAGAGGGGCCAAACGAGTACAAGCGGTCTGACGCCAACCCTGACGGGCTGTGCATCAAGCTGCGGCTCTCAACCGGCACCTACAAGTTCGTGTTCGACGACATCCCGAAGCACCTCGCGTGGAGGGCGAAGCAGCTGGCCGAGGCTGTCGGTATCGTGCCGGTCGGCGGCAAGCTGTCGCTCTCGCCTGATGATCTGGCCGACAAGACCGTCACGGTCGAAGTCAGCCACTACACGTCGAAGGCTGGCAAGGTGTCGGCTGTCGTGAAGCGGTACGTGCCAGCGACAGCAGCACCGGCTTCGGTTGCACCTGCGAAGCGCCAGACGTTGCCGCAGAAGGCTCACGCAGCGTTTAAAGAGGCGGCGGGCTCGGACGACATCCCGTTCGCTTGGCTGATGGCGGCGTTCGTCGCTGCGATTGGAGGTGCTGCATGACGAACCTCTACAAGGCGAGCGTGAGCGACCACACCCTTGGCCAGCACGGCATCGGCTACTTCGTCCAACACGGCGAACCGCAGACGGTTGGCGGCAACCCGATGGTAAAGCTCTCCGGTGGCGTGCTCGTTCCTGCCAAGGGCTGGCACGCCGAGCACAGCGACGCCGTGCTTGAGGCGGCGCAGAGGATTGAGGCTCTCGGCCATCGGCTACTCGCCCAGGCCGACAGGCTGCGAGCAGAGGCGGCGACGAAAGATCCGGTGACGGCATGAGGCGTAGATACCAGCCTGATCCAGAACCGGCGTGCATTGGGCTAGACACAGTTGTGCATGAGCTAGAGCGACTTGGGAGACCAAGAATGGCTGATTTTGTGCGCGGCTTTGAGCGGAACGAGCAGGATCTTGTCCGAGAGTCTCGCCGCTGGCAGACGCTGTACGAGCAACTGCGTGGGCCTGTTGAGCATGCGCCACGAGAGAGGCCGTTTGACCCGACTCCACCACCGGAAGCGAGTGACTGACTGCGACCGGCACGCCATTGCCGTAGCTGCTTGCATCGGAGCAGCGTTGGCCGCCAGAGCACTCAAGAGGCGTCAGATCAGTGCAGCTGCGGCTTGATGTTTCTCCACAGGTGACGCAGTCGCGCCGGGCGTAACCCGGCAAATACACGGACGAAGAAAGGACTCATGGAATGAGACCCCACTACATCACGCCCGACATTGAGGACACGCTGCCGCTGTTTCGCCGCACCGATCCGGCGACGAGCAAGGCCGCAGCCGCCATCGTCAAGGCGTTCGCAGGCGAGCACCACGCGGCGATCCTTAAGGCGCTTTCGCATGGGCCGGCTGGGGCGTCAGGCATCGCTGCACGGTGCGGACTGCTTGGGCACCAAGTCAACAAGCGACTCGGTGAGCTTGCCAAGGCTGGGAGGATCGTTGAGACGGGACGGACGGTGGCGAGTAGCAGTGGTAGGGGCGAGAGGGAATGGAGGGGCGTGTGATGGCACAGCACAAGGTTGACATTTACATGCCGCTGTACGTCAGGGACTTCCTGACGAGCACGATTGGCTGGTCTGCCGAGGAGCGTGGGCACTACCTCACGCTGCTGATGGTGGCGTGGGATCGAGGCTCGCTGCCAGCGGAGCTCGACAGCCTGGAGCGGCTATCGCAAGGCGTCACGGCGGTCTGGCCCATGCTGGCGGACAAGTTCCCGGTTGGCGAGGACGGCCAGAGGCGAAACGCCCGCCTAGAGCACCACCGTGAGCGGTGCGTGGAACTCAAGGAAAAGCGGGTTGAGGCGGCAAGGCGGGCAGCCTCGGCAAAGGCTGCGGCGATGGCGGCTAGAGCAAACGCAGAGCAAACGCAGAGCAGACGCACACCAAACGCAGAGCAAACGCAGAGCAATCGTGAAGCAATCGTTATCCATCCAACGTCAACGTCAACGTCAACACCAACTTCTTCCCTACGGGAAGAAAGAAATACACACACTACACACGCGGGCGGGATTTCTGATTTCTCACAACCCGGCTGGGCAGCCGACGAGTGGGACCGCTTTGCAGCCGTCTGGAACGCCACAGAACGGGCGACGCCGTGGACTCACCTCATGGCACCCTCGTCGTGGGTAGACCTCGCAGCGGCTCCAGGGTGGCTCGACAGGGCACATGAGGCGCTGGCCCGTCTGCCTCGCTGCCAGTGGTTCGGTGACCCGGTCGCTGTCACCAGATTCTTTGAGTACGTGGACCGGATTTTGGCGGGCGAGTTTGACCACGCCAAGCAGGACGTCAGGCGGAAGGTACGGCAACCAGCAGGAGGGAACCTGTGAGAACTTGGGAACAGAACAAGACGACGATCAACCAGCTTTGGCCGACGTGCTCATTCACGGACGAGGAAAAACGTCTGTGGGGCGACGACCTTGGAAGCCTTGACCAAGACGTGCTGTACGACGCGATCCGCAACGTGAAGCGAAGCCGCGACACGCAGTGGCCGCAGCTGAAGTGGATGCTTGATGCGTACCGTGAGCTTGCGCATGCCAAACGGCAGGCGAAGACACACGCCAAGGCACCAGAGCCTCGCGTCGGCGTTCCGGTCAACGAGGACGAGAACAGCCGCCTGGCTGACGACTTTGTTGCGTATATCGACTCCGCAGCACCGTCTGACTATCCGGCGATCTTTGACATGGTGCTTGACAGGTTGCCCAAGATGCACAGCCGCACAGCACTGCGAGTCATCAACTACGCAAAGAAGCGTCTGTTGGGAGAAGAGCCGAAGTTCGGGCGAGTGGACGACAACGGCGACATCACACCGTTTGGCCTTGGAGGTGCAGCATGAGCACGACAACAGAACGCCAGCCCCTAACGCCACGCCAGCAGGACGTCCTCAACTGGATTTCCGGCTTCATCGACACGCACGGCTACTCGCCAACCGTTCGAGAGATACAGCACGCCTATGGGTGGAAAACGCCAAACGCATCGAAGTGCCACCTACAGCCGCTGCGGAAGAAGGGCTACGTCGTCTGGCAGGACGGCTGCTCGCGAACGCTGCGAGTGATCGGCGGTGACGCATGAGTGACTCATGGGTCTTCAATGGTTCGCCCCGCGACGTCGTGGCGGGGCTGATGCAACGAGCATGGGACGACGAGGTGAGCGACGACGACCGGATTCTGCTTGAGACGGCAGCGGAGGCGCTGGCTGACTCGCTGGACAGGAATGTGAGGCTGGCACAGGTGATCGAGAAGTCGGGAGTGGGGCTATGAGGTTTGGCGAACTGTTCGCAGGGATTGGTGGCTTTTCGCTCGGACTTGAGCGGGCCGGAATGAAGTGTGCATGGCAAGTGGAGATTGACCCGTATGCAAGAGCAGTCCTCAACAAGCACTGGCCCGACGTGCGACGACATGACGACGTGCGGACGTTCCCGCCAACACACACACACACAGGA
>Ga0209189_1002120_pt1 | contig 14179 bp, 9 predicted proteins | sample C_130820_EF_Meta_FD_187308 | JGI IMG/M metagenome (GOLD analysis project Ga0209189, IMG submission 187308) | Freshwater microbial communities from Lake Croche, Canada to study carbon cycling - C_130820_EF_MetaG (SPAdes) (version 3) | ecosystem: Environmental > Aquatic > Freshwater > Lake | place... | reverse complement strand
TTATAAATTATTGAATTTATCTTAATTCTAATTATTTTTTTTTCTAATAAATGAAAATAAAATGACAGATAAAAATCATCGTGATAAAATATATAATTTTGGTCTTTTATAATATCATAATATTTTAAATAAGAGTCTAATGTATTTTTTTTAATAAAAAATCCATCAGCACCTTGTCCTATTGTAATTTTATTATAAGTATAAGAATAATAAGAAGCTACTTCTATATTATTAGATTCATTTAATTTATTAAATCCTTCAATCAAAAATGGTTTATAAGTTAAATCATCGTCAACTAAAACAATATAAGTATCTGGTTTAATATTTTCTATTATATTATTACAAAACAGTCCTAATAATTTTGTACCAGGACCATAATCTTTATCTATTATATTTACTATAATATTAGGATATTTTTCTTTGAATTTATCTATTTTTTCTAAAGGAATCTCTTGATTTTCAAATCGAAAGTTATAAACCTTCGGTATGTGTAAAAAAATTTTTTCTGGTAAAATTGTTTGTTTTAATATAGAATCAATTGAGAAATGTATAGATTCAAATTTACTTGGAATAGTAGTTAATGATACAATATAATTACTCATTATATTATATAAATAAATTATAATTACTCAGACGGCATAAAAAAGTTTGCTTGATTAATACCATATTTTATAATATCTTTCAATATAGAATCCTCTTCCAATGGAGTGAATGTGACACGACCACCAGATTCATCCGCAGTATATTCTGAATTTTCTAATTTGCCTGTATCTAAATACAAATCAAAGGCTCCTGTTCCTCCTGGAATTACTTTACCTAACATTACATTTGAAGAAATAGATTTCATTGTATCTCTTTCATTAAAGATAGATGCATTTACAAAATGGTCCATTGTTTGTTCAAAAGATGCTTTTGCGAAAGGGTCCGAATCTAATTTACTTAGACCGTGTCTATCAATAGAAGTAATATCACCATTGTGTGTCATCATATCAACCAATAGAGACAAGTGAGTTTGATTTAATTTATCTCCCAACACATCCATATATTCTTTAATCAATATTTGACGTGTGGCTTCAATTCCATAATTTCTATAAACAGTATAAATATCATTCACTCTTGTTCTAGTATTATTAATTCCTTTCATATATTTAATCTTTTCCAAATTAATACCAGTAGTAGTTACCACAAATTCCTTTTCTACTTTAACTTCTCCTGTGCTTTCATCAAAATTAATTACACGTTGTTCTTCCATATTAATATCTCTAATACCATCAATACCCTTCAATGTAATATCATTCAACACAATATTCAAAAAGTCAACTAGAATTTGATAATTGAATGAAGACATTGAAAATCTAACGTGGATAATTTGTTCTTTATCAGCTGTACTATTACTTAGAATTGCACATCTGCTAATTTTATTAAAAATATCTTTATCATTTTTCTTCATTGTTTTGATATTTGTAAAATTCTTGTACCAATAGGAAATAAATTTAGTCTTGATATCCAATAAGGTAGTTTCTTTATCTAACATCTTTTCCAAGTTTAATTTAATTCTAAATACAAATGGTAAAGAAGTTAGTTCTGCTTTTTGATTATTTACAAAGAATGGTGTAGATACATTATCATTCTTTAATATTTTTTCAGTTCCAACATCGTAATAAATAGTTGCGCTATCAATCAAGTTTTTAATAGACAAGAACTTGAAATAAGATGCAATTCTATTTACTGCATTTCTATCACTTCTAATTTCATTATTAAAGTAGACCATAATTTGAGGTGTCTTGATGTCTTTTGACAATGATAACAATTCAAGAATACGAGGCACTCCTGAAACTGCTCCTGATTTAGAAGCCACTCCTGCAAAGTGTTTAGTGTTCAAGTTCAATTGGGTAGTAGGTTCACCAATAGATTGAGCTGCTAAGATACCAACCATTTCACCAGGTTCAGCAATACTTTTGATAAAATGAGTTTTGATATCGGCCCAGATTTTATCAAGCTTTTCCTTATTTAAACCATAATCAAAAATACATTTATTAGGAGATAGATATTCGTGTAAAGCTACTTCTAATATAAATTTCAATGATCTATCATCTTTAATAAATCTTTCATTTCCTTTATTAGCAATTTGTAACAATCTAATGTCGGGTGATTCTAAAAATGCATTGATTGAATCCAAAATGTCTTGAGGCTTCAAATCTAAACATTCAGTTTTGTTAGAATAATCTTGAGTTAATCTAAAAAGATTCACAGGCAACATAAACTTTTCCTCCATAGTTTTAAAGTTCATTAATGCTTTCATTTGAATTTGTCTCATTTCATTTCTGTATTGTTCAAGTTTATCCAAATACTTTCTATTAAAATCCTTTAGGTTGGATATTTTATGTTTCTTCTCTAGTTTCTTAATTTGTTCAGGGGTGAACCCAAAGACAGATTCTAGTTTCTTATTATCCATTTCAATGATATTTAATTTGATTTCGGTTTGACTTGCTTGATTAATACCGTTTTCTCCGTATACATATTGAATTACAACTCCTCTAGAATTTCTATTTGTTCCGTCATATTTAATACTTAAGTCTTCCAAACCCTTAATAAGTTTTCGTTGGAGATAACCAGTTTGCGCGGTATCTCTTACTTGGAGTCCGTTGGCTAAGCCAAAGTTTAATGTTGAAGGAATGGTGAGGTCATAGACTTTTGGATGTAAAGCTACATCAACCAAACTAATTTCTACAATTTCATCCAATGCAATATTATTAAAAGTTTCAAAATGTTGATGTCTCAAACACCATTTCTTTGCTTTCATTTTCTTATCTTTATTCTCTTCTAATAATGTTACCTTTTCAGAAAATCTTTTAGCCCATTGTGCAGAAATTCTAATTCTATAACTAGGTTTAATATTTTTAGTTCCCAAGTTATTTGATTTCAATTGAACCTTAAACACTTTACAGAATATTCCTAATCTAGAACATAACATAGAAATTCCTTCAGTTAATCTTTCAGAAGCAGATGTAGATTCAATAGAATTTTTAGTTACACAACCATCTCCTGAAAAATAACCATTTAATAATCCAATAATAAATTCTTCAGGAGCTATAAATGCTTCCGAAGGGACAAATTTATTTTCAGCACCGTGACCAACTAGGTTAGTCAAAAAGTCTGATAATACAGAAGAGAATCCTCTGACTGTTTCAGTTCTTCCACCAATTTTATTTATTTTATTATCTTCTTCCCAATTAATAGAATATTTATCAAACCAAGATTTTACAAAGTTTTGAATATTTTTATTAATGTTGGTAATTCTAATAGCACTATTATTTACATTACCTTCAGCCAAAAATAATCCAAGAAAAATACCATTCTCTTTATTTAATTCAAATTTATCTGGCATTAATGTATTAATTCTTTTAGCAGAATAAGGAAATACATAACCATCTTTAATATTTTCTTGATTAGAACGAATTAAACATCTTTGCAATGATGATTTCTTCTTATAAGGTAATGTAAATTCTTTACCATTGTTATTATCCCACCAACCACTTTCAATTCTATCTTTATTTGACATTTGTTCATTCATCATTGTAATTGCTTTATTATAATCAGTTCCATAGATATATTCATTCTTTGGTAAATACTTGGAAACATCAATATGATTTAATATAATAGGTGGTTCACATAATTCAGCTGTAACTGGAACAGAATCACCAACTTTAATATCAGGAGTCAACATTTCTTTTAATTTCTTATTTTCCTTATCCCAAATTAATAATGATTTGCTTTCAGTTACTATTACACTTCTTCCTCCGTGAGTTTTAATTTTATATAATTCAGTTCCAGGGTCGTGTCTGGTTACTGCTGATACTTCTCCCCAAGTTACATTACCATCTTCATCAGTTGTAGGAATTAAAATATTATTAGTATCAAGTAGTTCCATATCACGATCTTTATAATGTTTAACTTTATCTTTATTATTATCCAAGTGATTGTCAATCCATCTACCAATTTCAGTATATTTAGGTTGACCATTTTCTATAATTACAATTGGTGTTTCCCAAGTTACTGATTTGATCGCCGTATCGATTAATCCTTCACGACCCGCAGTACTAAAAATGAAAGCTTCATATCCCTTTAATCCGTCCAGCAAAGAGGACCGAGTAAATCCTCTAGCTTCAGGAGTATCGTCATCTTTATGAAAGTAAAACATTGTTCTTCCTTCAACCTTTTTCATCATACGTTTACCCTCAATAGATTGTTGCCCAATACAAGCAGTCATTTGCTGCAAGTTAGTTTCTGTTCCTTTAGCACCTGAAGATACCAAAGCCCAGAAAAGATTGGACACATTCAAGTTCTTTTTAATTGTTCCACCAACATCATTACCAACCACTGACATTTTAGCATTCAAGTCGGCTTCAATAATAGCAGGTGAAATTTGGTCAATATCATTTTCGTATTGAGTCAAAATATATTTGTTTTCTAATACAGTATTATCAATCAATTTCTTAATTTTATTCTCAAAATCTTTATCCAAGAAGGAATCCTTAAAACTAATAGTCATACCTCTTTGCATCAAGAAATTCAATATTAACTTTTGAGCATCATCAATAAATTGTCTGGTCTTGTTAGGTCCAAACTTATCCCAAATAAAATGAATGATTGAATTCTTTGCAGTAGACAAAGATGATTTATCTAATAGGCCTGTTAATAATTGGCCATCTTTAATTTGAAAAGTAATTTCTCCTTTATCATTCTTCTTTACATTGTTAATACCTTTTGGAATAATATGACTAAAAACTTCTTGACCGGTGTATTCTTTATCCATATCAAGTTCGTCTTTAGTAGTAGAAGAGGTATTACATAATATATTAGCAGCATCTGATCCTTTAATTCTAACATCTTTTTGTGTTAGTAAAAATGCGCCTGATAATGCATCTTGCTGACATCCGATAATTGGGTTCGAGTCTTTTACGCCTATAATTTGATATTTTACGTTGGCAATTCTTTTTAACTCGTTCCTTGCTTGGATGGATTGTGCAAGGTGAATGTTCATCTCCATGACATTTCCCGAAGTTCCGTGAGATTATAATATCTTTTAGAAACTTCTTTTGAAGGAAACTTACATTCCAGCTTTCGCTGGACTATTGGACTATATCTTAAGCTTAAAACCAAGTATTGATTTTAAACCGACTTCCGTTTAGTCTCTGAACCTTCCCCGTGCTTATGTAAATAAGTTTAGGGGCTTGGCTGCGGGTATCCGATTTCGCTTTCGCTCATTCTATTCATTTTTACCTTAGACATTGTTTTGTAATTTTAGTTTTCCTAAAAAGTTAAGGGCATTCTTATATAATACATCAATACTTGTTTTTCCATCGTAAAAAGCGGTTACTATTTTATTAATTCTTATTTCATATTTATAAATAGTTTCAGTACCTTTTTTTATAATGGGAAAAATATACTTGGTCAAATCTTCATCTAGTTTAATATTCTTATATTTTTCAAGTCTGGCTTTAAAATGCTGTTCGTGACAACTTTTTGATTTTGCCTTCCTTTTTTCATCACTAGAGAATATTGTTGATAATCGTTGTTTAATCTTTTCTTTGGTTTCAGCAGAATGTTTGTAAGGTTCTTTAACTTTATTTTCATCATCATCAATGTTAATAACCTTTGCAACATACATTGCGCCTTTACCCCCGTGAGTTAAATTATATCCAGTAGGAAATAGAGAATTATATTTAACAATATATTCTTTCTCATAATTATCCATTTCCGCCAATTCACACGTTTTTATTAATTCACAACTAAAACTATCTTTCCCATATTTTCTTATCGCGTTATTTAAATACGTACACTGCTTTTTCTTAGTATTCGTTATTGCTTCAGATATATGTGAAGCAAAACGTTTTAAATATCCAGCAGGTCTATATTTACCGTGATTTTTAATATGAGAATATGTTTGACCAATATATATTTTATCATTTTCTTTACAAGTTATTTTGTAGATATGCCCTTTTACTTTATCAATAGTATCGTAAATTTCTTCTAGTTCCATTGATAATTATTACAAATATGTCTTTAAACGCCATTACGCGCCTCCACTATTAATTTTCATTAATAGTTTGGTAGAATAGACTTTACGGTGTTCCCGAACAATTTGAAAATCTTGCTTCTAGTATTACTACTAAAAACTAGGTGATTATATTAAAGTGTATGTTACAATGTTTTCCTCTAATGGTGTCATACACAACCACTAAAGCATTCACCTGTTGGGGACAAGATGTGTTTTTAATCACATTGATGCAATCGCATCATAAAAAATCCCCGTCAAAATCAGCCCCGTATGGTTTACAGGCCGACACATTAACACGAAAAGTGTTAACATTATCCATATCTAATACATGAATTTGGTGAGCCATCATAGAAGGCTTATGCAGTGTTGGTTGACGATTAAACAATACAAAGTCACCATTTACTGAATGTCTCTCTACAATATCACCAATATTCAATCTAATAGATTTCTTTCTATATTTTAAATCTATCTTTTGAACTTCACTCCTTCCATCTCTATAATTAGTTCTCAATACAAAGTTAGCACCAGGATATTCATCTCTACCATTTTTAATTAATGCTGTTAACTTTTTAATATTATAAGGTGTTACTTCTTCAGGAATAGTTAATTCCATAGCAATCTTCTTTGGTACACCCAATTGGTCAATATTAATATAAGGGTCTGGTGTAATAACTGAACGACCACTAAAATCAACACGTTTACCCATCAAGTTACTTCTCACACGTCCTCCTTTACCTTTAATTCTGTCAGAAATACTTTTAGTGGGAGTTCCTGTTTTAAATTCAGACCTAGGTAATGAGATTGATTCATTATCAAAAAATGTCGCAATATGATATTGTAATAGTGTATGATTAGTATTTGAAAAAATAGATAATTCATTGTCAACCGTTTCCTTATCCAATTGAGCTCTTAACCTAGAATTAGCATTAACAATATCTGAATATTTTAGTGTTGATGCATCTTCCATAGTAGAAGAAGAAAACATATCTATTTTAGAAGTAGGACGATTATTTACTGGAGACACTGGTAGAATCTTAATAATTAAATCTTCAGGTCTGGCAGACTTTGGATTAAATCCAAGTAAAAAACAATCGTTATCTGATACATTTCTTAAAATATTATAACAGTTACGAGGTGTTAAAATTTCAATAACCTTTCTACTTTCTTCAGTAACTTCACCTGTCTTTTCATCAGTTTGTGAAGAACCTATTTCTCTTTCTAAAATTAAATTTATAGATACCTTATTTGCATTAATTTCTCTTTTAATTTTAGGTACTTGAGTTCCACAATTCCAACAAAAGTTAACACTCTTGGTTATCATTTTAATTTCCTTATACCTAGTCTCTCCTCTTTTCAATAATGACTTTTTAAAATTAACGTCATTCTTTTCAATTAAAATATTAGAACATTTAGTACAGATACATTGTAATAAAGACTTTAAATGGTCCAAAAAACCATAATGCCAAACATGTTCTGCTAATTCTATATGACCAAAATGTCCTGGACAATCTAAAAAATTTAAACCACAAGTTGTACAATTTAAATAAGGATCACATGTACCTAATCTAAGGTCCACTAACCCTCCTTTTTTGGGTTCATAATTTTCATACGCGTCTGCTAAGTTAAGACCAAAAGGGTCTGAACTAACAGAGGAGTAACTTTTAATCTCCTTATTTGTAAAGATGCTAAAATCTACTGTATGAATTCTTTTAACATCCTCCCCGTAATATTTTGATTCGTATGACATTTCTTTAATTAATATAAATATCTTTATATAAAATTTTTAAATCAATTTTTTATATTAATTTAAAAAATTATCTAGTTTAAACTAATGGATAATACTTTTTACTATAAGGCCGTAGGTGAAGCAATTGTTTTCGCTTCTATTCAATTCTCAATTGGCTCTGTTGAAATGAGTTCTAAATTCTCTGTAATGAACTTTTCAAAAGACCAAGAAACTTTACAAAATGCAGCCTATGCTTTGACTGATTATTTAAAAATTGCTTTACTCTGGATAATTGGAACATCTTTGATCATGTATTCTAACTTTGGAATGTATGGTTTGATAGTCAATGTAATAATTAATGCAGTAATCGTTGGTTGGATTATGTACAGTTATCATATTTGCTTTCAACACGCTGCTAAAAAATATAACTTACAATATCCTAATTGGTGGACAAAACTAACAAAGGCTTGTTAAATAAGTTAGATAAATTTTAAATTATAATTAAAATTATAGTAATGATAGATAAATTAATAAAAGATTTTATCGATAAATCAATATTAGAATTAAAAAAAAAAGAAAATAAAGAAAGAATAGAAGAAGAAATACTAAATCCAATATTCAAAAGTTTTACTGAAAAGATATATCCATATGTTTCTTTATTATTTTTAATGTATTGTTTAAATTTAGTTTTAATTATAGTAATACTGATTTTAATAATAATATATAATAAAAAAAATATCTAAAAAAAATATATTTTTTCTCATTTAGATTAATGCAATTAATTAATTTAATAGTAATTTTCTTAACTCTTGCTTATTTACTTCCTAGGGCTGCAATGTATTACCCTGCTGTAAATGGAAATGTACACTATTATAATATCCTCGCTGGTGTATGTGTATATATTATTCAATTCTTGTATAACTTTATCATGAATTATACTAATAAAAAACCTACATTAACTCTCACAAGAAACATGATGGATTCCTTATTAAAAGCAATAATGGTGATTGCTGCTTACTATGTCTATGAAGAACTTCACAAGCATTATCAAATTAGTCTTCCTATAACTGCAGATGAACAAAGATCATTTTTGGTAATATTAGTCTTACTCGCATTATTGTTATTAAAACGTCTCATTGAACCTTAAAAATATTTTAAATTTAATTTCTATAATAAATTATAATGAAATTAAATTTAACTTTAAAAGATTTAGTAAAATACATAATTTTTTTAGGAATTGTTTACACTATTCTAAAGATTATGCCATCTAAACAAATTAATTTACAAGACCTATTTCTAGTAATTTTAATTATAGTTGGTAGTGTTATTTTCTTCCATTGTTTTTATAATAAAGAAACTTTTCAAGATTTAGAATCAGACTCACCTAATGAAAATATAGAAGTAGAAGGAGATACTATTATTATAACAACTGAAGAAGAAGGTGCAGAAGAAGAAGGCGCAGAAGAAGAAGGCGCAGAATCAGAAGATGCAGAATCAGAAGATGCAGAATCAGAAGATGCAGAATCAGAAGATGCAGAATCAGAAGGTGCAGAATCAGAAGGTGCAGAATCAGAAGGTGCAGAATCTGAAGGTGCAGAATCAGAAGATGCAGAATCTGAAGGTGCAGAAGATGCTAAACTTAATTCAAAAGAAAAAGATGAACCCACTGCTAATAAATCTAAAGCAGCATATGGATTAACCCAAGATGCTAAAGATAAATTAAGACAAGATGCTACTACAAATGAAAATTCTGTATTAAGATTGGCTCGAATTGATCCAAATTTACAAAATATTATGAAAGATAATTCTTCTAATGCTGATTCTTCTAATAGTGATTTTTCTAAAGTTAATTCAAAAGCTGATTCTAAAGTTAATTCAAAAGCTGATTCAAAAGCTGATTCAAAAGCTGATTCAAAAGCTGATTCAAAAGCTGATTCAAAAGCTGATTCTAAAGCTGAATCTTCTAAGGCTGATTCTTCTAAAGAAGATTCTTCTAAAGATGATTCTTCTGATTCTAAAAAAGAAATTACTACATCTTCATATCAACCAACTCAAAATATACCAATATATCAAGGAAACTTTTTATCAGACCAAAAAAACACAAATGAAAGTGTGTACATCGATGAAATAATTAAAGTTAAGAATGAAATGAAAGATAAAATATCTAATTTACAAAATAAGATTATTCAACTTTCAAAAGCTAATAAAAACGAAATTAGTGATCACTTTGTAGATTCATTATTAAAAGATTTAGTAGACTTAAATGTATTTACTACTACTGATGTAAATAATGTTTATAATAAATTAAATTCTGGATTGTTTACTGCTGAAGATATGATTCCTGAATTAGAAAAATTAAAAGCATCTGCTAAAGGAAAATCACAAATGCATTCAGATCATCCATCTTCTGGTGATTTTATTACAACATATGATTTACCACCTGACTTTTACAAACCTTTAGGTTCCCCTGAATTATCTGCTTGGGATAATCAATATACTATTTTAAATACTGATAAATGGCAAGTTCCTCAACCAAGGCCTCCTGTCTGTGTAAATAATTCTCCTTGTACTGTATGTCCTCTTCCTGATTTATCAAGTGGATATCCTGCTAGTTTAAAAGATTGGGATGTATCAAGAAAAATATCAAATATTCCTTTATCAAATAAAAAATTAGACTTGAACTATAGAAATAAAGACAGTGAAATAATAAATAGTATGGATACTTCAAATGAATCTAATTTAAATACAGGAATGAATCAAAATAGATATAAAGTAAAAGCAGAATCTCTTGGTAAAGTTGGTGGGTTTTCTCATTCAGGAGCAACTACTGAAAAAATTCATATACCAGCTAATCAAGGTTTAAAATCAAATATAACATTTTTAGGTAGTGCAATTGGAATAAAACCTGGAAGTAATAAAATGAATTCTAATGGAGTTTATGGCGGAGGTTCTGCAGCTTGGAAAGAAAGAACTACCAAAATTGATACAACAGAAGAGTCAACAGATGGAAAACAAAGAGTCCACGGTAAACGTGATAGAAAAAGTAAGAGCAAAAGTGAAAGTGAAAGTGAAAGTGAAAGTGAAAGTAAAAGTTACAAAGAAGAAGACTAGAATTAAATTAAATAACTTTTAATTGAATTATATAACTGTGAATTATATTTACAATTCTTATATTTAACATTAGTATACACTTTTGTTAATTTTAAGGCATCCTTAAATGGTGTTTTTTCCAATTCTAACTTTTTAAGTAGGTCCAATCTATCTTTAAATATTTCATCTGATTCAGAGAAGAATTTAACGACTATTTCATTTTTATCTAAATATTTGATATTTATTGTTTGAGTTTCCATACTTATTATTTTATTATAATAAAACAATTTTAAGCAATTTTTTCGTTTACCTGCTATTTTTATATTTGTATTAGTAATGTCAGAATCTATTGTTTTCGGAATCGATTTAGGAACAACAAACACAGTTATTTCTTATTTTAAAGATGGTAAAATAAAAGTACTTAATGACGGTGCTTTTAAACTAATTCCTTCAAAAGTCTATTTTTCACCTGATAATAAAATTTATTGTGGTAATTATATACCTTTGGGAGTCTCTGATGTTATTAATTCTTTTAAAGTTGAAATTGGTAGAGAATATCAAGTTGAAAGAAATAATAAAAAATATAATATAAGTGATATATTAAATATTTTTATTGCTCATTTAAAATCATTATTACTTGGTAAATTTCCAGAATTAACTAATCCTAAAACAGTAATTACTGTTCCTTCTAATTTTTCAGATAATCAAAGAGAATTAATTAGAGGGTCGTTTATTAATAATACATTTGATGTTATTCGAATTATTAATGAGCCATCTGCAGCAGCATTAAGTTATGGATTAAATCAACAAGGAGATAAAAAGTTTATGGTTATAGATACTGGTGGTGGTACGATGGATATTACAGTTTTAGAGAAATCTGATAACTTTTTTGAAATAGTTCACAGTATTGGATTAAATGATTTAGGGGGTAATAATTTCACTCAAGTCATAGTAGATGATATTCTAAAGAAAAACCAAAATATTCAAAACAATGATAAGTTATTTTATTCTGCTCAAAGAATGAAAGAAAAGTTATCTTATTTAGAAAGTTTTGAAATTAACTTAAAACAATTTTTAGGACATGATAGTTTTTATAGTTTAACCCAAAGAGATTTTACTAAATTATGTACTAGATTATTAAATCGTGTAGATGAACTATTATCTAAAATTATAGAAACTTATCCTGATATTGAATTTTTCATATTAGTAGGAGGTTCTAGCAAAATGAAAGTATTACAAGAAAAAATTTATGATATTACTAGAAAAAGACCTTGGGTTCACCCTAATTTAGAAAGTGTTGTTTCTGAAGGCGCTGCTTTATACGCTGCTATTATAACTAATATTTACAAAGAAAATGAAGACATCTTTTTATTAGATATCTTACCTTTATCATTAGGAGTTGAAACAGCCGATGGTAATTTTTCAGTTATTATTCCTAAAGATACTCCATTACCAGCTAAAAGATCCCAAAAATATACTTCTGATTCTCCTGGTGATAATGTAGTAAAGATTAAAATCTATCAAGGAGAAAGAAAAATAGCAAGTAAAAATACTTTAATTGGTGAATTTGAATTTGATAAAGTATCCGATGTAGGTATTCCAGTTATTGATATTAGTTTTAAAGTAGATTTAAATGGTATCATTAATGTTACCGTAATTGACAAAAAGTCAGGAATGGATAAAAATATTCTAATTAAAGACATCCCTCAATTTGATAGAGATGCATTAGATAAGATTATTAAAGAAGCTGAATTAAATAATGACCAAGATATTGAAGTAACTACTAAATTACAAAGAATCTATATCATAAAAACTAAAATAGAAAATGCACTTATTAATTTAAATATTAATGAACTCTTATCAGAAGAAACTAAAAATGATATTAGAAGAGAATTAAATGAATTAGAAGAAAAATTAGAAGAATTAGGTAATCATGAATTATTGGAAGCAATTAATAAATTAGATGAAAAGTATTCCGGATTAACACAAACTTTGGAAATCGATGATAATGATAATAATGAAGAAAAGAAGATGGATGATTTAGAAAAGATTCTAATTAATGAAGTTAAAAGTGATATTGTAAGAAGAGCTAATTTACTATTGGCGCAAAATCCTGAATGGGGTGAATTTTTAAATCCTCTTTTGGAAGAATTAGAAATAACCAATTTATCACAGGATTATTTAAATGAGAAACTTAAGATATTAAAAGAAGTTCAAGATGATGATACAGTAGAAAGAGATTATAAGGAAGAACTTAAAAACTTATGTATTTATTTGAAGAATGAAGTTGAAGAAGGTTTATTAGATTTACCCGATGAGAAAAAGGATAAATTAATTATAATTATTAAAGAGAATATTCAATTATTAGAATCAGAAGATGAAATTAATTGGGAAGAAAAGTTAGGTGAATTTAATAAGGAGTGTGAAGCTATTTATGGCTAAAAGTTTTATCGTTAATTAGAGTAAATATAAAGTTAACTTGATAGTTAACTATATATTTTTATTTTTGTGTATTTTTAGTATATTTTTAGTATATTTTTTGTTATATTTTAGTATATTAAAGAAAGGGGAACCTATGCAGCTACAGGTGCAGCAACAACATCAGCCTTCTTTACCTTGGTGAGCTTGTTCTTGTATTCCTTGACGATTTCACGGGCTACACCATCAGCACTCTTGATAGAGTATTTGACGGGTACGTTGAGTTTCTCACGTTTACCGTTGTAGGTGTAGGTGGTTCTCTTGCTTCCGCGAGTGGATTCACGGATAGAGAAGGTGATGTCGGTCTTGACGGTTTTGTTTTCACGGAAGAATTTGCTGAGGGCTTTGTTGGCAGCTTGGTAAGGGGTCAAGCCGGTGAATCTTCCAGAGTATTCTTCAGTTCCAGGGAGTTGAACCTTGAAAGAGCGAACACCCTTGGGGTCATCTTCGCCTTCTTCCTCGGCATCATCAGCTTTGGCTTCTTTCTTAGGGGCGGCGGCCTTTTTAGGTGCAGCTGCACCTTTGGTAGCGGCTTTCTTGGCACCACCTTCTACGACAGGGGCGGCGGCTTTCTTAGGTGCAGCGGCTTTCTTAGGTGCAGGGGCGGCTACAACAGGAGTGGCAGCGGGGGCAGCTGCAGCAGGTGCAGCGGCTTTTTTGGCACCACCCTTTTGGGGAGCGGCAACAGCGACAGGGGTAGCGGGGGCTACAACAGCAGGGGCAGCAACAACAGGAGCAGCAGGTTTCTTTCCACCTTTTTGGGCAGGAGCAGCAGCTGCAACAGAGGCAGGAGCGGCAGGAGCAGGGGCGGAGGCGACGGGTTT
>Ga0209189_1002118_pt1 | contig 14184 bp, 14 predicted proteins | sample C_130820_EF_Meta_FD_187308 | JGI IMG/M metagenome (GOLD analysis project Ga0209189, IMG submission 187308) | Freshwater microbial communities from Lake Croche, Canada to study carbon cycling - C_130820_EF_MetaG (SPAdes) (version 3) | ecosystem: Environmental > Aquatic > Freshwater > Lake... | reverse complement strand
TTAAATTTATTTACATCTCCTTCAATTAAATATATTATGTTATGATTATGGTGTGCTAATCCATTTAATCGAAATGACTGTTCTTCATACCTTCCATCTTTGATGCTACAAGATAAATCATTCAAGCTTTTTCTCTCAATTATTATTTTTTCTTCATTATTACTTGAAATAATGACATCACCTAAAGGTAATGTTTCTACAATTATTACAATATTTTTGTATGTTGGGCTAATTTCTAAATAATGTTTACAAAAATATATTAATTCTTTTTCTCGACTATCAATTCTAATTATCATTAATCATAATGACAACTAGTTATTAAATGATTTTTTAATAATATATTTTACATATTATAATACCAAAGATAAATAGAAGTAAATAATATAATTAAATAAAAAAATAATAAAACATAATTCATAAAACAAGTTATATATTTTTTATTTGTGTCGTTTTTCCAAAAATATTTAATTATAGTAACTATTATGAATGCAACAACTATATTTGGAATATAATGATTTGTATTTTCTACATAACTTTCCAATGCATTTTTTGTTCTTCCAATTATGTCACAAATATCAGGCCCTAAATTTGTATGAATATGTTTATGATGTAGTTCATGAACTCTATTAACATGAAATATTGAATAATTTATATTATGAACAGTTGAATAGAATATTATATAAAAAATGATTATCCATGGATTCAAAAAAGATGTCTTAAAAATATTATACAATAGTGCAAATATACTACCAATTGATATTTCTACTAATATTTGAATAAAGTGTGATAAAAAGTTATTGTTATTATGATGATAATGATGTGCAATTGTAATAATATTTTTATATCTATGTGATTCTTTGTGTAAAAAATATGACAAAAAAAGCATTATAAAAAAAGTTATAAAACCTAGTTTTAAATCTGGATACGATAATATAGTTATTGATATTAATAATAAAGCCCATGACACCATATTTTCTCTCAAAGAGTTAAAGATACTAATATCATTTTTTTCTTTTTCTTGTTGGTTTTCTTTTTTTTGTTGGTTTTCTTTTTTTTCTTTTTCTTGTTGGTTTTCTTTTTTTTCTTTTTCTTGTTGGTTTTCTTTTTCTTCTTTTTTTTGTTGGTTTTCTTTTTTTTTTTTTTTTTTTTGTTTTTCTTTTTTTTTTTTTTTTTTTTTTTTTTTTTTTTTTTTTTTTTTTTTTTTGTTGTTTTTTTTTTTTTTCTTTTTTTTTTTGTTTTTCTTCTTGTTTTTTTTCTGGTTTTTCTATTTTTTCAACAATAAAATCACTTTTATCTTCATTTGACATTGAACTATATAATATATTAAAAAATATATTATATTTTTGTACTAATCAAGTTGTTGTATAAAGGTTATTATAGTTCATTAATTTAATATTAAAAGTTTTTAATAAAAGAATGATTAGACATTTCCCAGATATAAGTAACCAAGAATTTATCAATAACTCTATTTGGTTTTCATATTCATGATCACAGTTATACAATATTCCTAAACTTTTTAATTTTTCTCTTCTAACATCACAAGAACTTTTTTTCAAATATTTTTTCTCTAAACCTGTAAGTGGACATTTATGCAAGACTACAATAGAAAAAGCATCTAAACTTACAATTATTAATAATAAAATTAAATGTAATAAATTATTGTTGAAAATAAAAACAAATCCTACTAAAAATATAAAAATGTCATGAGTCGTAGTATAATATTTGCTAACTTTAACATGGTTTAATTCAAATTTATCATATAAAAAATAAGCTACTTTTCTAATAATGTTTTCATTTATATCAATATTTTTGGTCATTAGTATATTCTTTTTTTAAAAAGTAATAATTTTAATGCATTATTTTTTCATTAGTTTTACATCAGTCCGTGTATTACTCCAAAAGTAGTCTTTCTTTGTTGAACTTGATTTCTTGTAGTATTTCTTAATGTAAAAAGAAACTTGTTTGTCTTTGAGGAGCTCTTCTTAAAAAATTTCCCATATTTCCTTTTTGCCAGGTTGTTTCAAAATTGACAATTCCAGTTTTTTTATTCCCGCCACAACTACCCCCAAAACGCACATCCACGATTTGTCAATGATTCTACATGTATTCATTGTTTTCCAAAATGATATGTAATTCCAGTCATATTAATATTATATTCATTCAAAATAATATTAACTTACAAAATGATTATAGTGCAAATATAAATTTATATAAAGTTACATAAAATACCAATAAAAATATTTACATCAATCCACGTCTGGCGTAGACTTGGTAGTTTGTTCCTTGTGTTGGTCTTCTTGTAGTATTCAATAATGCGAATGCTAAGGAAGGTTGTCTTTGAGGAGCTCTATAGAAAACATGAGAACCAAAATTACCTTGTGACCAAGAAACACTTCCAGCAAAAGTGCCAGCCTTTTTAACACCACCTAGAGAACCACCACTTTGATATGTTCTATTTGCAATTGTATTTGCGTAAGCTGAAGGACCATTATGACCAACGATAAGTGCCATTTTATATATACTCTAAATATTATATTTTTAAAGTTTATAGAATAATTCTAATAAAAAGATTTAAATATAAAAAGTTAATAATAATATTAACTCAGAAAAATGGAAGAAGTAGACAAAAATATATTACATGATGACGATATTGTTAAGGGTGAGGATGGACTCATTTTTAATCCATATAATCCCCTAAATGTTGAGATTACATTGAATGATGTTCAATCTATTCTCATGAAATATGGAGTACCTGGAACTATTGATAATTTAGAACTCTACAAAAGAGCATTCATTCATAAATCCTACACAAAAAGACCTCATCTTGAGAATGTATATCAAAACATTACTATTGTAGAAAGACCTGTTGACTGTATGCCTTTAAAAACAAAGTCAAATGAAAGATTAGAATTTTTAGGAGATGGGGTTTTAGAACTAATCACTAAATATTATCTTTATAGGAGATTCCCTAAAGAGAATGAAGGATTTATGACAGAAAAAAAAATTGCAATTGTTAAAAATGAAGCAATTGGAAAAATTGCGATGGAAATGCATCTTAATAACTGGCTAATACTATCAAGACACGCAGAAGAAAAGAAAATACGAACGAATTTAAAAAAACTAGGGTGTTTATTTGAAGCATTTTTAGGAGCTATGTTTTTAGATTTTAATAAAACTACAGTTAAGGATGAGGATGGTTGGTTTCAAAATATTTTTGTCACTGGTCCGGGATTTCAAATAGTTCAAAAATTTGTCGAAAATATTTTTGAAAAACATATTGACTGGATTGCACTTATTCAAAATGATGATAACTATAAAAATATACTTCAAGTAAAAATTCAAAAAGATTTTAAGGTTACTCCTCATTATCTAGAAATTTGCCATGACTTAGAAAATGGTTATAGAATGGGTGTTTATTTATGTATAGGACAACAGGTTCATTCTCTAACTCATAATGATGCAGTTCATATAGATCAGTTAAAAACATTCAAATCTATACATGAGTATATTGAGGGAAATAAAAAAATATTTTTATACTTGGGGGAAGGATTACACAAAATAAAACGAAAAGCAGAACAAATTGCTTGCAACGAAGCATTACAAAAAATAAACAGTTATTCTACATAAAGTTTTATATTTACTTTATATAAGTGATGAATCCTTTAGAAGCTCTCAAAGAAAAACTAAGGCCTAAACCTGTAGTTGAAGAGCATAAAAAAGTAGAAATAACCATTCCAATTGCGACTGCTCCTGAAAATGTTAAAATTAATAATGTTAAAATATTAGACGAACGTGATAAAAATACTAATTTTGATATGAAAACTCTAATGAAAACATTACAAGATAGAAAAATGCTTAAAACAACTGTGAAAGAAACGGTTAGAGTATCTCCTCTTCGTATAGAAGAACCTATTGTCGAACAACCTAAGAAAAAAGCAAAAAAAACAGCAAAAAAGTTGCGTTTAGAGTTAGAAGAAGAACCTGCTGTAGAATTAGAAGAAAAAATAGTTACACAACAAGGTGAGAAAAGAGAAGAAGGAGATCAAAGAGAAGAACAAGAACAAGTTATATTAACTAAACCTCTTGGTAGACGTACAAGAAAACCAACCAAAGGTGTTGTTATTATTCCACCAGAGGAATGGATTGACATAGATCGCATAGAAACAATTTCAAGATTACCTATCAAAAAACCACATGTAAATATTAAGGTTTCTAGTTATTTTATGAACAACCGAGAAAAATTCGTAAATTTTATCAACTCTATGTTTAGTGGTTATCGTGATGAAATGACGGATGATAGTTCTGCTATTTCTTGCGATAATATTGGACAGAACTCTGGTGAATTTTCTTTATTAACTCATCAAAAATTAGTAAGAGACTACATGAACTTATATACACCTTATCGTGGTCTTTTATTATTTCATGGTTTAGGTGCAGGAAAAACAAATGCTTCTATTGCTATTGCAGAAGGTATGAAAAGCTCAAAAAAAATTATCGTAATGACTCCAGCATCTTTGAGAAGAAATTATATAGAGGAAATCAAAAAATACGGTGAACCTATATACAAAAAAAACCAATATTGGCAATGGATATCAATAAAAGAACATCCAGAAGCTTTGGATACACTCTCTACTGTTTTGAATTTATCAATAGAATATATAAATAAGAAAAAGGGTGCTTGGTTAATAAACACAACTTTACCAAGTAACTATGAAACATTAGAATCAGATGAGATCAAAAGTTTAGATGATCAAATAGATGAAATGATACAATATAAATACAAATTTATAAATTATAATGGATTACGTAGAGAGAAATTAAAAAATATGACAAATAATTTTGAAACGAACTTATTTGATGATGCAGTCATTATTATTGATGAAGCACATAATTTCATTAGTAGAATTGTGAACAAAATTGCGAAAGAAAAAGAAATACCAATAGATAAAACTGGGAAAAAGGAACATTTACCTATTTCTTTAGCATTAATATTATATGAATTACTGTTGAGTGCTAAAAATGCAAGAATCGTTTTACTGACAGGGACACCTATTATCAATTATCCAAATGAAATTGGAATACTTTTCAACATATTGAGAGGATATATAAAAACTTGGGATATACCATTAGACATCAAGTCGGGACAATCTGTAAGCAAAGAAAAACTTCAAGAAATATTTACCAGAGAAAAAGTATTGGACTATTTTGACTACTCTAAAGATAAAATACTAACTATTACACGTAATCCATATGGTTTTGAAAATAAATATAAAAAAGAATCCGGGTATCATGGTGTTACAAATGAAAAACAAGATAGAGGAAACATAAGTGATGTAGATTTTGAAAAAAGAATTATTAGTATTCTACAAAATAATAATATTAGTGTAATACCAAGTGGAATAAGAGTAAATATGTATAAAGCTTTACCTGATAAATTTGACAACTTTGTTGAGATGTTTATTGATTCTGGTGATGGAAATACTAAAAATATGGAACTTTTTAAAAGACGTATTATAGGTTTGACATCTTATTTTAGAAGCGCACAAGAATCATTAATGCCAAGATATGAAAGGTTAACTGATTACCATGTTATTAAAGTACCTATGAGTAATTATCAGTTTACTATCTATGAAGCTGCAAGAGCACAGGAGAGAAAACAAGAAAAAAATAATAAGAAGAAAAAACAAGTTGTAGATGAAAATGGTATATATAAAGATCCTACATCAACATATCGTATTTTTTCACGTTTGTATTGTAACTTTGTAATGCCCAAACCTCCTGGTAGACCTCTTCCAAGAGAAGAAAGAGAAACTGAAACACAAATAGAAAATATATATGAAGACGCATTAAAAGAAACAAATAAAAAAGGGTCAAATGATATGAATGAAGAAGAATGGGATGGAGAAATGGAAGGTGATGAAGTAATTGAACGTCTTGCTGACGCTACATATGAAAGACGTATACAAACTGCATTAGATTATATAAAAGAACATAGTACAGAATTTTTAACACCTACAGGTCTAGAAACATATAGTCCTAAGTATTTGAATATATTAGAAAATATAACGGATCGTGAACATATAGGGTTACACTTAGTTTATAGTCAGTTTAGAACAATAGAAGGTATCGGTATATTCAAAATGGTACTAGAAGAAAATGGATTTACACAATTTAAAATCAAAAAAGACAATAATGGTATTTGGGAATTGGATATTAGTGAAGAAAATAAAGGAAAACCTACTTTTGCATTATATACAGGAACAGAATCAGCAGAAGAGAAAGAAATTATAAGAAATATTTATAATAGTAACTGGGATACAAAATCACCTATTACAAATGAGTTAAAACAGATTGCCCATAACAATAATATGGGAGAAATCATTAAAGTTTTGATGATTACTGCATCCGGATCAGAAGGTATTAATTTACGTAGCACTAGATATGTTCATATAATGGAACCTTATTGGCATCCTACTAGAACAGAGCAAGTTATTGGTAGAGCTAGAAGAATTTGTAGTCATAAGGACTTACCCGAACCTTTGCAAACAGTTGAAGTTTTTTTATATTTAATGACATTTACAAAAGAACAAATAAAAAGTGATGCGTCTATTGAACTTAAAAAACAAGATCTTAGTAAAAAAATGTATAAAGTCAAAGAAGACAGCGATAATAAGGAATATGTTCCTTTAACTAGTGATGAAGCTCTATATGAAATATCTACAATCAAAGAAGAAGTTAGCACACAATTAATTACTGCTGTTAAAGAAGCATCTATAGACTGTGCTATATACTCTAGGAGAGGTTCGAAAGAACAGTTACATTGTTTACAATTTGGGGAAGTTTCTCCATATTCATTTTCATATATTCCTAACTATAAAAAAGAAGAACCAGATACAACATCAAGAATAAATAAAAAAGCAATTGAGTGGAGGGGAAAACCATTTGAATTTAGAGGTAAAAAGTATATTTACCGTAAAATAGATAAAACTCGCGGTAACTTGTATGACTGGGATAGTTATTTTCAAGCATTAGAAAATCCTCAAATAGAACCATTGTTAATCGCAACTACAGAACAAACCCAGGCGGGTGTTGTTATTCGAAAAATATAAAACATAAATAAACTGAAAATACATAAAATATAACTTTTACCATACGTCCTCTTCCCATTTTTTTCCTTCTTCTCCGCACATATCAGGAAACTCTCTTGCAGTAGAACAAAAATAATGGTTTACTTGTGTATCCTTTTTATTTTCTATACCGGTTACTAAATACTCAATAAGATCATTTTTTCTTTTTTTTTCTGATTCATAGTTTATGTATTTAAATAAAAGACATTTACTACCAGATAACTCAACTCCAGGAATACAAAACTTGCAGGTTGCGCAAAATCTTTTTTCATTCATAGTCATACTGAAAAAAAACATTTGTAATGAAATGTAAAGGATTGTTATTATGGATACCTTCATATTATAGTCACTGTTATATTTATGTATAGTTTTACTTTTATATAGTTTTAATATATACTATATAAAATTTTACACTTATGATGCAGTCTCAATATTTTTTGTAAATACAAATGTTATTATAATAAAGAAAACCATAATAGACTTTTTCATTTGGTAGTAAGTTTGTAAATATTTTTTTTCATATAATTTTTTAAGACGTTTTTCTTCTATTTGTTTTACTTTATTGTATCCATAAAATAGTGTGTATAAGAATGATACAGTAAAGACATCTACAGGTGTTAATCCGTATACTTGACCATGTTGTAACTTGTGTACTTCTGATATAAAATTATCAATACTAAAAACTTCTTTATATGTTGTTTTTACTAGTGCTGATACTGTTGCAACTTGTTTTTGGTCTATTTCTATTTTAATAATTAGTGGTGTTTTTTCTATTACATTTACTTCTGTTGGTTTTGTTATTTGTGTTTCATTATAGTCTAACTCAACATTTGTATTTTCTTTTTTTACTAGAAAATCCCATGATACTTCCCCATCATCCCAATATTCTGCATCTAAAATATCGACAGGTGTTTTTTCTAATAATGGTCTTATATTAATATATTTTTTATTAAATGTATTTACAAAACTAGATACACTATATACACTATATAATACTAACGTAAATTTTAATAAATAGTTGAAACAGTACATTCTATCAAATATATATATATTTTATTTTTAAACTAATTCTATTTTTCAATTTTATTTTCATATAAATGCATTAACTTATCTATTTTTTCAGTTAAACCTTCAATTTTAGCATTTATATTTTTAATTTCAAGTTTTACATCAAACATGTCGAGAGAATCCTCCGGCTTTATAGGTTTTAGTTTTGAAAAAATATTTATCGATTTATTTTCGACTTTTACATTTTCAGTTGAATCTTTATTTAAAACTTCGTTATTGTTCAGTTGGATTTCATTAAATTCAACACTGGTATTTTCTCCCCATGAAATTTGTTTTTTTGTTATTAAGTTTTCATTATTAATTTCTTCACCAATTTGAATTAACTTCGGTTTTTCTTGATATAAATATTTATATTGTTGATTATTTATTTTTTCATTTTGTAACTTGTCTAACTTAATAGATGTTTCTACTGGTTTCAAAAACTTTTCAACATCGGCTTTGTTAATAGTTGTATGTATCTGTTCTAAGTCATAATTTCGTTGTGCAAGTGTTTTTGCAATTAGTTGATCCATCGCACTACCAATTGGTTCGTCTAATTTATCACTAAACTTAGGTGTTTCAGGTACAGGAACCAACATTGTATCATTGAATTGTTTCCTTTTTTCTTCTAAATTTTTTTCAAATTCACTTTTTCTTTCATTATGTCTTTCTTCTACCGTAACATAACACGCGTCATCAACTCGAATACTATTTAAATTGTCTTTAATTTTTGGAACTATATCTAATATAAATTTTTTATTCAACTCGATTAGATTTAAAGATGTAGACTTTTCTCTTTCAAAAAAAGATCTAAGATTATCTAAAAAAAATTTTTGAATATTCAATGATTTTTCTCTTGTTTTTAGTTCACTTTTAATATCATCATATATAATTTCCCATAACATTTCAATATTTTCATTACTTATAATTTCAATATTCATTATATTAATATTTATTTTAAATATTTATGTATTTTTCATATAAATATTTATTCATTTATTACTTAAATAAAGTTATAATTCACTGTTAAAGTATACTTTACGAAACTGTTCCATGTATTTATCATCTAAAACATGTGTTTTGAAATAGTTTCCGGTATGTTTGTCTTCTAACATGTGTGCTATAAAATATAACGAATAAATACCACATTCAGTATCGCCATATTGGTGTTCTACTGGATAATTTTGATCAAATGTAAAATAGATTGGACTTTTTAATTGTTTCCCTTGTTTGATTACTTTATTTGCAAACTTCATTATTTGAGGCGGTATTTTATCACCTGCGCTGTCAAAGAAAAATATATCTGCTTTTTTAATGTTAATAAACATAGAAACCCAATGAGATCCTCCTTTGTAATGAGGATCTAAGTTAAAAATAATACCAATTTTAAATCTTCCGTTTTTAATCTCATTTTCTAAATTAAAATGACATAATTCTTCCCACACACATTCCCCATATAATTTGTGTGTATCAAAATCAATTGGGGATGGTCCTATGAAGTCAAAACATTTGTATGTTTTTTCATATTGTTTCATAACATCTAAAATATCCATACTAGATAACCATTCATTTGGATTTTTTTTCCATTCATTAGGAGATACTGGTGCAAATGATGTTTTTAAAGCATCATTTAGTTTACCATCTACAAATTTTTGTTTCAACCAACACGATTCTTTATTACAAACCCCACTTAATTTATTGTTTAAACTCTCCCATATTTCTCTAGAATTATTATATTCTATTTTTGAGTCTGGGTGTCTTGCATTCCAAAATTCTTTTAGTTTAATTAATGTTTCATCTTCTAAACAGGTATAATCTTTTTTAGTTGACTTTGGACTACATCTAAGTTTGAATATTTTTAACTGTTTTTTCATTTTATCTCTAAATAAATCATTTCTTCTAGTTGTTTTGTTTTTTAACTTATTTTTATATTTTTTTGTTTGTTTTATCAATATACTCTTGGGTTTTGTCATAATTATTAGTGATATTTTTCTTTTTACGAATACCTTTATTCTTCAAAATCGGATCACTTAAATTTATTTCTTTTTGAAGTGGTATGTTTTGTTTTTGAACTATCTTTGTAGATGTTCTTTTCACTAGTTTTTCAAGTGCATTTGGTTCTTTTATTTTTATTGAACGCATCATCAACTTATTTGATTCTTCTATATCAATATCAATATTTTCAATATCAGTATTGTTACTATTTGCTTCAAAATCAGTGTAGTCTTCTTGAATAATATCCGTTTTGTCTAAAACCTTGAAATATTCTATACAACTTTTAATATAAGAGTCAAAAGCTATATTAACATCATGTAGTATTCTATCCGGTTTTTCATTACTTAAGAGCTGTTTTGTTAATTCATATATACGTTTTTTATAAAACTTTTTTTCTTTTTTGCAATATGATGTGTTCACATTTGATTTTTTTTTGTTATATTTTGAAAATAAATCTTTGCTCATTAAGTAATCAATTGACATTTCATTTAAATTATCAGACATATTATAAATATATATTATAATTTATAAATTTATAACTATATTCAATGTGTAATTTATTAATTACATAACCTGTTTTTATTTTCAGGTTTATCTGTAAAGTCTCTTATTTGTTGTCTTGTACAATTTTGAAATAAACCTTGTCCTACATGTTCCGGGTTCGGATCAAATGACTCAAATCTTTCTTCATTAAATAATCCTGGGAACAACTGTGAGTTATTATTATTATTCATTGGAGAAAAATTAACTTGATATAGGTCGCTATTTGAGCTAGGAACATATACGGCTTGGCTACATGACTGTAAAGCATATATTTGATTTCTTAGTTCTGACTCTGCGTTAATGTTACTTGCAAAACCAGACCAAGGTGATTGTGTATTTCCAGGATTAAAAGTAGTATGAGTATCATAAGTTGCTTGTTGTTGTAGTTTTACAGTTGGTTCAGTTCTAGGATCTACAATTGGCATAATTGAATATTTTGTCATAACAGGTCTTACACTTATGTATGGTTGTAACATATGTGATGGTAAGTTTCTATCATATATACGATCATTTATACTATCTGTTATTTGTGAAGCACATTCCCTAAAATCTTTTGATGTCATTTAATATATTGTAATAATATAATTTAGCTGTAAAAACTTTTTTAAACACTAATAAATCAATATAAAGAAAAAAAAGAATATAACTTAATAAGAATTTCTGTAACATGTGTGGTATTTTTTCACTAATAAACAACCAAAATACATTTGACTCAAAGTTTATTGAAAACCAATTTTTTAAGGGTAAAAATCGTGGTCCCGAGTATTCCATTTTAAAACCATTTGGAATTGAATGTCTTTTAGGATTCCATCGCCTAGCCATTAATGGTTTAAATCCTGAATCAAATCAACCAATCATTATTGATGATATTGCACTAATTTGCAATGGTGAAATATATAACTACAAAGAACTATATAAAATGATGAACGTTACACCTGAAACTGATTCTGACTGTGAAGTTATTATTCATTTATACAAAAAGTATGGTATAAACCAAACATTACAAATGTTAGATGGAGTATTTGCATTTATTTTGTGTGATAATGATATTAATGAGAATAATTCAAAAATGTTTATTGCACGAGACCCTTATGGTGTTCGACCATTATACATTTTAAAATCAAATAAAGAAAATAATATTAATAATATCAATAACAGTATTGTAGGATTTGCTTCTGAAATAAAAGTATTATCTTGGTTTCTAGACAAATTATTCAATTATTCAATAGAACATTTTAAACCTGGTACGTATTCAAAATTTATATTACCTTTTGGAGTATCACCTAAATGGGTCAATGTTGAAAATACAAAATATCATTCTACTGGTTTTAATAGTGTAATGAATCACACAGATAAGTATCAAATCCTAAAAAATATACAGCATTTCTTTTATGAAGCTGTTAAAAAAAGAACACTTGTCACAGAAAGACCAATTGCATGTCTATTATCTGGAGGTCTTGATAGTAGTTTAGTTACTGCACTTGTTAATGAATGTCATAAAACAATAACAAGTAAACCATTAGAAACGTTTAGTATTGGTTTGGAAGGCTCAGAAGATCTAAAATATGCTCGAATTGTAGCAGACTACTTAGGAACAAATCATACAGAAATTTTACTTACTGAAAATGATTTTTTACAAGCTATACCTAAAGTAGTGCAAGTAATTGAAAGTTATGATACAACTACAGTTCGAGCAAGTATAGGAAACTATTTATTGGGTGAATATATTTCAGAAAATAGTGATGCAAAAGTTATTTTTAATGGTGACGGGTCTGATGAGCTATGTGGTGGGTATTTATATATGCATTATGCTCCAGACGCAGTTGAATTTGATAAAGAATGTCGTCGCTTGTTGGAAGATATTCATGCTTTTGACGTTCTACGTTCTGACAAATGTATATCATCTCATGGATTAGAACCAAGAACACCTTTTTTAGATAGAAGTTGGGTTCAATATTATTTGAGCATTCACCCTGATATTAGGTATCATCCTGGAAATAAAAAATGTGAAAAATATTTATTAAGAGAAGCATTTAGCCCAGAAAATTACTTGAACTTGGAAAGTAAACCATTACTACCACATTGTATTTTATGGAGAACAAAAGAAGCTTTTAGTGATGGTGTGAGTAAACATACAAGGTCTCTTTATGAAATCATTCATGAACATGTAAAAACAATAAAAAGTGATATTTCTGAAAAACACAATCACAATAATCCAGATACAATTGAAAAGCAATACTATAGAAGTATTTTTGAGTACTATTATCCAGAAGTATCAAATGTCGTTCCATACTTTTGGATGCCTCGTTATGTTAACGCAACTGACGCAAGTGCTAGAACACTTACAATATACAAAGAAATCAATGCACAAATAAAGTAGAGTACAAATTAGTTAACGATTTTTTTTTGTTTTTGATTTATATACTTTGTTTTTTTGACTTTTTTTATGAAAGAACATTTCTTTGTTATTACCAAAAAATAAATGTAGATGTAACATTGTTTTTTTTGTAACAATTTTATCTATTTCGTATTCTTCTTTGTCTTTACCTGTATAAGTATATGAATACTTATTCATGTTTTCTTTCATAAAATTAGTAAACTCTTTTTTATCATTTATTATGTTTTTTGAAATATCATTATTTATAAATCGTTGAATCATTTCATCAAAAGGTAAGTCGTGCGTATACGGTTTCACTTTTATATAATATACATTATTATTATTCATTTCAGGATGATAAATATCATCTAAAAAACAAATTTCAGTGTTTTCTGGAAGTTTCGTACATCTTATAAAATCTTTAAACGTTTTATTATGCGTTGTTCTACATAACTCATAATGTTGTCCATTTACTTTAAATGCTGTTATAATATTATCAAATAATTTATAATTTATTTTTTTTTCAAAATAATTTTTTATCATATATACCCACTCTTTAGGTCCCTGGTTATTTGTATAAATCATTACCCCTTGACATTCTTTTGAAAGTTTCTTATATTTTAAATAATTTAATATAGAGAATATATTTGGTCTAATAAATTCAGGGTATATATCTAGTATATTCATAAAATCTAGATCTATTAGTTTTACTGACTTTTTATTTTTTATATAAAGATTTAATGAATCCCAAAATATACCAAATTCAATAAAGTATCCTAATGTTTCATCCATGTCAAATACAACTATTTTTATTTTTGTCATTAAAATACTTATATATTTAAAATAATAATAAAATAGTTATTTATATTAAAGATATAAATGTTACAAAAAAATACTATAAAAAAAACTCATATATTCGCTATTTTTATACTTATTATATCAATAGTTATATTATATCATACATTTATGTTTTCGAATGGTATGTTAACAAGAATAAATAATAACTTTACACAAAAATCACTAACTAAAGAAGAAAAAGAAGAATTATTAAAGTTACAATTTTCAAAAATAGAAAATTATAAATTAACAAAAAAG
>Ga0209189_1002117_pt1 | contig 14185 bp, 15 predicted proteins | sample C_130820_EF_Meta_FD_187308 | JGI IMG/M metagenome (GOLD analysis project Ga0209189, IMG submission 187308) | Freshwater microbial communities from Lake Croche, Canada to study carbon cycling - C_130820_EF_MetaG (SPAdes) (version 3) | ecosystem: Environmental > Aquatic > Freshwater > Lake... | reverse complement strand
CACCGTGTAGTTTGCAGGTATAACAACTTTTGCCGTACTCAGCACATCTAAAGCATTACCACTTGGAATCGTTGTATTTGGCGCTAAAGTAGTTGTAACAGTTGATGCCGCATTAGTTAATGTTACCGTAGCATTTACGGGGTTCGCCCCAGTATTAGCAATTAAACATCCAATTAAAGTTGCTTGAACACCAGACGTGGTTGGGTTGTACACCGTTGTTGATGTACTGACGTTTGCTGCTTGCGCTGATACGTAATTTATAGCCATATTAAGCAATCATAGAAAGAGCTAATGCTATTTTAGCACTAGACGTTGCAGAACTTGATGGTCCAAATGGTATGTTAACATCATTCCCGGTGTATGTAAAATTCGCATTACCTGCGAGGTTTCCTGCGTTATTGTATTGTATTTGTGTGTTTGAACCACCCGCAGCAATAGTACCTATAGAGGTCGTATTATAAGCAATCGTCTCTACTATATCACCAGAGTTTGCTGCTACAGCCAAAACAACAGACGTACCATTAGATGCTGTGTAGTCGGCTGCATTTAGTAACACACCGTTTAAAAAGACTTCAACATAACCAACCGTATAAGTTACGGTAAATGTAGTTTGTGAGGCAGACGCTGTAAATGAAGTTCTTGTGTACGTTGATGAACCGCCGCCGCCAGATGAATTAATGGTTACAGCACCTGTACCGCCCGTTGGCGTTATGGTGATGTTTGTTCCAGCGATGATCTGAGTAACACCCCCAGCTGCTCCTGAGTATCCAGAAATACCACTGTAGCCAGACACGCCAGAGCCACTGTAGCCAGAAATACCACTATAGCCACTGTAGCCAGATATACCAGAATACCCACTATAACCAGATACGCCAGAACCACTGTAACCAGATATACCACTGTAGCCAGATGTACCGGAGATGCCAGAGTACCCACTATAACCAGACAAGCCAGAACCACTGTAACCAGATATACCACTGTAGCCAGATGTACCAGAGTAGCCAGAGTAGCCAGAAACGCCAGAATAACCAGATACGCCAGAACCACTGTAACCAGACACGCCAGAGCCACTGTAGCCAGACAAGCCAGAACCACTATAGCCAGATACACCAGAGTATCCACTGTAACCAGATATACCAGAGTATCCACTATAACCAGAAACGCCAGAATAACCAGATAATCCTAAGCCACTGTAACCACTGTAGCCAGATACTCCAGAGCCGCTGTAGCCAGATATACCAGAATACCCACTAATGCCACTGTAGCCAGATATACCAGAGTAACCACTAACGCCACTGTAGCCAGATTGACCACTGTAGCCACTGATACCACTGTAGCCACTAATGCCACTGTAGCCAGATTGACCGCTGTAGCCAGATACTCCAGAGCCGCTGTAGCCAGATATACCAGAATACCCACTAATGCCACTGTAGCCAGATATACCAGAGTAACCACTAACGCCACTGTAGCCAGATTGACCACTGTAGCCACTAATGCCACTGTAGCCACTAATGCCACTGTAGCCAGATTGACCGCTGTAGCCTGATAAACCTAATCCGGAATACCCAGAAAAACCACTTATGCCCGATCCGCTGTAACCAGATACTCCCGAGCCACTGTAGCCAGAACGGCCACTGTAGCCACTAACGCCACTGTAGCCACTGATACCGCTGTAGCCAGATTGACCGCTGTAGCCAGAAATACCACTGTAGCCAGATGTACCAGAATAACCAGAATAACCAGACAAGCCACTAAAGCCACTAAAGCCACTAAAGCCACTAAAGCCAGATACTCCCGAGCCACTGTAGCCAGAACGGCCACTGTAGCCACTAACGCCACTGTATCCACTAATACCGCTGTAGCCACTGATACCACTGTAGCCAGACAAACCACTGTAACCAGAAGAACCAGACACAGGGCCGGTGGTGGATGTTGTGCCGTCGCTGTAATAAAATATTAAGTAGCCAGTTGTTGGGTTGTAGCCAACGTTGGTAATCAATTTACCAGGCGACGCTGCGTTAGCAAGCTGCGACACCGACGCTTGCTTAGTTACACCGCCTTGTACAACTACCGTTTGCTCATTACCTGTTAGGTTATACGCAATCGGTAGCTGGGTTATCGATCTATCTGCCATTTATTATTCTTATGTGTACGTAAACGCACCGTATAGTGTGGATGTTCCAAATGTAGATATGATTGACACATCCACGATACCTGTAATTGAGTATACTGGCGTAACTGCAGTCATGTGTGTTGGATCTACAATATTAAAACTTGCCGCGTTCGTTCCACCAATTTTAACGTTTGTAATGTTAACAAAGTTAGTGCCAACAATTGTTATGTTAGTGCCGCCCGCTAACGGCCCCGTTGTCGGGGATATAGAGTACAGTGTTGGTATGGTAGATGACGGAAAAAACTGATAAATACTGTCTAAGTTTAAGTCACCCTGCGGTGTTATGCCTGGCGTTACGCCAGTGACAAAGAACGAATTATCGTTTTGGAACCCGTTCTCTGTAACAATTTGATTGCCCGCTACTGGACCCGTTGAAATATCAATGTCGGGTCTTGGGTGGCGTAATGCTATGTTTTCTGTCTGCCTTGCTGGTAAACGCCAAGGGTCAAAATTATCTAAATCATCCTTACACACGCGCATGCCAGGAAAGTTTGGATCTGGCATTAAGTCCACGTAGGCAAACTTCCTGCTACAGCGGTCACAGACCGCCACAGACAGTACAGAATTGCCTCGAGTGTCAAGGTAGACTGACATGATTAGGCAGTCTGGCTATCGTTCTTAATTAACTTACCCGCAATAATCATACCCGCCGCAACCGTTCCTGTGCTAGTGCTTAACTGCCATTGAACGTCAGTCTTTTCTGTGTACACAAATGGGTCAGATGCCCTTTGTATTAAATAAAGAGACAAAAATGGTTGTTGCAATAGGATTGATTTAACGCCTGTTACGTTGTTAATAGATTGAACTTTATAAGTCATAATGGTAGTACCAGCGTACGTATTTGACGTATTAACCTCAACCATATCTAAGTAAAAACTATACCCCGCAGGGACTGTATAAACAGTGCTTTGTGACCTACCTACTCCAATAGCAATTTGAGAAACCGTATTTGATGACTGCTTTAACGTAATTATGCCGACGTTGGTTGTCTGGCTAGTACCAGGTGTGGTTAACACCATGCTGTTAACACGAAAGTAAGTGTTAACCGTTGTAACGCCCGTGGTGCCGTTTAAAGCCAAGGTTTCTGAAATGGGGTTAAAACTTGAGTCTAATCCACTAATAAAAACTTTTGCTGTTGTGTTGTCGGACGCTGACGTGCTAACTAATGTAAGCGTTGACGCCGCTGTAATGTATGTGTAAGCAGCCGCATTTTCCCACACTGGAATTGAAGTTGTGGTCACAGATGACTGATAGCCAAAAATACTTAATATGCTGTGGCCCATAATTTGTCCACGGGCAACCTGAAGGTCAAAGGGCTCGTAGGCACCTTGTACCGTCACGGAATGTGGTGGGGATGTTTGTTGCAGATTTGTTGTAAGTGCCATAATTAATTTCCTTAAATGTTAGACAAAGGGGGCGAACCCCCTAGGTAATTAATTAGCTGTTTGTGAATCCAGAACCGTAGGCAATAATTGATCCGTCTAGGTTACGTGGTACGTAGCTTACGTCAAATACGCCAGCCAATGTACCAGTCACGCCAGATGTTGCGCCAACGGTAAATGTCATTGTTGCGTCAGACGTGCCAACGTTTGCCATTTTTGATGCACCTGCAGTTGTTGTTGCAGTAGCTATTGAAATAACGCCACCAGTTGTTAACGGTGTGATTGTGCCGATTGTAACGCCACCAAGAGCAACGGTAATTACCATGCCAGTAAACGCCGATGGTGCAGTTGTCTCAAACAAGCGAACGTTAGTTACTAAAGAACCAGCGGGGATAATAACTGGGTCGGCAGTAGTTGGAGCACCAACTTGGTACGTAGTAATTGCACCCGCGGCGTTTACACCAGAAAAAAGTACTTGCTGAGTTGCTGCGGCAGCGCCAGTGTTATCTGGGGCAATTGTGCCGTCGTTTGTTGGGTTGTTACGCTTGAAAATGCGAATTGGGGTTGTAAATGTGCTGGACATTATAATTCCTTATCTTAGTGGTTATCTCAAACTGTCTCTAAGTCGTCTCGCCGGGAAGTGTCGGTGGTCAGTATGAGATTAATCTTCCTATACCTACTAATGCAAAAAATAAAGCAAATCCGCCCTAAAAATAAAAAAAACCCACCTTGTGAGTGGGTTTTTTATTTTTGCTACGTTTGAATTACAAACCAGCTGTACCAAAAATGTTACGCGCATCGTGCCAACCTGTAGCATAACGCTCAGTAGCCTTATAACGCATAGAGTCAGTCTCGAAGTCACCTTCCATAGATTTCTCCATAGGACGACGCATAATGAGCATTAAGCCGTTTTCTGCGTCAGTCTGTACCCACCAAGCCTTAGATGAGCTCAAACGAGTAACAACGTGTGCGCCTTTTGGCAACATACCTGTTGACTTGATTGGGTTCAAATCGTTGTCAGCTGTACCAGAACGGAGAACTGACTTCAGAATTACTTCTGCTTGGAACTCGAGTGCTGGAGGAACAACTAACTGCTCTGCTTTGAGGCGAATACGCTTACCGTTGTTGTCAACAGCAGAGCGAATTTGAATTAATATCTGTTCAACAGAAGTTTGGCTCAAAGAAGCAGCTGTAGATAACTGGTTAGAGTAAGTAGCGCCGTTAGCGATTGGGTGTGCTGTGTTGATCAATGTTACGCCGTCACCGCCGGTGTAGCCTGCTGTGAAAGCAAAGTTTAAAATGTTTGCACATAATGTTTCTTTGGTTTCAATCATAGACTGGGCTAAGTGTTTAGCAAACGTTGAGCCGATACGGATGTGATCACCATCTTCCATCAACACTTTGGTTAAAGCGTATGCTAAACCATAGATTTGATAGATGAAACGTGTGATGTACAATGTACCACCCTGGTCATAGCTGACAGGAGTTCCGTCAGGCATCGCAGGAGCAGCATTCATACCATACAACATTACTTCTTCGTGGTAATTACGTGGAATACCTTGGATTTGTTCTACGAATCCCTTCCACTCGTCGGAGCGTTGTTCATAAACGCCATCAAAGACTTCATTGATAATCGGTTCGACTACCGCACGAAAGTCGGTACTACGCATTGGAGTTGCCATAGCTATATCCTTTCGTTATTATACTGAAACAGACGCGGCTGCGAACTGATTGTTACAAATCTGAACTTGAACGATTGTGTAAGTATCACCCCAAGCATTTGTATTGCCTGCTGGGTATGCTACTTCACGTCCTAGTCCAACCACACGAACTTGACCTTGGTTACCAGAACCAACAGCAGTTGCGTACAATGCTGTAGTAGAAAAACCTGCACCACCAGTACCAATAGAATATCCAGCGTCTACTGTGTAACCAGTTGTTGTGTCAAAGTTATATTCAGTACCGATAGCGGCAGTTGTCACTGAACCATTACACTGTGCTTCGTATACGAGTGCTGGATCAGTAAAGACCCAGAAAACGATGGCTGTAGCAGCGTCAAGAGTTGTTTTAGAGGCATATTTAGCCACTGAACGACGACCTTCAGCAGATGTATATTCTACACCGTTGAATACGCCAAATACTTTACCACTTGAAGCAGTTTGGTTTGCAATTGTTAATTGACCAGAAGATGTGATCGCTACAGGTTGGAACTGCCAAAAAGATTGGCCAGAAGACAACGAGTAAGGAGCAGTGTAACCAGTTCCAGGAACAAATGAGTTCGTGCCAACAAATGCTGTTGCACGGTCTAATCCGCTTGGATGATACACAGGTTTCAGGCCAAAGGGTTGAAATGTTGAAGACATTTATTTTTTCCTTTGTTTTTTAAGTTTGTTATGAAAAACGAATATTTCTATTATTCGCCTTTGCGGTTTCTTTTTCCATTTCCAAAATGCCGCCTTCAAGAATTGATCTACCACCTTTGCCTTCTTGGGCTGTACCCCGAACTTGCGCAGTAATATTACGTTGATGCTCTAGAGGGTCTTCTAAGTGCAACATACGCATCACTTCTTGATAAACTTCTTCTGGTAATTTAAAAAGCACCATTTCATTGCAGCTAATACAGCCTTCAAACTTGCCCGAGCTCATTTTACCTAAGTTTTCAAAGCCTTTACCTAATTCTGAGGCTTTCACTGGTTCATAACCCAACGCCAAACGTTTGTCGATACTGTCATAATTATTTGTGGTGGATAACCAACACAAATGAAATCCAGGAAGTACACCTGGAGGCAAATCTGGCAAAGCACTGTTTTGCCATTTATCACGGAACGCATCAAGGCGTTCCCGTTTTGATTTCTCATTCGGATCTTCATTAAGAATCCGTTCTTTTGTTTCTTCGACTCGATCCAGTAAACGGTCTTCTAAGTCGCGCTTAATTCTTGTATTTGCCATGATAATTAACCTTTATTTTGACGATCATATTGTGCATATGCACGAATCATTTTGTTTCGTTTATCTACATCATCCCATGCCCCAGCATCTTTAATCGCCTGTACACGATCACGACTTAACGTAATGGTGCCTGGCTTTTGTGATGTGGCATTTGCAACTCTACTTGAAGCCGTTGGGCCAAGTGAGCGCTTTCCTTCTTTACTACCTTTACTTGCGTATCGGTGTGGAAGGCGAGATTGTAGTCGATTGTCTAACTCTTCCCAGTATTCAGAATCACTTGGATCCCAACCATCTGCAACGAGTTCTTGGTCAATTACTTTGGCAATTCTACTATCTGTATCTCTAGCTTGAGGATCATACCAAGAGTTCTTTTTCAACCATGTTGTGGCTAATTGCTGAACTTCAGTATTAATTTGATTTGGCACATTTTGTTTAGGTGCTTTTGCTTCCTCAACTTGTTGTTTTTTGTAATACTGAGCTTGTTGTAAACGCTGTTTGGCATCTGTTAACTGCTCCAAATACTCCACTTGAGCTGCCGCATTGTTTTCTTGAGCGGCTTGCAACAATTTCATTTTTGCATATTCAACTCTTGTAGCTTCATCTTCAATTGACTTATCTAATTGTGCAAATTGATATGATGCTGCTGTATTTTCAACTTTAGCAAGACGTTCTGCTAATTCGGCGTTTCGACGCTCAAGTGCTGAAATTTTATTTTTTGCGGAAACTTCACGTTGCTTTGAAAGTTCTTTTTTAAGTCTACGTTCTTCTCTACGTGCTTCACGAATTGCTTCACGCTCTTCGTCAGTTTCATCGTTATCATCTTCATCATCTGTATCGTTTTGATGATTATCATCTTCATCATCAACAGAACCACCTTCAGATTTTTCCACTACTTTTTCATTTTCCAGTACATCATCTGGATGTTCACCAACATTTGCTAATACTGAACCATCTTCTTGTTCCTTGATAGGAACATCTTTTTCATTTTCACTCATACTTTTTCCCAAAAGTTAATTAATCAACAAACGCTTTCATTTTCTGCGCATACTCAAAATTCTTAATGCGAGAAATGACTTCACGGGCTTGTAATGTAATAAACACTACCAAACCGCCGTCATCACCTGGGTCTACAACAAAACGATCTCCGCCGTATTTAATTGTCCTAACCAAATCTCCTTCTTTACACCAAGGGCCTTCAATCCAAGGCTCTAATGTGTCTGGTGATTTATATGCTAATGGACCAATTTGTATTACTTTGGCTACTGTTTCATTGAACTTCAATGTCTGTTGAGTTTCATCAACAAATATGATGCCGCCTTTGCTTTTTGCTTTTTGTCTACGTAGCTGAACTAATACTCTGTCTCCCGCCACCTCAACCCCATGATCTATTTTAGGAAAACACTCTTCTTCCGTTCGTAAATCTGGTTCTTCTTTTACATTTAAATCAAGTGCCATACGGCATTTCTCCTCGACCTTTACAGATTTTCGTCATCCTCTGATAAAATTGCATTAATAATCGCCAAGGCATCAGATAAACCTTCACGCTGACCTACAAATCTTTGATAACTATCAAAGTTATGTATGTTTGTGCCAGAAGCAATCGCTTCTGCTGTTTCTTTTTCTGCGGTTTTAATTCTTTTCAGAATCTCGCTTAATATGTCTTTCATATCTTCACTAATGCAACAATTTGAGCAAATCCGCCCTTAAAATTAATAAAAATTACCGCTCTTGATATCTTTTAAGTTTTTATCTGGTCCAACTTTGCTATCTTTAGCCATTTTGTTGCCATTAAGAACAGCGTTATTAGCACGCTTGCTTCCAGATGATCCATTTTCTACTTTTTGTCCAGGACCGCCGGCGTAGCCAGGTGTACCAGTCATTTTATAGGCTTTACGAAAACCTAATTCATCATTTGCCATTTTATTGTCCTTGTTGTGGTTGTGGTTGTTGAGCTTGTTGCTGTTGCATTTGAGCCATTTGCTGTTGATGCTGTTCGTCAGCATGTTGTAGGCCTTGTTGGTGCTGTTGATCTGCTTGTTGTACCTCTAAAGCATGCTGTTGTTGCTCTTTTTCCATTTCAATCTGATTTTTTACTTGCTCCGATTGTTGTTGGAATGCTTGTTGTTGTACCGCTAGCCCATGTTGGCGAATATCTTGATTTGCAGCGTTAATTGCCTCTATAGCAGATTGATTTTGTTCTGCTTCAAGTTGCCTTTGCTGCTGATCCATCTGTGCTTGTGCTGAAATCATTGCCACACGCTCTTTTGCCGCGTTATTAATGTTTGCCATGGCAATATCAGTTGCATTACGCTGGTTATCAATGTTAGTTTGTGTTTGATATTTTGCTTGTAACTCTTGAACTTTTTGCTCTAATGCAGCCACTTTAAGCTGATAATCTTGTTCTTGTTTTTTAGCTTCCATCTGCATACGCGCTTGCATTTCTTCAGTTTTGCGTTTAGTTTCTGCCATCTGAGTTTGCATAATAACACTAGCTGTCGGATCTTGACCGAGCATTTGTTGCTGTTGAGCCTGTTGAGCTTGCGCCACTTTTTGTGATAATGCTTGAATTTGTTGTAAATATGGTGCCAAATTCATTTTTGCATCTTGGTCAACTAACTTAGATGCCATAGCAAGTGCTTGTTGGGCATTTTTATCTAAAGTTTTTTCTTTATGTAACTCAAAATCATCCTTACCACTACCCGCTTGCGCCACATAAGCACGCATTTCTTGTAAATAATGTAAAGTTAAATGTTGTTTGATGTGTTGTAAAGCTTGTGGAGCAAAAACAGGTCCAATTACTGGGTTTCCACCATACGCTGGGTTGTTAGCATACTCCAAATGCACTTGAATATGGGCAATATGATCTTGGTCAGGGAATGCAGCCGCCGGTTGACCCATTGTCATTGAGACATTCTCAAGTGCTGGATTAGATTCTACAATGCCGATAGGATTTGGTAACACTTCTGACACTGCTGGAATTTTTAATTGATCTAAAATGCGTTGATATACCGCTCGAATGTCAAACATTCCAGGAGGCGCCGACGTTGCCATCTGTAATAAGGCTTGATTTTGTGCAAGACGTTGTGTTTCAGAAAAAATATTAGGGTCAGATACTGGTCTTACATCGCTGTTGTAAGCAAAATCACGTACTTCAATCTCTTCGCCAGATTGGTTGTCCATTTCAGACAAATACCAGTGGTTAATGCGTGAAATAATTTTTAAGGATTTGGCTTGACTACGATGCAAACGCGCATGAATACTAGAAAATACTTTAGCACCTTGCTCAATCAACGCTTGTGTTGTTCCAACAGGCATTTGATTATTGGCTTCACCAATCTTTTCTTCTGCTGTTGTAACTACGCCTTTAGCTGCGGCGGTTAACCACCCAAGTAAGTCAAACAAAACGCCAGATGGTGGGTTAAAAGGCATTGCCATAGCAATTTTACGAACATCATCTACACCAGGTGCGCCTTCAATTTCAACTACTTGCGTTGGTTCAATCCGATCAGACTGCCCACCAATGCGTCCGCCTTTGAGTTTAAGTAGCGTCTGGCTATTGTTAATATGTGCAGCATCAAGGAGAGCACGCAATGAGCCAGTAAGAGCGGCACTAAGACCACCGATAAGATGAGGTAAACCAATAGCATAAGCCCCACGCCAAGGTATAAACTTAAACTCGACGTACCAGTCCAATTTCTCAAGTTTTTCATCATTAGCTTCCCAGTTACGGTACAGTGATAATACCTTGCTTGTTGTCTCATCAATTGTTAAGATGTATGGCGCGCGTAACCCTTCTGTTTCTGGGTCATCTTCTAAACGTATAAAACAAGTAATTTCATAAACACGACGCAATCCATCAATATTTTTGGAAGGAATGTCTTTTCCTTCAATCTTATTATTGGCTTTTTCTGACTGTGTCATGTCATTAAGCGGGGCGTCTGACGAATACTCCGAATCAATATCAAGATAAATTCCCTGTTCCACACGTTGGAGGAATATATCTTCTGTAATATCTTGTACCTCAGTTACACGTTGTGCTGTGTAAAAATTAGTAGACGAGTAGGGGAGAAGAATGTTATCAATTGGTACCCATTCACACGTTGGACGTTTTTGTTCGTCATCAAAACGCCATTTTAAAAACTGTGAACCACCAAGGGGGAGTTGAGTTAATAACTGCTCCATCTCATCTCGGTACTCTGGAATTTGTTCTGTCAATTGCCAGTTCATAAAGGTTACTTTACGGTCAGCAATTTCTTCTTTCTTTCTATCTGCGTTACCTTTGATGTTGGATTTAACCAAACCATCGGGGGGCAATAGTTCTTTTGCACTGCTTGCTGCAAAATCCACACAAGCTTCTGCCATAACTGGGTGAACGACTTTAGAAGCACCATCAAAAGTAGCACCACCTGGAGCGTCCTTACCAAGACCAGTGCGACGTAACCCCTCTTCATATTGTTTATCCCTTTGTTGGCGTGATTCTTGATCAACGTCAATCAAATCGAGATATTCAATTGCCAGTGAATTTAAAGTTTGTTCATCCAATTCCTCGGCTAAGTTTGCATAAAACTCTGGATTTTTTTGTGGACCTTGTTTTTCTTGGAAATTAACTACTACTGAACCGTCTTCTAGTTCAATAACTTCCTGTTCTACCTCAGCATCTTCCAAATCAAACATGTCAGCATACGCTTCCATTTCTTCATCTTGCGCTTCTTTTTCTTGCAAATCTTCTTCAGCATCAAGATTGAGCAAATTATTGCCTTGTTGAATTGGTAATTGTGGGTTTGCCATAAGTTTCTAAAAAATTTGGTGGAAAAGTGTTCCTATACACACTAATGCAAAAAATAGACCATTTTCGCCCTACTGAGCATAAGGATTTGCAGAACGTTTTCTAAAATCATCGTCAGCATAGTCATAATCTCGCGCGGGGAGGGGATCAAGCTGAACCCAACCAGAATCCCTTAATACCCGCAATGCTTGTGAAAGTGAATCCACGTAGTCATCATGACCACCCGCTTCTGGAAATGAACAGACTTGCCTCATAAATCGTTTTGACCATTCGGCAAATTCACCTTTTTTTGTAGGTTCTTCAGGAATATACACCTTGCCTTTTGCCACAAGAGGTGCTACAATGTTTAAGCGCTGTACCTTATCAGCTCGTCCTGGGTTATAACTACGGACAGGTACCATTGCACCTTGCAGTTCTTGAATCAAACTAATACCAGCAGATTTGTCTTCCATCAAAATAAGGTCAGCTTTACGACCCTTAGCAAACGTATTGTCAGCACCGTATACAACCTCTTTAAAATCGTTAATTACTTTACGGCGCAGTTCTGGGTAAGACAAGTGTGCGTCCCATGAATCCAATAAAATAACACACGTCCCCACATCAGTTTGTTCAAAAATTCCCCAAACTGTACACGCCGTTGGGTCGTTCATTGTCTTTTCGCTGGTGGCTGGGTCATATGATGCAATCACATATTCTAAATTTGGCGTTGGTTTATTGGCTGGCCACATCTTAAACATTTTACGTTTGATAATACCAGCCGCTTCTGGATCCAAAATTTTACCATAAATCTCTTGTTCCCCAATATCAGAACCTTCGTAACTTTCTAACTGTTTAAAAAACGTTTCAGATAAGTTTTCTCGGTTGTCATACGAACTGGCATTAGCCACGTACACATCACCGCCAACCTTACCCTCGTTTAAATCTACAATCAGTTCTTTTGGTTTGGGTGTTGTTGTGATGATTTGCTGAACACGCTCTAATCTTGGATCACGAAGACGTAAAGTAAACTGTACGCCGTCGTATGCTTCATCAATATAATCAAACGCACACAACTCGTCAAACCACGCACCATGATATTGCTTACCACGATAACGCTCGGGTTCTGAGCCAGGTATGCCCTGTATTAACGAACCATTTTTTAATGTGATTTCAAACAACGATTTATTGTAGTTTTCAATAAGGGAAGATGGGATAATGTTAAGCAATCCCGAGTCCCCTTCAAAGCATGTTGCCCGAATGTCGTTGGATGTTGGTGCAGTGACTAACCAACGAGTATGATCAAAAGTAGCAGCTCTTATTCCAATCCAATGTGACGCTGTATGTGTCTTTCCAGAACCACGACCCGCCAACATAAGAAAAGTATCATACTCCCCATCGGTTGGTTCTTTTTGGTGTGGGAGGGCTTGTAACTTCCATTTGACTTGCCAAGTCAATAAATCCAATTTATCTTTTGGCCAGTGTTGTCTGGCTTCAATAAACTGTTTAATTATCTTTTCTTGTTGGGGTGTTAAAGACATGGTATGAATCCTTCGCCGACCAGAATGCTATTGTCCGGTCCATCGGTTTCTATATGCACACAAAGTTGTGCAGGTAACTTTTCGACTGCCTTGATGTAACGCCTACCGTTATGAATCATTACTTTTGATTTAAGTGTTTGTTCTTCAACCAATTTTAATTTAGAACGAAACATAATGCGGTAGTAGTTTTTCCAAGGGTCAAATGTGACAGTTAAACGATGTCCTAAAGATTCCAGCAATCCTTGCATCTGTAAAACTGTTGAATAATGCCTTGTTGTAAATCTAAACAAATCTTTTTCTTTTATATACGTTTTTGCTTTGGCATGCAGTATACCGCGCAATAACTCAATCCGCTGTTCTTCAGATGCCAACAAATAATTGTTAGGTATCTTGTGTGTTGGGGTTCCAATTAAATGACTTTCAATTGTGGGAGTTACTGTAAAGGTTCTTTCACCTTTTGGTAACAGGGCATGCTCTCGTACCTTATATCCATGTTCCCTAAACTTCTCATGAATCAGTTCTGTCAAGCCCTTTGGTGCCGCCATTTTTTTGGTTGAGCGTCGATTAAAAAACCAAAAGCCAAACAAGAACGGCGGTACTGGTAAAGTTTGATGTGGGAGTTGAATGGGGTTAGTTGCCGGTACCGTATACAGTAGTTCCAAATCAGTTAACTCTTCAACTCGAGCCAACATTAATGTTTTTCTAAATCGCTGAACACCTTTGTACTTTGTTAACTGCCTTCTATAACGCGCGTTTTCCACAAAAAAAGATAGGTTGGAATCCCCGCCAATTTCCAATAAGTCATCAAACTTAACCATGTGGCAGTTTGGTGCTCGGTACTCTTGAACTAAAGTGACTGTTCTTGGTTTTCCATGGCGATCAAAAACAATGTCGCCAGTTTTTAAATCATGCGCCGTCTTCCAATAATCCAGTGTGAATATTTTGTGAGTTGCCAGTATTGCCATAAATTAAATTAAGAACCCAATCATCCAACCAATTCCCTAACGGAACTCTAATGTTGCTTTGCACAGTGGCGGGCAACTTCTTTATATCAAACCTTTCAGACACTTTTAATCTAAATTCAATGTACTTGGCTGTTTCTTTGTCAAATATGCTGCTAGGTACATCAACAGTTCCAAAATTATAATTTGTACATACAAAAACTCGGAAGGCTTTGAATCTTCCATCAGCACCTTCCAGTGCGCCTTGAATTTGATATGCATATTTACTCATACATCAACTAATGCAAAAAATTAATTGAATCCGCCCTTTTTCCAAAAATAAATCCAAATTTGTACCAGTAGCACTAGTAGGATGGGTATGTTCACTCTTTATTTTATTATTTTTTTAAAAAAAAAAAAAAAAAAAAAAAAAAAAA
>Ga0209189_1002115_pt1 | contig 14187 bp, 9 predicted proteins | sample C_130820_EF_Meta_FD_187308 | JGI IMG/M metagenome (GOLD analysis project Ga0209189, IMG submission 187308) | Freshwater microbial communities from Lake Croche, Canada to study carbon cycling - C_130820_EF_MetaG (SPAdes) (version 3) | ecosystem: Environmental > Aquatic > Freshwater > Lake | place... | reverse complement strand
AGCCGGCCGCGGTCGGGAAAACGCCCCTGGCGCTCCGCGACGTGCACGCCATGGCGAGGAGGTTCGCGGCCGACGAGGCGGCGCTCGTCCATGGGCTCTCCGCGGCGGACGCCACCGCCGCGTTCCTGCGGCTCTGGACCTGTAAGGAGGCCTGCCTCAAGTGCCGCGGCACGGGCCTGCGGACGCCGCTCGACGAGATCCGCATCGAGCGCGTCGACGACACGCGGGCGATCGGCCGCCTGGCAGGCGCCCGCTTCGCGGTCTGCACGCTCGCGCCCGTCGCCGGATCGATCGCCGCCGTCGCCCTGCCGGGCGACGCCATCCCCGAGCCGCGGTGCTGGACGCTCGCGAGGTGATCGCCGCCCCGGCGGCGGCGCCGGCGCGGCCCGGGATTCGATGCCGCCCGGCGATCCGCCTTCGCGCAGTGGCGCACCCGCGCGGCTAGCCCCGCGGCCGCACCGTGCCCTGCACGCGGCCCGGCAGGCCCATGATCCGCAGGAAGCCCTCGGCGTCGGTCTGGTCGTAGCTGCCACCCCCCTCCATCGACGCGATCGCCGCGTCGTAGAGGCTCGTGGGGCTCGTGCGGCTCTTCACGAGGATGTTCCCCTTGTAGAGGTTCAATTCGACGGTGCCGGTGACGGGCCGCTGCGCCTCGCGGATGAAGGCCATGAGCGCGTCCATCTTCGCGGCGTACCAGAAGCCGTAATACACCATCTCCGCCACTTCGGGGGAGAGCCGGTCGCGGAGGTGCACGAGGTCGCGGTCGAGCGTCATCTGCTCGACGAGCCGGTGGGCCTCGTAGAGCAGCGTCATGCCCGGCGCCTCGTACACGCCGCGGCTCTTCATGCCCACGAACCGGTTCTCCACGATGTCGGTGCGACCGATGCCGTGGCGGCCGCCGATCTCGTTGAGCGCGAGCACCATCTCGTGGGCCGCGAGCGACCGGCCGTTCACCCGCACCGGCACACCCGACTCGAAGTCGAGCCGCACCGTCTCGGCCGTGTCGGGGGCCGCCTGCGGCGACACCGTCATGCCGAAGTCGACGAGCGCGAAGCCGTCGGTGGAGAGCTCCTCGAGGAGGCCCGCCTCGTAGCTCGTGTGCAGGCAGTTCTCGTCGGAGCTGTAGGGCTTCCCCTTCGACGCCTTGACGGGGATGTTCTTCTCCTCGCAGAACTCGATCAGCTCCTTGCGGCCGGGGAACCGCGCCCGGAACTCCGCGATCCGCCACGGGGCGAGCACCTTGATCGTCGGATCGAGCGCCTCGGCGGCAAGCTGGAAGCGGCACTGGTCGTTGCCCTTGCCGGTGGCGCCGTGGGCGTAGACCGTAGCGCCCTCCGCGTGGGCGATCTCGACGCACACCTTGCTGATCAGCGGCCGCGCGATCGAGGTGCCGAGCAGGTACGTGCCCTCGTAGCGGGCCTGCCACTGCATGACCGGGAAGGCGAAGTCGCGGCAGAGTTCCTCGCGGACGTCCACGATCATCGCCTTGGCCGCGCCGCAGGTCCGGGCCTTGGCGAGCGTGGCCTCGCGGTCCTCGCAGGGCTGGCCGAGGTCGACGTAGACGGCGATCACCTCGTAGCCCTGCTCGATGAGCCAGCCGAGGATCACCGACGTGTCGAGGCCGCCGGAGTAGGCCAGCACGCACTTCTTCTTCGCGGTCGTGGAGGTCACGGGGTCTTCCTCTTTCCTTCTTCGTGCTGCGGGGACATGGTCGGGGGATGCGGCTGCGGGCGACGCCGCAGCGGGACATTGGAGCGGGACACGGGAGCGGGAAAAGATAGCCGGAAACGGGACGCCGGGCACGGGCGGCCGACGGGCTCACACCTCGTGCACGAGGGCCATATTGTGCCCTCCCGTGCCGAATCCGATACCCGCCACGAGCAGAATCCGGTCGCCCCGCTGGAGCCGGCCCTCCCGCAGGCCCCAGGCGGTCACGTGCTCGAGCATGCGGTTCACGTCCCCTCCCTCGCCGGTGGCCAGCGGCGTCACCCCCCAGTAGAGCGCCATCTGCCGCAGCGTGGCCGGATCGTCGCTGACGCCGACGGTGGGCACGGCCCCCCGCCGCTTGGAGCGGGCGATCGCCGTCAGGCCGGTCTTGCTGGCCACCACGAGGAGCCGGGCGTCGAGCTCGGCGGCGATGCGGCTGGCCCCGTCGACCACCGCCTGCGTGATCGGGTGCAGCCCCTCGACGAGCACCTCCGGCGGCGGCAGGAACTCGGCCGCCGCGATCCCCGCCCGGCCGCGACCGAGCGCGTCGCCGAGGAACTGCCGCCGGTCGTCGAGATACTGCCGCTCCGTCGCGCTGGCGATCCGCCGCATCATCTCCACCACCAGCCGCGGATGGTCGCCGATGGCCGTCTCGCCGGAGAGCATGCAGGCGTCGGCGCCGTCGAGGATCGCGTTGGCCACGTCGGTCGTCTCCGCCCGCGTCGGCCGCCGCGAGTGCTGCATGCTGTCGAGCATCTGCGTGGCCACGATCACCGGCTTCTGGAACCGCTGGCAGGCGCGGATGATCTGCTTCTGCATCATCGGCATGCTCGCCACGTCGATCTCCACGCCCAGGTCGCCGCGGGCCACCATCACGGCGTCGGCGGCCTCGACGATCGAGTCGAGGTTGTCGATCGCCTCCCGCTTCTCGATCTTGGCGACGACGCGGGCCCGCGAGCCGCGGGTACGGAGCAGCTCCTTGAGCAGCTTGACCTCGACGGCGCTGCGCACGAACGACAGGCTGACGAAGTCGGCGCCGGCGGACGCCGCCCACTCGGCGTGCCGCCAGTCGGCGGCGCTCATCGCGGCCACCGAGAGCTTCACGCCGGGCAGGTTCACCCCCTGGCGGCTGCGGAGGAGCCCCCCCTGCACGACGCGGCACTCGGCCGCCGTCGGCGTGAGCCGCTCGACGACGAGGCTGATCGTGCCGTCGGCGAGCATCACGGAGTCGCCCACGGCCAGCTCGTCGACGAGTCGCTCGTAGGTGGTGGTGAACTCGTCGGGCCCCGCGGCCTCCGGGCCGCGGACGAACCGGAACATCGCGCCCGGCTGGCATTCGATCGCCCCGCCGGGCAGCTCGCCGAGACGGATCTTGGGACCGGCGAGGTCCACGAGCACGCCGATCGGCCGGCCGGCCGCTTCGGCGACGCGCCGCACGCGGTCGAGCGTCTCCTGGTGCTCCTCGACGGAGCCGTGGGCCATGTTCAGGCGAAACACATCGACGCCGGCGTCGACGAGTTCCCGCAGCCGTGGCTCGTCGCGGCAGGCGGGGCCGATCGTCGCGACGATCTTCGTGCGGACGACCTGTTGGACGGCGGAAGCGGCGGGGGCGGTGGCGCGCGACATGGTGGAGTCCTCGGGGGGCGGGCGGGGCGAGAACGACGGCGGGAAGGGGGGGCGGGCGCCGCAGGATACCCCATGCCGCGCGATCGGCGGGCGGGCCTGTTTTTCCACGGGCTGTTAAACTGCCGCCGATGATCAGCGGCGTGTGGCAGGATCGGCGGGTGATCGTGGCGGGCGGCACGGCCGGGTTCGGCCTCGTGCTTGCCCGTCATCTCACCCGCCACGGCGCCCGGGTGCTCGTCGTCGGCCGCTCCGGCGAGGGTGTGCGGCGGGCGCTCGAGAGTCTCGAGACGCTCGAGCGCGACAGCCCGGATGGCGACGGCTCCGGCGCGGTCGGCGCCGGGCGGGCGCGGGGTCTGACGGCCGACCTGTCCCGTGCGGGGGAGGGGGGCAGGGTCGTGGGCGAGGCCCTCCGCATCCTCGGCGGCGTCGACGACGTCTTCTTCTGCGTGGGACGGTCGGGCCGCGGGGCGATCCTGCGCACCGACACGGCGACCTTGCGCGACTATTTCGATGCCAACGTCTCGAGCGCCGTGGAACTGACGACGGTCGCGGCCGACGACGTGGCGGCAGCCCACGGCCACATGGTCTACGTGGGCAGCCTCGCCGGAAAGCTCGTCACGCCCTTCATGGGCCCCTACAGCGTCGCGAAGTCGGCGCTCGCCGCCTACGTGGACGCCGTGCGGCTGGAACTCGGCCCCCGCGGCGTCCACGTGCTGCTCGTCTCGCCCGGCCCGATCCGCCGCGACGACGGCGACCCGCGCGCCGACGACGACGCCGACCGCTACGCCGCCGACGTGGCCCGGTCGGGCCTGCCGCCGGAGGCGGCCGCCCCCGGCGGCTCGGGAAGTCTCCGCCGGCTCGACCCCGACCGGCTCGCGACGGCGGTGCTCACCGCGTGCCGCCGGCGGCAAATCGAGCTGGTGATGCCCCGGTCGGCCGGCCTGCTCGCGGGCATCGTCGAGTGGTGCCCGGAATGGGGGCGGTGGCTCCTGGCCGCGGTGACGGGGCGGCCCTCGGGCTCCGCCGCCCTGGCGCCCCCGCCTCGGCGTGCGGACGAGCCTTGACGGGAGGCACCTCCCCGCGGCGGCGGCCGGGCCGCCGGCGGCACCGGCGGGGCCATCGCGGCGGCAGGCTCACGGTGACAAACGGCCGCGGGCCATATATACCTCCCGCGTTGGATCCACGGCATCGTCCCCGTCCCGTCGGCCCGTGCCGGGCCCGCGGGGGCCTTCCCCAGTCGCAGGAGCAGAGTCAGATGGCGTCCACGCAGCACTCACCCGCCTTCCCCGATGTGTCGCCGATCCGTTTCGAGGGGCCGGCCACGCGGAACATGCTCGCCTTCCGCCACTACGACGCCGACGCGCTCGTCGAGGGCAAGCCGATGCGTGACCACCTGCGGTTCGCCGTCTCCTACTGGCACACGCTCCGCGGCACCGGCAGCGACCCCTTCGGCCCCGGCACGATGGTCCGCCCCTGGGAGACCGACGGCGACCCGCTCGCGATGGCGATCCGGCGGGTGGACGTGGCGTTCGAGTTCCTCGAGAAGCTCGGCTGCGGCTTCTACTGCTTCCACGACCGCGACGTGGCCCCCGAGGGCCGCACCCTCGCCGAGAGCAACAAGAACCTCGACGCGGTCGTCGACGCCCTCGAACGGCACCAGCAGCGGTCGGGCATCCGGCTGCTCTGGGGCACGGCCAATCTGTTCAGCAACCCGCGGTACGTGCACGGCGCGGCGACGAGCTGCAACGCCGAGGTCTTCGCCTACGCGGCGGCGCAGGTGAAGAAGGCGATCGAGGTGACGCACCGCCTCGGCGGCGCCGGCTACACCTTCTGGGGCGGCCGCGAGGGCTACCAGTGCCTGTGGAACACCGACATGAAGCGGGAGATGGACCACCTCGCCCGGTTCATGCACATGGCCGTCGACTTCGCCAAGGAGATCGGCTTCACCGGCCAGTTCTACTTCGAGCCGAAGCCGCGGGAGCCGATGAAGCACCAGTACGACTTCGACGCGGCGACGTGCATCAACTTCCTCCGGGCCTACGGCCTGGAAAAGCACGTGAAGATGAATCTCGAAACCAACCACGCCACGCTCGCCGGCCACGAGATCCAGCACGAGCTCGAGTATGCCGGCATGCAGGGCTTCCTCGGGTCGGTCGACGCCAACACCGGCGACACGCTGGTGGGCTGGGACACCGACCAGTTCCCCACGAACGTCTACATGACGACCCAGATGATGCACTCGATCCTCAAGTACGGCGGCCTCGCCCCGGGCGGGATCAACTTCGACGCCAAGGTGCGCCGGGAGAGCTTCGAGCCGGTCGACCTCTTCCACGCCCACATCGGCGGCATGGACGCCTTCGCACGGGGGCTGAAGATCGCCGCGGCGATGCGGGCCGACGGCGCCCTCCAGCGACTCGTCGACGACCGCTACGCCAGCTGGTCGGAGCCTCTCGGCAAGCGGATCGAGTCGGGCAGCGAGAGCTTCCGTTCGCTGGAGAAGGAGATGCTCGCCAAGGGGGAGGCCGCGGCCTGCAAGAGCGGCCGCCAGGAGCTCTTCGAGAACCTCGTCAACTCGTATCTGTGAATGGCGGCCCGGGCCGCCGGCCCGCCGCGGTCGGCGGAACGCCGCCGGCCGCGCCGCCCGCCGGTGATCCCGCCATGCCCAGCCCGACGTCCGCCACCGACCGCGCCGGCCGCCGCAGACGTGTTCGCGCTGCGCCCTCCTGGGTCGCGCCATGCGCCGAGTTGTGCGCCATGCTGTGCGCCGCGCTCGCGGTCGTCGCCTCGCCATCCGGCCGCGCCGCAGCGCAGCCCGCAGCGCAGCCCGCAGCGCAGCCCGCAGCGCAGCCCGCAGCGCAGCCAGCCGCGCAGCCGGGGCTCGCCAGCGGTGCCTGGAAGCTCGAGGTGGTCACCCTCCTCGACGGCCGCAGGCTCGATGGCCTCGTCGTCGACGGGCCGGGGGACGCCGCCGCCGCGGGTGCCGTGCCCACGGCACCGGTGGGCTTCGTGCAGGTCGTGCGGCCCCCGGGCCGGCCGATGTACCTGATCACCTGGAGCCCGATCAGCCCGGCGCGGATCGCCACGATCCAGCGGCTGCCCCCTGCGGAGCGGGCGTTGCTCGCCCGACGGGTGGCCGACTTCCGCGATCGGCGCGGCGCCGAGCACGCCGCCCTCACGGCCGTGAAGCTCGCGCGGGCCGACGAGGACGAGCCCTGGCGGTACGCGGGCCGCTGGTTTTCGCTCGAGAGCACGGCCGACCCCCATCTCACCCGCGAGGCGGTGGTGCGGCTCGAGCAGGTGTTCGCGGCGCTCGAGTCGCTCGTGCCCCCGACGCCGGTCGCCGCAGCGACGGCCGCCGCGTCCGCGGCGCCGCTCGAGGTGCGGCTCTGCGGCACCGCCGATGAATACCGGGGCATGCAGGAGCGACTCGGCATCCGCGCCGACCCGCCCGCCTTCTACGTGCCGGCGCGGCGGCTGCTCGTGGCCGGCAGCGACACGCCGGCCTTGATCGCGCAGGAGCGGGCGGCCGCCGACGAGCTTGCGGCGGCCGAACGCCGGCTGGCCGAACGCGACAGCGGCTTCGAGCGGAACGTGCGGTCGCTGGCGGCCGACCTCGAGAAGCAGGGCCTGCCGGCCGCCCCCCGCGCCGAGGCCGTGCAGGCGGCGCGACACCGCTGGCAGCGCGAGCGGGAGGAGCTGCTCGCCCGGATCGTCGCCGCCCGTCGCGACAACGCCGCGGCCGTGGAGGCCGCCCGCCGCGAGTTCTTCGCCCGGCTCGCCCACGAGGCCTGGCACGCCTACGCCGACCTGCGGCTCGCGCGGCCCGGCGGCGGCACGCTGCCCCACTGGCTCGACGAAGGCCTCGCGCAGGTGATCGAGACGGCGCCCCTCGAGGCCGGCGAGCTGCGTCTCGACGCGCCGGATCCGCTCCGGCTCAGGGCCCTGCAGGAGCTGCTGGCCGAGCCGCGGCCGCCGCGGCTCGCGGAGGCCCTCGAGGCGGGGCAGGAGCAGTTTCTCTCCGGACACGGCGGCCGCCGCGAAACGAGCCGGCACGCCTACCTGATGGCCTGGGGGTTGGCCTTCCATCTGGCGCTGCTCGAGCCCGCGCTCTCCCGCGACTCGCTGGCGTCGCTGGCGGAGCCCGCGGCCGGCGACGCCGGGCCCGGCCGGCGGGTGGAACGCTTCGAACGGCTCGTGGGGACGAGCGTGGGCGAGTTCGAGGCGGCGTGGCGCGCGAGGCTGCTCGCCGCGCGGCCGTCGGTGCCGCTCAACGGTCCGGCAGCGGCCCCGTGACGGGCGCGGCGACGCGTTCGAGCGCCGCCCCGATCGCGGCGAGCCGGCGTGGATCGACGACCTTGCGGCCCGCCGCGTCGGTGACGTGGAACGCGTCGACGACCTGGTCGAGGTAGGTGCCGATCTTCGCCGACCGCACCGACAGTCCCTCCGTGAAGATGGTGCGGGCGATGCCGTAGAGCAGTCCGACCGAGTCGTGGGCGAAGACCTCGATGATCGTCGCCTCGGCGGAGCTCTCGTTGTCGAACCGCACCCGCGGCGGCACGAGCGCCGCGGCGTTCGGCTGCGGCGCGAACGGGTTCCAGCGGCGGGTGAACGACGGCGGGGCGTCGGCCTTGAGCGCCCCGCGGAGCGCCCCCGCGATCTCCTCGAGCCGGTCGGCGGGAGGCTCCCCGGCGTAGTCGGGGTCGAGCACGACGAAATGGTCGAGCACGAGCTCGCGGTCGAGCGTGTGGATGTCGGCCGCGAGGATCTCCAGCCGCAGGCTCGTCAGCGCGCCGGTGATCCGATGGAAGATGCCGCTGGCGACGGCCTCCCGGGTGGCCACCGTGATCGCCACCGTGCCGGTGTCGGCCTGCCAGAGGCTGCCCACGAAGACGCCGTCGGCGGGCAGCCGGGCGAGCTGCGAGAGCTCGGCGAGCATCCGCTCCGGCGGCGTGTCGTGGAGGTAGGACGTCGGCAGGCGGTCCGCCAGCCGCGTGACCGCGTCGTCGGCCGCGCACGCCGCGAGCAGTTCGGCGAGCCGGCGACGGTGCCGCTCCGCCGCCACCGACGGACTCTCGCCGTCGAGCGTGCCGAGCGTGCAGAAATACAGCTCGCCGAGCAGGTCGGCCTTCCAGCGGGTCCACGTGCCGGGCCCGACGGCGGACACGTCGGCCGCCGTCAGCACGGCGAGCATCCGCAGCACCTCCGGCGACCCGACATCGCGGGCGAACCGGGCCACGAGGCTCTCGTCGCCGGTGTCGCGGCGGAAGGCCTGGTGGGCCATGACGAGGTGCCTGAGCACGAGAAACTCGATGATCTCCGCCTCGTCGCCCGGCAGCTCGAGCCGGGCCGCGACGTCGCGGGCCATGCGGGCGCCCACCTCGCTGTGGTCCTCGACGAAGCCCTTGCCGAGGTCGTGGATCAGGAGCGCGAGGAGCACCGTCCGCTTGCGGTTGAGCCCGCGCCAGGCGTCGCCGAGCCAGCCTTCGTCCTGCGCGAGGTCGGCCGCCCGCTCGACCGCCACGATGCAGTGCTCGTCGACGGTGTACTTGTGGTAGTTGTTGAACTGCAGCAGGTGGCGGGCGTGGGCGAACTCGGGAACGAGGATCTCGAGCGCCCCCACCTCGTGCAGCCGCCGCAGCGCGATGCCCAGCCGCGACGGCCGGTCGAAGAGCGCGAGAAACCGGCCGCGGGCGGCGGCGTCGGCCACGCGGGGCAGGGCGGGCACGCCGCGGCGCACCGCCGCCCACGTCGCCGGCTCGATCGGCATGTCGTAGATCGACGCCAGCTCCACGAGCCGGACGACGGCGCCGAGGTCGCCCGCGACGGCGTCGATGCTCGCCGGCACGGCCGCCACCTCCGCCGGGCCGACGCGGAACATGCCGTCGACGCGGTGGCCGAGCGTGGCGGAGATCGCCGACCGCAGGGCGTGGGGCCGGTCGATGCCCGCCACGAGCGCCTCGACCACGTTGGCCACGCCGCGGGTGTGGCCGAAGTAGTCGCGCATGAACCGTTCGACGCCGAGGAGCCCCCCCTCCGGACCGATGCCGCGGTCGCCGGCCACCCGCACCTGCTGGTCGCGGGTGAGCTCGTCGGCGGCCTTGCCCGTGGCGAGGTGCAGGTCGTTGCGCAGCCTGACGAGAAACTCGGCGGCGTCGCGGAGCGTGTCGGCGTCCTGCCGCGACAGGCCGCCGACCAGCGCCAGCCGGTCGAAGGCGGACTCCCCCCAGAGCACGATGCCCAGCCAGCGCACAAGCTGCACGTCGCGCAGGCCGCCCGGCGAGCGCTTGACGTTCGGCTCGAGCAGCGACACCGTCTCGCCGTACTTCATCGCCTCCTCGCGGCGGGCGCTGACGAGCGCCCGGGCGTACCGGCGGGGCGACCGCCGCAGGAGCGACCGCAGCCGGGCCGAGAGCCGGGCGAGAATCTCGGCGTTGCCCGCCAGCGGACGGCACTCGAGCAGCGAGCTCATGATCGTGGCGTCGGCTGCGGCGAGCCGGCAGGCGTCGCCGATCGTCCGCACGCTCTGGCCCACCTGGGCGCCGGCGTCGAAGAGGTCCTGCAGCAGCCGCGACGCGGCGGCCGCCACCGCGGCGGCCGCCGGCGGGTCGTGCAGGAGCATGAGGTCGATGTCGGAATGGGGCGCCATCTCGCGCCGGCCGTAGCCGCCGTGCGCGACGAGCACGGCGTGCCGCCGCAGGGCCTCGGCCTGCGCGGGGGGCGCGTCGTCGACGAGCGCGTTCCAGAGTCCCTCGACGACGCCGTCGCAGAGGTCGGTGGCCAGTCCGCAGGTCTGGAGGCCGGGCGCCCCGGCGGCGTGCTGCGCGGCGAACCGCGCCCGCATCGCGGCCAGTTCCGTCGCCGCGCGGGTCACGGCCGGGCGAAAGGTCGTCGCCGGCGGGACCGATGCGCCGCTGCCGGGACCGCCGCTCATGGGGCCGGATGCCAGGGGTCGTCCGCCACCCCGTCCTGCCGGTTGGCCACGCGGGCGAGCACGAAGAGCAGGTCCCCGAGGCGGTTGAGGTATTCGATCGCGTTGGCCGGAATCGTGGTCTCCAGCCGGCCGGCCAGCGTCACCACCCGCCGCTCGGCCCGCCGGCAGACCGTGCGGGCCACGTGCATGGTGGCGGCCAGCGGCGTGCCGGTGGGCAGGATGAAGCAGGTGAGGGGCTCGAGCGCGGCCTCGTGCCGGTCGATCTCCCGTTCCAGGAACTCGACATGCCCCGTGGTGATCCGCTCCTCGACCGCCCCGGGCGTGGCGAGCTGGGCGCCGAGGTCGAACAGCTCGCACTGGATCCGCCGCAGCAACGGATCGAACCCGTCGGCGCCGGGGAGCGTGCGCACCAGGCCCAGATGGCTGTTGAGCTCGTCCACGGTGCCGAAGGCCTCGATGCGGGCGTGGTCCTTCGTCACCCGGGGCCCGCCGAAAAGCCCGGTTTGCCCCGCGTCGCCGGTCTTGGTGTAGATCTTCATGATGCCTTCAACGGCTCCGGGGCCGACCACGCTCGCCCCCCGCGCGGACGCTCCGCCGGGCGATTGGCATATACTGCGGTCCATGAGCAAAACCTTCAATCGTCGACGGCGGCGAATCGGCGCCGCGATCGGTATGGTCGCGGTGCTCGTCACCGCCTGGGGCTCCTGTGCGGCGGCCGCCGCCGCGGAGGAATCCGGTCAGCCGGGCGGCCAGTCGGCGCTCGAGCGGCGCTTCCTCGCGGCCCCGGTGCAGGTCACGGCCGGCATGCCGCGGGCGGGCGAGGGCTATTTCGCCCCCGACATGCGGCGCATCTGCTACCAGGGGGTTCCGGAGGGCTACCCCTTCTATCAGATCTTCCTGAAGGCCTTCGACGCCAAGACGCTGCGGCCGACGCCGTCGGTCCGCGTCAGCCCCGGCAGGGGCCGCACGACCTGTAGCTGGTTCTCGCCCGACGGCAAACGGCTCCTCTTCGCCTCCAGCCACCTCGACCCGGCGATCGATGCCACCGAGAAGGCCGCCCGCGATCAGGCCGAGGAGGACCGGCGGACCGGCCGGCGCCGGCGCTACCAGTGGGACTTCGACCCCCACATGGACATCTTCGTCGCCGCGCTCGATCCCGCGCCGGGGCAGGAGATCGCGCTCACGCGGCTCACCTCCACGCCGGGCTACGACGCCGAGTGCTCCTTCTCCCCGGACGGCCGGCAGATCCTCTTCGTCAGCGACCGCGACGGCGACCCCGACATCTACGTCATGGACGCCGACGGCGGGAACGTCCGCCAGCTCACCGACGCGCCAGGCTACGACGGCGGGCCGTTCTTCTCCCCCGACGGCCGCTGGATCGCCTACCGCACCGACCGCGTCGAGAAGGACATGCTGCAGATCCACGTGATGCGGGCCGACGGCTCGGGAGACGTGGCTGTGACCGCGGGCAACGGCGTGCGCTGGGCGCCCTACTGGCACCCCACGAAGCCCTGGCTCATCTGGACGGGGGCCGACCATTCCGACCCCGCAAAGCGGCCCAACTACGATCTCTGGATCGCCCGCCATGCGGCGGGCGACGGGGCGGACGGCCCCTTCCGCACGGGCCCGCCGCTGCGGATCACCGACCACGAGGGGGCCGACGTGCTCCCGGTGTTCTCGCCCGACGGCGCGCTGCTCATGTGGACCGCCAGCCGCGACGGCGACGGGGGAGGGCGGGCCGCCTCGAGCCAGCTCTGGGTCAGCCGCGTGGCCACCGACGCCGTCGAGGCCGCATTGCCCGCGGTGCCGCCGGCGAACTGAACTCGCTCCGGGCCGACGGAGCGTCCCCTGCCGCACCGCTCGCCGCCGCACCGCCCCCACCCCCACGTTCCCTCGCGGAGCCTCCGACCGTGAACCGATCCCCGCAGACCGTCCCGCCCGCCACGCCGCCCGCCCCGGGAGGGAGCGTGGCCATGATCGGCGGCGGCCAGATGGCGCTCGCGCTCGCCGAGGGCTTCCACCGGGCGGGGCTGCTCGCGCCGGCCGACATCACCGTCTACGATCCGCACCCTCCGGCCCTCGAGCGGCTCGCTGCCCGCGTGCCCGGCATCCGCGTGGCTGGGAGCCCGCGGGACGCCGCCGCCGCGGCGCCGCTCGTGATCCTCGCGGTCAAGCCGCAGCAGGCGGCCGCCGCGTGCCGCGAGTTCGCCCCGGGACTCGGCCCCGAGTCGGTGATCGTGTCGATCGTGGCCGGGCTCGCGACGGCCACGATCGGCGAATGGACCGGCGTGCCGCGGGTGGTGCGGGTGATGCCCAACACGCCCTGCCTCGTGGGCCGCGGCGCGTCGGTGGTTTCGAGCACGTCCGGCGTGCCCGCCGCGACCCTCGGCCGCGTGCGGGCGCTTTTGGCCGCGGTGGGCAGCGTCCACGAGGTCGATGAGCCGCTGCTCGACGCGGTGACCGGGCTGTCCGGCTCCGGGCCGGGATTCGTCGCCCTGCTGGTGGAGGCGCTCGCCGACGGCGGCGTGAAGGCGGGCCTGCCGCGGGCGCTCGCGCTCGCGCTGGCCACGGAGACGCTCGCGGGCACCGCGGCGCTCCTCGAGCAGACGGGCGAGCATCCCGCGCAGATCAAGGATCGCGTCTCGAGCCCCGGTGGCACGACGATCGCCGGGCTGGCGGTGCTCGAGCAGCGGGGCGTGCGGGGCGCCCTGATCGACGCCGTCGTGGCCGCCGCCGCGCGGGCCCGCGAACTCGGCCGCCCCGCCACGTAGCCGCCCCGCCACGCAGCCGCGCGGTCGCGGCGGCCGGCGACCGGCCGCCGCCGCGCGGGCCCGCGAACTCGGCCGCCCCGCCACGTAGCCGCCCCGCCACGCAGCCGCGCGATCGCGGCGGCCCGCGACCGGCCGCGCCGCACGACGCCGATCGACCGACAGCCCGCCTGCCCCCGCGCACGAATCCCGAGGACGCGATCGCGATGACCACCGGTGGACCGCACGACTGCGTCCTGCTCAACGCCTGCGGCGCCGCCTACGATGTCGCGGCCGGGGCGACCCGGTATGTGCCGGGCGCGACGTTCAGCCCCGACGTGCCCTACCTGCGGCCGCCGGGGGTGGCCTGCAACGGCCCCGGGCTGATCAACGCCGCCACGGTGGGGCAGTGTCCCTTCGGCATCGTCGTGGCATTCCGTGGCACGATCGCGCCCACCGAAACCGACCCCGACAGCTGGATGGACTGGCTCTACGACTTCTTCGCCGTCCCCTACACGAGCGACAGCGGCCCCTTCCGCCTTCCGGGCCAGGTGCACCGTGGGTTTTTCGACGCCACGACGTCGATCGTGGAGCAGGTGCACGCGCTGATCGTCGAGCTGGCGCCCGGCCCCGACAATCCCGTGTTCATCACGGGCCACAGCAAGGGAGGCCCGATGGCGACGATCGCCGCGCTGATCCTCACGCAGAACATGGGTGTGCCCGGCGTCGAGCCGGTGGTGACGTTCGCGTCGCCGCGGCCCGGCGACCCGGCGTTTCGCCGGGGCTTCGACGCCAGCCTGCGGCAGATCCGCTACGAGAACTACGGCGACATCGTGCCGCTCGTGCCCCCGTCGCTGACCTGGTTCGAGAAGCTCGTCAGCGGGCTGATCGGCGGCTCCCACGTCGCCCGTCGGCTCCACGACCTGCTGCTGCGGGCCCGGGATTGGAACTACGTGCCGGTCGGCGAGAAGCTCTTCATCACCCGCCACGGCACGGTGACGCCGGGCGAGCCCGACATGCTGCAGGAACTCGCCATCGTCGCCGAGGTGACGGAGGATCTCGTCTCCGGCAACTTCGCGTCGTTCGCGCGGGCACACTCCCTCGCCCCCGGCGGCGGCTACAACCGGGGCGCGTGCGGGCCTGCGTCGTCCGGGCTTCCTGCGCCTACTTTTTCTT
>Ga0209189_1002113_pt1 | contig 14191 bp, 12 predicted proteins | sample C_130820_EF_Meta_FD_187308 | JGI IMG/M metagenome (GOLD analysis project Ga0209189, IMG submission 187308) | Freshwater microbial communities from Lake Croche, Canada to study carbon cycling - C_130820_EF_MetaG (SPAdes) (version 3) | ecosystem: Environmental > Aquatic > Freshwater > Lake... | reverse complement strand
CGGATTCCCAAACCCCCGGTGAAGGTTCGGCGCATCCGCTACGGGATGTCGGTTTCACCGATGACCAGCGTCTCAAACTCGAGAAGCGCTTCGAAGCGCTGATGCGTGACAACACCATCAACGGTGCACTGATTGATGCGGCACGTGTGCGGGCTAACGCGGTCGGAGCACTTGTCGCCTCGCGGGGTCCCAACGCGGTGTACGGCGAGCGAGGGCGTCTACGTGGCCCGGCTACCGGTGCCCGGCTTACTCGGACGGCCTGAGCGGGCTGTGGCGACTCAGAGAATCTGGGGCGCGTAAATGCCCCTAAGACTGCGCCCATACGGATTTTTAGCGCCAGGCCTCAAAGCCGGCGTCGGGGGGCGGCGTGCGCGCATCGGCAGTGCGTTGGCCTTTCTGGTCATTGCGGCAGCAGGTGCGGTGGCTGGCTACTCCTTGGGGGTCGGTCCCAAGGCTCAAACGGCTGGACTTCAACCCCCGGTTGCTTTGGTAGCGAGCGCCGACGCCGCCAGCGTACCCCTGGTTTCCGGTAGTTCAGCCCACTCTGAAGCGGATGCGTTGCGTTCTGAGCTCAAAGCCTTGAATGCAGAAAACACCCGCTTGCAAGAAGAGCGCGGCGCCTACAAGGCCCTGCTGGATCCCAAGACCGGTATTGGACGCGAGGTCTCGATTTCGGGGTTGACGGTCCGACCGAGCACTGGAGGCTGGAAATTTTTTGGCCTGGTTTCCGGTGGCGCTGTTCAAAACGCGTCATTCAAAGGCAGCGCTGTCGTCGAACTCGCCGGTGCTGTCCGCGGCGAAGAGGAGCGCCTGTTGACGGACGTTCCAGCCCGCAGCTTCCGTCTCGACTACAAAAATGGCCTTCCCATTGAGGGGGAGATATCCGCCGCTGGAGCCCCCGCCACTGCCTTGAGAATCCTGGTCGTCGATGAGGCGGGCCGCACGCGTGCAACCCAGCGAATCGCGTTGCCATGATGAAGATCAAAAGGATGGTGATGCCTGTGCCCAAAGGCTTTTCGTTGCAAGCCCTCAAACTGCCAAACGCCTCGTCCTTATTTTCGCGCTTCTTCGCAAGATCAGCGCGGCCTCATGGCGAGGAATCAATCGATTCGGTTGTCTCTTCTGGAATGGTTATCCGCGGTGATATCGCCTTCACCGGGGTTCTAAGGGTTGATGGGTACATTGAGGGGCGCCTGGAAGCTCAGAGTGAGCAGGCTCTGCTGGTGGTCGGAGAAAGCGCGACATTACGTGGTGATGTGTCTGCAGTCGACGCGGTCATTTGTGGGCTGGTTGAAGGCAACGTCGTTGTCCAACGATTCCTGGAACTTCGCCCCGGTGCGCGCGTGATCGGCGATGTCACCTACTGCCAGATCGAGATGCATGTGGGCGCCAGCGTCGACGGTCGTATGGTGCATGCAGAAGACAACACGGTCCAGGCTTTGGTCGTACCGGGTCTTGTGCGGGCGTGAGTGGTGGGCGGGCTGCCCGCTGGCGGGCTGCGCGCTCGATGGCCCTCGGAATGAACTTGTTGGGCCCTGAGTTGGCTGCATTGACCGTTGCGTTGACCGTTGCGTTGGTGCTTGCGACCTCGGCTGTGGCCCAACCGATTGTAGTCGCCCCGTCCCCAATTGCCGCTGGCAAGGACCCGGTGCGACAGGCCTCAGAAGCCTTGATGCAATGGCGCCGAGACTGGGAAAACCGGGACTTTGAGCGTTTTTCGGCTCATTACGCTGAGGCATACCAAAGCACAGGTCTTGATCGGGTGACCTACCTCGAACGCAAGCGTGGGATCTTTGAGAAGCGACCTTGGCAGCGGATTCGCATTAGCGAAGTTCTTTGGGTCGCCGAGCAAGAGACACCCGACGCATTATCTGTTCGGTTTATTCAGGAATACGATTCGCCGCAGGGGAGTGATCGCAGCCGTAAGGAGCAGCGCTGGATCCGCGCCAATCAACGTTGGCAACTCGCCGGTGAAACCGAAGTCATCCTGTCGGAGGCTGATGCCAGCCGTGCGCGAGCCAAATCAGGGGCCGGAGGGATTGGGAAATGAAGATCTTGATCGCACTCGCAACCTTCAACCGCCCAGTCATTACCCAACTGTGCCTGCGAAATCTGCAGTTAGTGCGATCTGACGCGGTCAAGTTGGTTGTTTACGACGATGCATCTACTGCCTACTCAAAGGAGACTCTCCTCGAATTTGCGGATGATGTGATCCGCTTCGAACGCAATGGTGGTATCGAACGTTCCCGCGCCAAGGCAATTCGGGATTTCGTTTATCGATATACAGATTATGACTTGATATACTTTACGGACAATGATGCGATTCATGATCCGAAATTTGTCGACGTTCTGCGCTCGGTCAGCGCGTGGCAGCGGGGGCGGTCCGAAATATTGCCCTTTAGCTTGTATAACTCCTTGGTTCACAATCGACCGAAGAACTTAATTTCTGAGAGTGAAATGTTTGTCGTTCTCAAGACAATGGCAGGAATTAGCCAGTGTTATACGAGGGAGATGGCTGAGATTATTGTTGACGCCTTGAATGGATCTGCTGATATGGAGTCGACTTACGGCTGGGACTATATCTACACCATGATTCTTAATCGACCTTGCTTAATCACTAAAGTTTCGTTTGTCGAGCATTTTGCCCGTGATAAACATGAGGCCGGCATGCACAGCGCAAACTCTGGGACTGGGCCTGATGCGTTGGCTGATTTTGAACGGTGTCGTGCGTTAAATCCGTCACCGTTTCTGGTTGAACTCAGAGACGAAATCATCGAGAAAATACTGAATTGAATCCAGCGGGTGCACAGTTTCAAAAGGCTGTCGCGCTCCATCAACGTGGCGAGTTTGATCAGGCTCGCGCCGCCTATGAAAAGCTCTTAGGTCAAGATCCTAGGCACGACGGGGTACTACATTGCATGGGCTTGCTGTGCAGTCATGTGGGCGATTTTCAGAATGCAGTTTCGTTTTTTGAACGTGCGATTTCAATTGACCCTCAGCAAGAGGCCTACCAGCTCGATTTCGGTAATGCGCTTCAGAATATTGGGCGCCTGAGGGAAGCGACATTGGCGTACGATGCAGCACTTCGAATCAATCCTAAAAACTTATCGGCAGCATTTAATAAAGGGCTTGCCTGTCAGGGGCTGAATTCGCATCAATTGGCTATTGATGCCTATGGCCGAGTGATTGGCCTTAAAGCAGATCATGCTGAGGCGTTCTATAATCGCGGCAATAGCAAGTACGCACTTGGCTTTTTTTCTGATGCGATTGACGACTTTAAGTCTGCAATTTCACTGAACGCCGATTGGGTTGATGCACATTTCAACCTGGGTGTTTTGTATCAGGCAAGGGGTGAGCTCGAACAGGCTGATTTGAGTTATCGGGAGGTTGTAAGGATCAATCCGCTCTATGGTCAGGCCCATTATAATTTAGGCGTTCTTAATCACGCGAGAGGGCTGTTTGACCAAGCAATCGAGTGTTATCACCGAGTTTTGGAGAGCACTCCCAATCACACTCAGTCGATCCTGAACCAGGGGGTGGCGTTTAAGGAGCTGGGGAACGTGGTTGCCGCACTAAACTGTTTTGACCGTGCCATTGAGTTGGATCCACGGAGCGCTCAAGGTTTTTTCAATCGCGCATTGGTTCTGAAGCAATCGGGTGACCTTCAAGGGGCACTCGGCGCCTATGATGCGGCCCTCTCAATCAGAACCAATTTCCCGGAAGCGTGGTTAAATAAAGGCGTCGTGATGATGGAGATGCGTTTGGTACCAGACGCCATTTCCTGTTACGACCAAGCGATCTCGCAGTCTGCGGAGTTCCATGAGGCGCTCGAAAATAAGGGCTCGGCATTGCTGACGCTGGGTCGTTATGACCCTGGGTGGGAACTGTATGAGTCGCGATGGCACAAGAAGCGCGCAGCTGGCGCCCGTCGCGATTTTGGCTCGCCGGCGTGGGCTGGTAGCGAGTCGCTGGAGGGGAAGACGATTTTATTGTGGGCCGAGCAGGGTTTGGGTGACACCCTGCAGTTTTGCCGATATGTCAAAGAGGTCGCAGATCTTGGCGCGAGGGTGTTTCTCGAAGTTCAGGCGCCCTTGGTCAGGCTCATGCACGGGATTCAGGGCGCTGATCAGATTTTTACCAGGGATTCCGAGGCGCCGTCGGTGGATTTTCACTGTTCGCTGATGAGCCTGCCTTGCGCGTTCAGTACGACCATTGAGACCATTCCGCATTCGACCCGATACATCCACCCTGAGGCAGCTGCCGTTTTAAGGTGGCAAGAGCGACTTGGGAAGCGAGTTCGCCCGCGCGTTGGGCTGGTTTGGTCGGGGGGGTTCCGGCCCGCCCAGCCCGAGCTATGGAAGTTGAACGAACGTCGCAATATCCCTTTGAAGATGTTTGAAGCGTTCGGTGATCTTCCTATTGATTATTTCAGCCTGCAAAAAGGCCAGTCTGCCGAATTGGAACTATCGACCTTGATCCAGAACCGATGGCTTGGTCCTGTCATGGTTAATCTGTCGGATCAGTTGACTGACTTTGCCGAAACCGCTGCGTTAATTGAACAATTGGATTTGGTGATATCCGTTGATACGTCGACCGCGCATTTGGCCGCAGCGATGGGCAAGCCAACCTGGATTTTGAATCGATATGATTCATGTTGGCGCTGGATGATGGATCGGACCGATAGCCCATGGTACCCAAGTGCCAGACTTTATCGGCAAAGCACGCCAGGAGACTGGATGGGTGTGCTTGAACAGGTCCGGGAGGACCTTGCTTTTTGTTTATGAACCCCAAGTTTCAGGCCGCGCTTGCCCTCCATCAGCGAGGTGTTCTAGATCGGGCTGCTGTCTTGTATCAAGAGGTTCTGCAGTCAGAGCCCGGCCATGTGGACTCTTTGCACCTTCTTGGGGTCGTGGCAAGCCAGCTTGGTAATCATGTGGTTGCCGTTGATTTCATCGGAAGGGCTATTAAACGTCAGCCTGACAATCCACACTTCCACTTTAATCTCGGTGTTTCTCAAGAGGAACTCGGACAGCTATGGGAGGCCATGGACAGTTTTTCGTTGGCGATCTCGCTGGATGGGGGAAATGCTGACGCGTATTTGAACCTCGGGAATTGCTTTTACCGCCTTGGCGAAGCCCTGGACGCGGCCGACGCATTCCGGCAGGCAATTTTGATCAGGCCCACCTACGCCGCGGCCTACTCAAATCTGGGTAATGCGTTGCAGGATCTCGCTCGGTGGGATGAGTCTGTCGAAAGCCATCGGCGAGCAGTCGAAATTGCCCCCGAGGTTGCGCTTTTTCATTTCAATCTTGGGAATGTTCTTAAGGCGATTCATCAATATCCCGCAGCACTCGAGCGCTACGAAAATGCGCTGCGCCTTCAGCCCGATCATGCCGGTGCCATTGGCAATCAGGGTGGAGTTTTGATGCAACTTGAGCGTTTCGATGAAGCTCTTATGAGTTTTGAGCGGCTCATCGTGCTTCAGCCGAACGACGCCACAGCCCATTCCAATCTTGGGAACGCTCTTGTTGCGCAAAAGCGTTTTACTGAAGCGATTCGGCTCTTTGAGGACGCAATCAAAATCGCACCAGCCGATCCGCAGATTTTCATGAACTGGGCGAACGCGCTGATTGGTAACGGCGACATCAAAGAGGCCGTCGAATGTCTGAATCAAGCAATTTCGATTGATCCTGAGTATGCAGAGGCTTACAGCAATATGGGCTCAACGCTCAAGGCACTCGGCCAGTTTGCGTCAGCCATCAAGCTTTACGATCGTGCGACCCACTTGGACCCTGATTTGGCCGAAGCGCACTGGAACAAGGGATTGACGGCGTTATTGCTTGGGGATTTTGAGGCCGGCTGGAGTTTGTATGAATGGCGCTGGAAGACCAGGGAATATCTGAAGCATTCGCCCACCTTTGCGCAGCCCTTATGGTTAGGCCAAGAGGAGTTTGGGGGCGTCGAGGGATTGTCTGGAAAGACAATACTTGTCCATAGCGAACAGGGCTTCGGCGATACGATTCAGTTTGCGCGTTATTTACCGCTGCTGGCCGAACTCGGCGCCCGGGTTGTATTCGAACTGCCCGAGGTGCTGCTCGGGACTCTACAAGGGATACCGGGCGTGGATGCGTTTGTTGTGCAGGGGCAAGCGTTGCCACCGTTGCTGCCAGCGGCCGATTTTCATTGCCCGTTGCTTTCGCTGCCTCTGGCGTTTAAGACGACCTTGGAGTCGATACCTACGCCTGGGCCTTACCTCAAGGCGGATGCGCAGAAAGTAGAGCAATGGTCGGTGCGTTTGGGTTCGAAGAGCAGGCCGCGGATCGGACTGGTTTGGAGCGGTAATTCCAAGCACAAGAATGACCATAATCGCAGCCTTTCGCTTGAATTGCTGTTGTCCGAGTTGCCCGAGCGATTCGACTGGGTGAGTCTGCAGCGGGAGGTGCGGGAGGCAGACCAGCAGGTGCTTGAACTTCGCCCGAGTGTCCGTCACTTCGGCGCCGAGTTGAAGGACTTTACGGATACGGCAGCGTTGTGCGCATTGATGGATCTGGTCATCAGTGTCGATACCAGCGTCGCGCACCTCAGTGGCGCGCTGGGCCGACCGACCTGGGTGTTGCTACCGAATGTGCCGGACTGGCGCTGGTTGCTGGATCGGGACGACAGTCCCTGGTATTCGTGCCTGAAACTTTATCGCCAGCCCGCACCCGGAGAGTGGGTCTCCGTTTTCCAACGGTTATCGAACGATTTGCTCAAGTTCGATCAATTGTAGTTGTCTCGGGCAGTCCGAGCGCTTTGAGAGCATGTCGTCGATTTTCTGCTGCAACAGCATGTTCCGGCGTTAATTGCAGCGCCATTTCGCAGGCTGCCAACGCGAAATCATGTTGCGCCACGTGGGCATATCCAATCGCAAGGCTGACAAAATACTCTGTCTGCTTGGGGTCATGTCGAATCGCTTGACGGAGTAATTCGATTGCATATGCGTAATCAGCGTCGGTTCTGGCAGTGTTAATTGTGGTGGTGGCGCGCTCGAAAAGCTCCTGAGCTGCACTGGCGTCATCGACATCATTTGGTGAATTGGGTTGGTCAACGGGTGCTAAGCCTTGCTGCTTCTTCGCGCGCGTTGCAGCTTTCTGAGCGACTGACTTCTTCTTTGCGGCTTCTTTGCTTGCTTTGCTCATCGCGTTGACTAGCTCCCCATCAGGTAGCGATACGCCTTCTTCCACCAGGGCGCATCATTCTTGTCGACCCACGTCTCAAAACGGTCGCGGGCTTGTTCGACCTGCGGGCGAGTCATCTGGGATGCAACCAGATCGCGAAGAACACCTCCAGCCTGATCGCCACGATGCGCGACGACGGCGAACCAGAACCAGGCCTCTGGCAAGTTGCGGGGGATTCCGCGCCCATCCATGTTCATCGCGCCCAGATTATTGGCGGCCATGACATGCCCTTGCTCAGCGGCCCCCCGGAACAGTTTTGCTGCTTCCGCATAGTTGCGATCACCGCCCAAGCCTTGGAAATAGTAGAGACCGAGGTTGAACTGGGCCTCAGGGTCGCCTTCATCGGCACGGGGCTTGAGCAACTTGGCTGCGGCGTGATAATCGCCGGCAGCCCAAGCTTTCATGGCGGCGTCAAGACTGGCATGACTGATTGCGGGGAATAGAGCGGTCGCACCGCCCGAGAGTACAAGGGCGGCAACGGCGCCTATTCCGAGGCCGTGTTGTAAGGCCGTTCTGCGCGAGGCTCGTTCGGTCCTGCGATTCTGATTGACCTTTTGATCGATCTCCCGATCACCACTCAAAGTTGATTGCATCGGGCTCGCTGTTTGGGGGCGGTTGTTCATGCCGTCATCCTACAAATTTTTATAGTGATCGCGCAACATCAGGGTTCCAAACCGTCGTCACGGGCCATCGCCCGCAGGCGCACAATGGCTTGGGTATGCATTTGCGAGATCCGCCCCGGGGTCAGGTCGAGCACCTTGGCGACCTCGCGAAAGGTCAGTCCTTCCTGATAGTGCAAAGCCATAATCATGGCTTCGCGTTCAGGCAATTTCCTGAGCATATCGGCGAGCTTCTTGGCCTCGTCGCGACGCTCAATCAGACTCAGTGGAGTGTCCTCATCCGGCACGAGTTCGGCCGCAGAGGTGCCCCCCTCATGATCGTCATCGCCATACTGGATCGAGACCGCGTCGGCGAGCAGGCTTCGATAGTCGTCAAGGCTCAGCGACATCGCCTCTGCGATTTCTCCGTCCTCAGGTGCCCGCCCAAGGGTCTGTGAGAGTCGCCGTACGGTCTCTTCGGCCTCGCGAACGCGGTCACGGACATGGCGTGGCAGGAGGTCGGCTTGGCGCAGGCCATCGATCATGGCGCCGCGGATACGGGTGCGTGCATAAACCTCGAACGGCACGCCTTCCTGGGCTTGATAGCGTTGCAGGGCATCGTTGAGCCCCATCAACCCGAATTGCATGAGGTCGTCGAGTTCAACGCTTGGCGGCAAACGGCTGGCGAGATGCCCCGCCATTCTTCGGACCAATGGCAGGTGGGACCTGATCAGCGCGTCTTGTTGCTCGCGCCGATAGGCGTTCTGGGGGGTGCTTCGGGCCACGTCCGATGGGCGCTCGGCCTGCCTCAGTGGGTGCTCATTCGCTGCCCGTCAGCGCGGTCGACATGGTCCGATACGCGCCGACCGGGAACGACGTGGTCTCGTCGATGTCGGGCTCTGCAATGCCATCGAGCATGGCATTGAGATCAGCGGTACGCACCCAACCCATCATGGCCAGTGGCTGTTGGAGGTGCTCGAGTGACTTGCGCTCGAGGAGTTCGTAAGCTTGGTGGGCTTGTTGTTCAGTCTCACCGCCGACGATCATGATGGGGATCGGCACGCCGGTGTAGGTCACCGACAGCTCACGGACATTGATCAGGGTACGCTTGAGTGATTCGGGCACGGTGCTTGTCAACAGCATACAGCGGGGTTCGCCCCCAAACAATCGCATGACATCGCGGTCAATTTTCTGGGTGACGGCCAACACCAGATCGACCTCCAGCGAGGACTTCTGGACGCACTGAGGCACCGTGATGGGTTGCCGCGTCAGTCGCTTGCGCAAAAGGCCCTGAAGCTTGGCGCCTGCGCTAAACCAGAAACGATCCGAGACCTTCGAGGCGACCTTTTCGAGCGGAACGGTGCCGGTGAGGGCTTGCGAAATATCGTACCGAACTTTATTAAAGTGGCGCTGGTCAAAGCGATCGCCCAGCGGCACTTCGTCGATGAAAAGCAGGCGCTTTCCCTCGCGAAGCATCAAGTGAGCGACACCGATACCTGCGGTCACTGAAGCATCTGGGGGGAGAGAAGAAACGATGACATAGGTCGGAATTGACCCACCGTCGCCGAAGATTTTCCGCAGCCCATCGGCTTGGTCTTTGCCACGCAGTGGATCCACTGCATCGGAGAGTTTGGGAGTGTCAGTCATGCTGTTCAGGCCTTCTTGCGTGCCCAGGCGTCGAGGTTGTCGGCAATCAGGGTAGGAATGTGGTCATCCAGAGGCGTACTTCCCGCAATGCTCGCTTTTACCCGCAGACTGCGGTGGACCAGATATCCCGTATTGGGAACATGCAGGTCCTCGGGCACGCGCTGGCCGTTGGCCATGAACAGCACCGGCAATTGGTGGCGGATCACGCACTCGACCATGGGCGCAAGGCTGACGGCTTCGTCGAGCTTGGTCAATACCACGCCCCAGAATGGCTCTTGACCAAGTGCCTGACGATACGTCTCATAGACATCATCGAGCGTGTGCAGACCCGTGGTTGCGCTCACAACGAGCACGCGCTTGAGATGCTGCCGGCCTTCGGCCAACAGGGACAACTGTTCGATCATGAGTTGATCTCGCTGCCCCATGCCCGCGGTATCAAGCAAGACCACGTGCTTGCGCGAGAGCTCTTCGAGCTTGTGCGCCAGATCAGCCCCATCGCGCACCGAGGTGATGGTGAGACCCAGAATCTTTGCGAAGACTTTCAGTTGTTCCTGCGCGCCAATCCGATACGTATCAGTCGTCAGTAACGCCACCTGCGAGCGCCCAAAACGCAACACACAGCGTGCTGCGAGCTTGGCCACCATCGTCGTTTTTCCGACACCCGTTGGGCCGATAAAGGCATAGACACCGCCCTCATCGATGGTGCTGACCACATCGAGCGTTTGCAGGTCGGCTTTGAGGCGCTCTTGCATCCAGCGCACTGCACTGTGAATATCCGCCTGCTCCGGCATCTGCGAAACCATTTCGCTCGCCATACCAGCCGAAAAACCAGCGGCAAACATCTGCTTGAGCAGCTCAGCCCGGACCGGGCTGTCGGCCGACATGGCAGCGGCGACAGTGTGCGCCACATGGGTTTGCAGCAGGCGCTTAACCTCTGCGAGATCACGCGCCAACTCAGACTGACTCGGGTCGTCTCGATATTGCTCCCGCTTATTGCCAGGGTTTCGAGAGTGGACTTGGTCTCGTACCTGATGGTCTTCGTGCGCCTGAGCCTGATGGCCATCATCGTGTTGATCTGAACGATCATCATGGTGGTGATGTTGATGGTCCGAATGGTCGTCATGATGCAGATGAGCGTCGTGCTGGAGCGAGTTATCTTGCTCTGAGGGCAGCGAAAGCTTGGGGCTTACGGGCAGCGCTGGTTGTTGCGTTTGCCCAACGGTGCTCCGCCGTCCTCGATCCCCAGCACTATCCCGACCGTCATCCGCTACGGGGTCTTTGGTGCGACCTCGTGTCTCGCCGCCAGGTGGATAGACAGGGTTACGGCGCCGGTCGCGGTCGCTGCGCTGCGAGACATTCGCGATGATCAATTCGTGATTAATGCCGCTCCCGAGGGGCCTGCTCTGAGGTTGCCCCTCTTCGATTCGGCGCTGGCGCGCCATCACACTGGCGCCAGGCGCGCGGGAGCGGCTGGCGGAAGCCGGGGCCTCAAGGACCGGAATCGCCGAGCGTCCGCGTGTACCCGACTGCACTTCGGACCGAGGATTTCTGGATTTCGAGGGGGCAGCGCTGCTGGATTGCGAACCGCCGGGTTGAGAACCGACCAAAGGCCCGCCCCCGCTGCCCACCGGCGCACGCGCAGAGGGCATTGGCAGTGCGGCGAAGGGTGCGCCATCCAGATTGGGGGCCACCATCGAGCGTTCGCCCGACATCGACGCGAGGTCCTCGGGACGGATTGCGACAATCTCGACGCCCTCCGCCACCTCTCGGTTGGACAACACAACCGCCTCCGGGCCGAGTTCGGTACGGATTTGCTTTAGCGCGTCTGCCGGATTGAGTGCGACGTAGCGGCGCGGTCCCATAGATCGATCCAAGGTGTCCCGGGGGCGGTGCCCGTTTAGAAAGTCAACAATCGATCGTTAGGGTTCATAACGATCAACGTACGCGGATGATACGACTACTGTGATTAAGCTGGCTTTTGACAGATCACCATTTCAAACTTGATTCGGGTCGTCGGGGGTATTTCAGACATCGCTAACACCGAAATCTGAGGTGCAACTCGCTTCAGAATTTGGGCGATCGTTGTTCGTGTCGCAGTCGACGCCAAGACAACGGGCGGCAGGCCATCGGATTCGAGTTTGTTGGCGGCTTCGACCGCCTGCTCGCCCAAGAACTTGACCAGTCCAGGCTCGAGTGCGCCATCAGGAGCAACCGGTGCCCCCGCGAGGGCGTCCTCGACAATTCGCTCAAAGTCCGGATGAATGGCAGCAACCTTCAGTTCGGCGTCATCACCCATGACCTGTTGCAGGATCGTTCGGGAAAGGCGTTGACGTACCGGTAGCAGCAGACCAGTGGGGTCTTGGGTCCGACCGACGTGTTCGCCGATGGTCTCGAGAACGGTCCTCACGTCCCGAACGGGAATGTTTTCAACCAGCAGCAGTTGCAAAACCTTCTGTACCGTTCCCAGTGGAATGACCTTCGGAACCAAATCGTCGACCAGTTTGGGGAACCGACCTTTGACGTGCTCTAGCAGTTCCTGGGTCTCCTGTCGGCCCAGTAATTCATGTGCGTGGTCGCGCAGTAACTTGTCGATGTGGGTGGCAATCACAACGGCGGGTTCGACCACGGTGTAGCCCAGAGAGATTGCACGCTCACGCAGGCTGCGAGCGATCCAGTAAGCCGGAATGCCGTAGGTTGGATCGGTTGCCTTGAGGCCGTCCAGGGCCGGCGCACCTGGCCCGGGTTCAATCGCCATCATGAGGTCCGGATAAACGTCCCCGCGCCCCACCTCGGCCCCGTAAACCAGCAATCGATAGGCCTCTGTGGGCAGATCGAGATTGTCGCGGATGTGAACAACCGGCACCAGGAATCCGATATCGCCCACGAAGCGCTTGCGAATCGCCGTGATTCGCTGCACCAGATCCGAACCATCGGCCCGGTCGACTAACGGGACCAGACGAAACGCAAGCTCGAGCGTCAAGGGATCGACCACAGGTACATCGCCCCATTCAACGGTCTCAACAGGCTTGGAGTCTTCTTTGAACTTGGCGGCTGCTTCCTTGGCTCGCGCTTTCGTTATTCCCCAGGCCAGTCCGGCAAAACAAAGGCCCAGCGCCAAAAACGCGAAGTGAGGCATGCCAGGTATGACGGCCAGGAGTCCCAGCACGCCGCCGGTCAGCCACAAGACCATCGCGTTTTCGCGCAGCTGATCCCCGATCTGTTGCTGGAAATCGCGATCCGTCGCGACCCGCGTCACAACGATACCGGCTGCGGTCGAGATAATGAGCGCCGGCACCTGAGCGACCAGGCCATCACCGATCGACAACAAGGTGTAGACCTTGGCGGCGACTGAAATGTCCATGCTGTGCTGCATGACGCCGACCAGCAGGCCCCCGACGACGTTCACGATGACAATCACGATGCCCGCGATGGCGTCCCCTCGAACAAACTTGGACGCACCGTCCATCGATCCGTAGAAATCTGCTTCCTGCTGTACCTGCTTGCGGCGCCTTTTAGCATCGGCTTCGCCGATTAGACCGGCGTTCAAATCCGCATCAATCGCCATCTGTTTACCGGGCAATGAATCCAATGTAAATCGGGCGCTGACCTCTGCCACTCGGCCTGCGCCCTTGGTGATCACCGCAAAGTTAATGATCGTCAGAATGATGAAGACGATGATCCCGACAATGTAGTTACCGCCGATCAGAAATTCCCCAAACGACTCAATCACCTTACCGGCGGCGTCCGGTCCGGTGTGACCTTGGAGCAATACGACTCGAGTGGATGCGACGTTCAGACTGAGGCGTAACAGCGTCGTGAGCAGTAGCAGCGTCGGAAAGGAAACAAACTCCAGGACCTCCCGGATACGCATTGCAGAGATCAAGACGGCGACCGAGATACCGATATTGAGGACGAAAAACAGGTCCAGCAAAGGCGTCGGGATGGGTAACACCATCAGAGCCAGGAGTGCCAAAACGACCAGTGGCGTGATCATTTGAGGCAGGGCAGTGAGCCGGGGGGCTAAACGTTCGATGACAAGTCTCCGTTAGAAAGATGAGCCCGACGTTGGGCGACACAACTGGAGCAAATTCATGGGTGCATATCTTTACACGAACGTAGCCTCGCTGGCAGCCCAACGTAACTTGGCGACCAGCCAGGATATGCTGAAAGTCAGCACCGAGCGCCTTTCGAGCGGTAAGCGGATCAACTCCGCAAAAGACGACGCTGCTGGCGTTGGAATTGCTAAGCGGTTCACCGGCAACGTGCAGGGCCTGCGCCAAGGCGTGCGCAATGCTCAAGACGGCGCTGCGATGGCTGATGCTGGTGAAGCCGCGCTGGAGCAGATGGCTCAAATGGCTCTGCGGATTCGCGAGCTGGGCGTTCAGGCTCAGAATGGAACCTACTCGGCAAGCGACTGGACCAACATCGACAACGAAATCCAGGCTCTCGTCGGCGGTATGACGGGTCTGGCAACCAACGCCAAGTACAACAACATCACGCTTCTCGACGGTTCCTTCAGTGTGAACGTCAAGTACACCGACGAGTCGGCAACTGCCTCCGGCGGTGCGACGGCCGGTGTCATTGCGGTGACCACAACCCAGGCGTTCACGGCCTTGGCGGTGACTACGGTTGCCTCCGCGGCGACTGCGGCGACCGCAGTGACCGTTGCTGATGCGTTCCTGACGTCAATCGCCACTGCGCGCTCGGATTTCTCGAAAGCTTCGGTGA
>Ga0209189_1002112_pt1 | contig 14205 bp, 20 predicted proteins | sample C_130820_EF_Meta_FD_187308 | JGI IMG/M metagenome (GOLD analysis project Ga0209189, IMG submission 187308) | Freshwater microbial communities from Lake Croche, Canada to study carbon cycling - C_130820_EF_MetaG (SPAdes) (version 3) | ecosystem: Environmental > Aquatic > Freshwater > Lake... | reverse complement strand
CTCAGAGACCTCCGCGAACGTGTTACACGCTACGAAGAGGCGTTGATGAAAATTGAAAAGTTTGGACACGGGTACGGTCACGGTCACGGTTATACCTGTGCAGATATTGCAAAAGAAGCACTCAACCACACATTATAGGATAAATATTCTTATGTTAATGGCATTTTTAACACTACTATCTGGTCTTATGATCAGCGGTGTCGCAATTTATTATTCTGTAGCAGGGCTTACTAGCATTTTTGCTGCTGCCGTAATTCCGATTATAGTAATGGGTGTCAGCCTGGAACTAGCAAAACTTGTAGTTACAGTATGGCTTAAACAGAACTGGAGAAGTGCTCCCTGGCTGCTACGCACCTATTTGATTATCTCCGTAGTCGTATTGATGTTTATTACATCTATAGGAATTTTTGGATTCCTTAGTAAATCTCACAGTGATCATTCTCTGGTCAGCGGTGATGTGCAGGCAAAAGTTGCAATTTATGATCAAAAGATCCAAACTGCACAGGAAAACATCAATGCCAATCGTAAGGCGTTGCAGCAAATGGATGCAGCAGTTGATCAAACACTTGGTCGTACCACTGATGAACGTGGCGCTGCTAACGCTGTTTCAATTCGTAAGTCACAAACCCGCGAGCGCACACGGCTTAACAATGAGATTGTAACTAATCAAGAAGTGATTGCCAAGCTCAATGATGAGTCAGCACCAATTAGAGCGGATATTCGCAAGGTAGAGGCAGAGGTTGGCCCAATCAAATATATTGCACAGATGATCTATGGTCCAAATCCCGACGAAAGTATTTTAGAAAAGGCTGTCAGTTGGATCATTATTCTTATTGTCATAGTTTTTGATCCTCTTGCGATTAGTTTACTGTTGGCTAGTCAATACAGTTTTAACCAGGCAATGGAAAAGCGCCGCCGTAACGATAAAGATGATACATTTGCTGGTGTGTTTTTGAGTCAGAAGGGCACGGTCGATCCGGATATTGATTTAGAGTATGATGATCATTGTGTAACTACAGGCGACATGTATTGTGATCATGATCAGGATTGTGATGTAGAGAAAGTTCTGTTTCCAGAATCCATTGAAGAAGTAGTGGCTGATGAAATGGAAGAAACTCCGGTTGATAATATCAGAGTCATGACCGCAGATGACATTGGTCTTTACAATGAAATGGTTGAAAAAACTCCTGAGTTCATTGAGCCAACAATTACACACACAGCCGATAGTATTATCATTGAAGATGCTGACGGCAAGCAGGTAATTCCAGTAGAACATTCTCCTCCTTTAATTTCAGGAGACTATGTTCAAAATGAAGAGCAAAAAGAGAGCGGCGCCTGGAGCAAGATTGCTAATTCAATCACTGAGGAAGAATATTTAACTGCTGCTAATAATAGGCGATATGAAAAAGATCAATCATGACATCAAAAATAACCTTAATTACACCTCCTGATTTTTTTGAAAACGATAACTTTAGTATACTGTTGATGGGATTATCCGAAGAAGATCAAAGTGTGGCCAGCGAGTGGCTAGGAAATAATCCCATCCAAAAAAACATTAACGTTTATTTCTACAACGGAGAAACCGATGTTTCATGGCTTCTATATGCCGTTGCGAGGACCGATGTAAAGTTCCTAAGTTATAACAACAATCATGCTATATTAGATTTAATGGGTGGATACATTTTGAGTAAGCCTAATAGTTTTTATACTACAGGCGATGTAAATCTAAAAATGTTAATAAACCACATAAATAATGGATTCGTGCATGATATTACTGAATTTTTAGAAAAGGTTTTCAATGAGCAAGAATGATAAAGCGCAACTCTGTAGTTTCTGCGGCAAGGACAAAAGGGACGTTGAAAAACTAATCATAGGCACAGAAGTAGGCATTTGTAGTGAATGTGTTAATCTTTGTTCAAAAATTCTCAGTGACGAAAAAATTAAGCAATTTCCAAATAATGATATCAGAAAAAAACTGAATCCCAGTAAGATCAAGGATTATCTTGATCAATATATCATTGGGCAAGATAATGCAAAGATTGCATTATCGGTAGGAGTCGCTCAACATTATAAGAGAATATTTAATCCTGTTGATACTATAAAGTTGGATAAAACCAATGTTCTGTTAATAGGACCCACGGGATGTGGCAAAACTGCGCTGGTTAAACATATTGCAGAATACCTAGATCTTCCAGTTGCAATCTGTGATGCTACTGGACTCACAGAATCCGGATATGTAGGCGATGATGTTGAAAGTGTCCTGTCAAGATTGCTCACAGTATCTAATGATGATGTTGATCGTGCTCAACGCGGAATTATTTACATCGACGAAATTGACAAGATTGCCAGAAAGGGAGAAAATGTTTCAATTACTCGCGATGTTTCTGGTGAGGGAGTTCAGCAGGCATTATTGAAGATGATTGAAGGCACTATTGCAAGAGTTCCAATGGGTGGAAAGCGGAAGCATCCCAAAGGCGAAATGCAAGACATTGATACGACGAATATCTTGTTTATATGCAGCGGAGCATTCGTTGGTCTAGATAAAATAATTGAAAAACGTGACAATACCAGTTCTATGGGATTCAATAATCAAGTAATAGATCATTCAAAAAAGATAAATGTTTATGACGGACACACTACTAAGGATTTAATAAATTATGGAATGATTCCAGAGTTTGTAGGAAGATTTGGGCTCACTGTGAACGTTAATGAACTTACTGTCGATGATCTAGTGTCAATTCTCAAGGATACAAAAAACAGTATCATTCAACAGTATCAATATATTTTCAAACTCGACGGCGTAGACTTACAGTTTGAAGATGATGCATTGGTTGAAATTGCTGTTAAAGCCAAAGAACTAAAAACAAATGCTCGTGGTTTGAAACAGATCATTGAAAAAATATTAATTAACTACCAATTTGAAGCCATGGACCTTGTTGAAAGAGGCTTGAAAAAAATTATGATAACTAAAGATACAGTCCTTAATAGCAAGGCCGTTTTAACATTTGATAAAGAGAATGACGAAAAAATACAACAACTATAATCGCGAGAATACTGTTTACTTCACTGGACTTAATGTAGAAGTAACGAATGATAATTTTAATGCCGCACTACGAAAGTTTAAACGTAAAGTGGATGATTCAGGTGTATTAATTGAGTATATAAAACGCAGACATTATGAAAAGCCTAGTGTTAAGCGCAGACGAGAAAAAGGTGCAGCCCGTTCTCGCTGGCTAAAAAAAGAAAGAAAGTTATCCTCTGATGGCTAAAGAAATTCCCGAGCATAAAGATGCGCTCGGCCGCTTGATTACCATTGACAGTTGTGTTGCCTATCCTGAAGGCAACCATCTTAAGATTGGTAAAGTTTTGAGACTCAATCCTAAAATGATCCGTATCTCTGGACTAGGAAATAGATACAAGTATGAATCAAACAAATATCCTCAAGATACTGTTGTACTGGATAGCTCCCATGTTACTATGTTCATGCTAAAAATTCCTTCTTGACCATTGTTATACACTAAGCTATAATAATCCTATAAACTAATGCGCTCGAAACTGTATTGGTATAGAGAGGCCTCTAAAGCCTGAGGTAGCGGGTTCGAGTCCTGCCGAGCGCACCATTTTTTAAAAGGAGTTCTTATGACTAAGGTCGTGTACAATGCTTGCTATGGTGGTTTTGGCCTCTCGCACGAAGCCATCATGCGTTATGCTGAGATTAAGGGAATCACTCTGTATGTTAATGAGCAGAAGTTTGGCGGCAATTCCTACGCGACCGTTCCTTGGGATGAATATGATCGTATTCACGCTGAATGCCTCGAGGAAGGCAACTATCGCAGTGCGAATGAGCTGTATTTCAGTGTTAGTGATATTGATCGCGCTGATCCTGCATTAGTTCAGGTTGTAGAGGAACTTGGAGAAGCAGCTAATGGCCAGTTTGCCAAGTTGAGGATCGAAGAGCTTTCGCCTGGTACTATGTATCGTATTGATGAGTACGACGGCAATGAGTCCGTTATGACACAGGATTCATATGACTGGCGAATTGCTTAATTATTGGGAACATGAAGTATGGAGTTGTATGCACTGTGGATGGTTACTAAAGTTTGGCCTTGGTCGGACTGATGTTTATACATGGTGTGACCGTTGTCATGAACCATTAGATAAGATCAGAGAGTGCGCCCGTAGCTCAATTGGCCAGAGCAGGAAATTCTAACCTTCCGGGTTGTGGGTTCGAGTCCCATCAGGCGCACCAAACTAAATGAAAGTAATTTATGATTAAAATTATAATTGCCGTGATTATAATTTCGGTTGCACTAGCTATCATCAACGGTATCCGTGATAACGATGATAATACTGCTGGCTGGAGTTAACTATAGAAATGAAACATGTTAAACACTGGCGTGTAATTGGTGAATTAACTGAAGATGAACTTTGTTGGTTGTACATTAATAAATTTGATGTTGAGGTAGAACGTGATGAAATACATTATACAGTATTTGGTGGACGAAAAGTAACTATGCCAGACGTAACAAAAATTAATATACAATCATTTGGCAATACTGCTGAAACAATGTTGTGCTTAAAATTTGGTAATAGAATCGTGTTGTTTTTTGAACGCTGGGTAGATGAGTTTCACGGCTGCGCTGTTCAATTTTAAAATATGGACAAAGATTACATGATGTAACAGTTTTATATTTTCAATCAAAGCCTTTATTGAAATTATAAATATAGTTGTAGTTAATTCGAACTACAAGCTGACAGACTTTAAACATTAAGCACTTAGTCTGTGTGCTGTAAAAAGGAAGTAAAATGATGTATTCTAACAAGGCCGCTTGTGCGGTAAAAGTAAACGGCAAAGTCCTCCGTGAATTCAAGGACACAGTGTTCATCCCATTCGGGTCAGAGTACTCAATTTTAATTAAAAATTTAAATTCTAAGCGAGCAATTTTCAACATCTTCATTGATGGAGACAATATTGTTCCAAATGGTCTTGTTCTCAACGCAGGCCAAGAAATTGATCTAGAACGTGCCATTCGAAATAATAATCTAAACGAAGGCAATCGTTTTCGATTCATCGAACGCACTGGTGATATTGAAGAACATCGCGGGGTTAAGTTAGAAGATGGATTGATCCGAGTTGAATATCAGTTTGAACGGGAATATCCAAAACCTAGTTATCCAAATCATGGGCTTACCTGGCCTTCACCTACTTATTGGGATCACAATCCACTATTACGTTCTGCGGTGTCTGGACAGTTATCTAAAGGTTTTGCCACTTCTGCAATGAATTCGGTAACACATCCTGGTGTTGCATGTTCTTCAATGGATGCAAGTGCATCAGTTAATAACATGGTTGTTGGATCGGCAAGCCCCGCACATGGTACCTTCACTAACGATGTAGGTATTACTGTACCAGGTAGCAAAAGTGAACAGAAGTTCTCGACTGTTAGTAACTTTGCGCTGGACCCTGAAAAGCACAGTATGATAATTAGACTACTAGGCGAAACAGAGGACAACAAGCCCGTTGTTGCTCTTGTCACGGTTAAAGCCAAACAAAAGTGTGATACATGTGGTACAACAAACAAGGCAACTGCTAAATTTTGCCATAAATGCGGTACTGCTCTTGTAATTTACGCTTAACAATTCGTTAATGATGGTGTAACGATAAAAGTCCATCGCATAAATACAACATGCGTATTAACGAACTCTTTGAAGCACTTGACAGTTCATATCCATATGAGCTTAAAAATAACAATTATTACTTTACTACCGATGCTGGAGAACAGTATAAGGTTATATTTAACGGTAATAAAAAAGTTGAAGTTCACTTTATGGCCAGGGGTGAAAATGATCAAATTAAAGATTATATAACAGGCTCTGGAGATTCGCGTAAAGTATTCGGTACAGTTATTAATATAGTCAAAGATTATACAAGACAGCACAATCCAGAAATTTTAGTATTTGCTGCTAATAATGCTGAACCCAGCCGTGTTAGATTATACAACGCATTAGCTTCACAAGCTAGTCGAGCATTGCCTGGTTATACTTTTGCAAAAACATTGAAACTTTCAATGTTCACTACATTCTACTTGACACGAGATAATATTAAAGTTCCCAAAATGGATGTTACAAAACATGCAGTTCACAAAACGTTGGACAAAGTTTTTGAAGAACAATTAGATGAACTTACATTTCATGGCAGTCAATGTACTAAAGATTGCAGTGGACATAAAGCTGGGTATGAATGGAATAAAAAACGAGCAGGTGTTGCTCCGTGCGATGGATCTAGTCAAAGTTTCAATAATGGATGCAATATTGCCACGGATCCAAAAGTAACTCGGCCTAAGATACGCAACGCTCAGGGAAAATTTGCTCCAAATCCTCGACGAAAATAAAAATATTGCATTGCACAATAGAATTGTGTATAATACATAAATAGCCGTGTAGTTTACGGCTACCACACAGACTCAAGGAGAAATACAATGGATACTACCATTACCACTGTTTCTAGGATCGGATTTTGGATTATAACTTCAATGACCGCTCTTACGACTATTATTTTTATTTTTACGGTTCTTTGATGTATGGGGGGCAACACGCCCCCATACATTTAATTCTCTCGAACTAACAGGCAATAAATATGTAAAACTGTTAAAACGAGAACTCAATGACTTCCACTTTATCAACGACAACTGCACTATCCACTGGCACAGCCCTTGTATTGCCTAAAATAAATCCGCTAGAATGCGGAGGCGATATGATGAAACAAATCGAGCAGTACATGACCAGCCTAGGAGATTCTCTGGGGCAAATAAATCATCAAATGTCGATGCTTAAAAATCCATTTAAAGCTGTATCGACTGCATCTAATAGTACCGCTACGATATACAGTATCGAAACATCTGTAGTTAATAATCCAATGATCCAAACACTATTGGACTCTGTTGATGAAATTGAAAAACAATTTAATAAGATTTTGGACTTACTGACAACAGATCCAACTCCTAAAATTAAAAATTTCGCTCAGAAGATGAGGTATAGAGCAAGAGAATTAACAAACGATATTGATGTTTTTTTTCAAAAAAAGATAATTGAGGCAGCGGCTAGTTTGCTCCAATTTTTAGGAATACCCAATCCTCTTAATTTGCCTATACCCATTCTAGGTGCAGCCGAAATTCCAGATGAGAAGGGAAATCTAGTATCATACCAGCCAAAAATCATAGATTTGTTTAGTAAAAAAGGCAAATTGAAAATTAAAGCGGTAATTGCTGCAAACTATGAAAAACTCAAAACATTCTTTACTGGTGATCCACAAATTGACGCATACACTGGTGAATGGACTTTAAATTCTCCTGAACACGCCGCCGAAGAAATTTGGCACAAGATTCAAGAAAAAGTCAATGAATTCCTAAACAACTTTATTATTTCATTGATTAACACCTTGTACGATATTCTTTCCAAGATTCCAGGCCTGGGTTTGTTAGTTGCATTCGTGGATCCCACAAAAGGTTTTGAAGAAAATTTAAAATTAATCTATGAAAAAGCAAAAAAGAAATTTAAAGAAATTGGTGATAAAATCAAGAATGCTAAAATTACCAAGGACGATACTAAGAAATTAACCAAAGAAGCAGAAGCTGCACTTGCGAAAGAAGCACGAGCAATATTTGAGGGATTTATTAATAGTATTTTGAATTTTCCTCTGCCACTATTTGGATCAGTGGGGAAACTTCTTGATATTGACATTGAAAAAGAACTGAAAAGATTAAAAACATTTAATTTAGAAACGACAATGGCAAAAGCCAAAGCAGGATTTAAAAATCTTATTGAAAAAATAAAGAGATTTTTTGCAACTGGATGGATAAAAGTCATGTATGATCTTATAATGAAATTGCCTGGCTTCATCCTTGAACAGTTTCCTATTTTAGGAAAGATTATCACATGGGTAGAAACTATAATTGATATAATAACCGGTAAAGTGGACGCATGTCAGGTTATCAAGATTTTATTACCAGATCTTTTTGCGCTAGACAAGATAATTACAGCAGTTATTCCTCGTGAAATTCCTATAAAATTTACAGAACATGGCTATTTACCTCCTGATGTAATTTAGCTGTAGACAGCGAGTGTATTTCCGCATATAATAATCACGAAAACAACACACAGTTAGGATTATACAATGACTTACTACATGAAGAGCGGCAATACATTTCGAGTTTCCTCAAAGGAAGCAATGGACCTTCACGAAACGCTTCCGGTTGGCAACTATACTGTTAACCAGGATATGATGGGCAATCTTTTCCTGGAAAAGATTGAATCTTTTACAATTGGTACAAAGCTCTACGGCGATACCACTCGCCACACTGGTCGAATTTTTTCAACCTTCATGGATCGTGATGTAAGTACTGGTGTACTTCTTAACGGTGAAAAGGGTTCGGGCAAGAGTCTACTTGCTAAGAATCTTTCTGTTACTGCTGCCGAAGCTGGTGTTCCAACCATTGTTATCAATCAGCCCTGGGTTGGTGATAAGTTTAATACTCTAATCCAGAGTATTGAGCAGCCTTGTGTTGTACTATTTGACGAGTTTGAAAAGGTCTATGACGAGGACAGTCAAGAACAGATGCTGACGCTACTTGATGGAGTGTTTCCTTCAAAGAAGCTGTTTATCCTCACCTGCAACGACAAGTGGCGTATTGACAAGCATATGCGTAACCGTCCTGGCCGTATCTTCTACATGCTGGACTTCAAGGGCCTTGACGCTGACTTTATTCGTGAATACTGTGAAGACCGTCTTGATGCCAAGGAGTACATTGAGCGCATTGTCCAGATTACTGGCACATTCTCTGCTTTCAACTTTGATATGCTCAAGGCACTTGTTGAAGAAATGAACCGTTATAACGAGCCGCCGCAGGAAGCTATGAAGATGCTGAACGCCAAGCCCGAGTACAGCGAAGAGTGCAGGTACAAGGTACACCTACATGTTGATGGCAAGCTTGTCGAGCAGGAAGATGTCAGTGAGGAAGAATGGCAAGGCAACCCGCTTAACAAGCAGGTTCGCATCAGCTACAAGATCTGGGAAAAGGACGAAAACGGCGACGAGGAATATGATTGGCGACAGGCTCGTTTCGCTACCACTGACCTCAAGAAGATCGAAAATGACGGCACTCGCTTCATGTTTGAGAACGAGCGTGGCATTCAAGCTATGCTGGTCAAGGTTAAGGAAAAGTCGTATAATGTTTGGGACGCCCTCTGAGTAAATAAATAAAAGATAGTCCGGCCATGGGATCCAAAAGGACCACACTCGGTATAGCTAGAATTTTACTAGTGAATCTGATAGACGTATCAGGCTACGGGCAATCCCGGGGTGATAAGCCCCACTTTTAAAGGAAATGAAAATGTCATAGATTGCAGAAGATAAGAATATAGTATACACCTTCGTTCGCGAAGATCTCCCAATTGAACAACAAATTGTCCAGGCTGCGCACTCTGCGCTTGAAGCAGGACGAGATTTAGGTAAGCCTAAATCCACAAGTCACCTTATTCTAATAGGTGTTAAATCAGAAAACTCACTGAACAAGATTTCGGAAGAGTTAGTCCAGTTAAACATCAAACATCATAAGTTCTTTGAACCTGACAATGATCGAGGCTATACTAGCTTGACTACCGAACCGTTGTCGGACAGACATCCTTATTTTTTCAAGTACAGTCTGTATAAATTCCGACCACAAAAAGCATTCAGCGTTTTAGACGAACAGTTCAATTAAGGAGAAATATCATGAACGAATTTAATTTTAATAACCGCGAAACTTATCTTACCTTCCGTGCAGCATGGAAGAAGGAATACAACGAACTATCTCAGGAAATCCGAAATCTCAAGGCCAAGTGGACCGCAGAGATTCGTAGCGGCCGAGGTGGAACTACCATCTACTCACTTATTCGCAAGCGTCGAGAAGCTAATGCTATGATGCAGCTACTTGCAGAAGCCAAGATAGAAGCTGCTTGCCAGTGGACTGCTAGTCGCGAAGGAGTAGTAGCATGATTGAGAAAGTTTGTAAGAATCTTGTGTTCCATTTTAACAAGAAACATCTTGAGGATGGGTCAATTCCCATGTGGGTCATTAAGGCCAACGGTGAAACTCATTATGTCAATCATGTCACTGCAAAAATTCCTTGGTCAACAAAAGAAACACCTGAAAGTGATCATACCAAAGGTAGCATCAAGTTTAAGCGATGTTTGCTGCGCATAGATGCAGATAACTGCGCAGAGATCCTAGAGGAAGACAATGTCCAGAATGAAGATTAAAGTTCCATTGAAACATTTTCATGAGGTGAATAGGACCATAAAATCATCTGGAGTAAAATTTCTTCCATTCAGAAAATATGGCGCCCATTATCATATGGAATTTGAACCTGAAAATCATCCGTTGACCACATTTTTGTTGTTAAAGTATGAGGGTGTCAAGATATTGAGTTGACATGTGCTACTAAATTGCTTATAATCAAGTTAACTATAGAAGGAAAATAAAATGCCAAGCCACATTATGTTTGATCTTGAAACGATGTCCACTAATCCTAGGGCGACTATTTTGACGCTAGGTGCAGTTAAGTTTGATCCATTCACTGATGAATTTTTTGATGAAATGTATATTCGAATTGATATCGAAGAGCAGGAAAAGTTAGGAAGAGAAATTGATCCCAACACCTTGGAGTGGTGGGGCAAGCAAGATCCTGAAATCATGATGGAAGCATTCAGTGATGATGATCGAATTTCACTGAATGAAGCAATGGACCAGTTTCATAAATTTGCATGGGGATGTGATAAAGTATGGTCACATGGAGCAGTATTTGATATTGTTATTATCGAAGACCTTCTGCGCCAGATGGGACGAACTGAACCTTGGAAATTCTGGGACTGTCGAGATACACGAACCTTATTTGATCTCGCTAATCCAGACATGCCACAATCCGCAAAGCACAATGCATTAGAAGACGCAAAGCGACAGGCAATTGGTGTACAAAATGTAATGCGTAAACTAGGGCGTTCTCGAATCTAATGGATAAGTCTTGGAAATCTGTCAAGATGCCCATGCGTAAATGGTATATTCTTCACACACAACTTGATATTGATTATCCCAAGGTATTAAAGTTTAGAGAACGCACCAAGAACGTCCTAGGATTTACTACACGAGAACAACATTATCGCGATCCTAGTGGTAAAAATTATGAACATCGTATGTGTTTGGATTTTTTTAATGAACCAAAACGTACAATGTTCTTACTAAAGTACGGCGATTATTTAACGGATTGACTTTACTACGGGAAAAACGCAAGATTTTTAAAGTTTTTGCTGTTTTTCCCAGTCTTCTACGCTACCTGGATACCTAAGAGCCCATACGGCAACAAGCATCATAGCTATGCCTAATCCTAACACAGCTTTCCAATTGTGAGTAGTGAACCATAATATAACCAAACTTGAATCCATGGTAAGTACCATTGCCCATTTTGCTTTAGTAGGGAAAATTCTCTTTTCTTTCCAATTAAGCAGAAAAGGTCCAAATAGTCTATGATTCATAATCCAATTGTGCCAACGGTCACTGCTCTTACTAAAGCAGAATGCTGAACCTACTGTGGGAGTGGACCAGGGAATACCAGGAGTGATGAGTCCGATATAGGCTACACCCAAGAGAACGATACCTAGAGTGAACCACATTGCTTTTTTGAATTTGATCATTGCATTGTATTTATAGAATTGACATTAACATGATTTTATTATATAATGTATCATAGTAAATTTAAATCATTTCTTAGGACGTAAAATGAAAATTAATCTTGTATCAGACCTGCATATCAATGTGCGAGACATAGAACTACCTGGCGGCGATGTATTAATCATCGCCGGCGACTGCATGGAAGCAGGTCATCTTCGTCTAGCAGAAAACGCAGGCAAGAATGTGTTTATGGCTGATCGATATCGGAGATTTGCATCAGAGGAAATGACAAAATATCGTAAGGTAGTATATATCATGGGTAATCATGAGCATTATCACAATACATTTGAAACTACCTATGATTGGATTTCTAAAATTCTTCCTGATAATGTCCATTTTCTTGACAACGATAATGTGCAAATTGATGATGTATATTTCTGGGGAGGAACGATGTGGACTGATATGCACCGTCGTTGTCCAATTACCACTACACAGGTAGGCATGATGATGAATGATTTTCATTTGATTCGTTATGAGGATTCTAAGCGTGTGAATAATTATTGGACAAATAAATTCACTCCTCATTGTGCGATTCAGGAAAATACTTTTGCTGTTCAACAGTTGAGTAACTTTCTTGCCGATCACCGAGACGACAAGGTGGTTGTAGTTAGTCATCATGCTCCTACTTCTCAAAGTGTTAATGAAAAGTATCGCTCTGAGTATTATCTAAATGGTGGCTATCATAATCACCTCCAGGATCTTATCATGGACAATCCTCAAATCAAACTGTTCGTACACGGACATATGCATGACCCAGTTCGATACTATGTCGGAGATACATTAGTAGCATGTAATCCTCGTGGATATGCAGGATATGAAAAACAGTCTGAAAATTATGCCCAGAAGGAGATTGATCTCAATAACTTACCGAGTAAGGATGAAGTTGAAAATGATAGGGACTGGATTAACCCTTAGGTAATCTACCCCTATCAAAACTTTGATCAGGTGGAGAGATTGACATTGTTTCAATCTCTCCATTATTCCACCAACAAAAACCTTTAGAATGACCAGTCTTATTAACGCCATTGAATGGATTAAGGCGCCCCTTTAAAAATGTTTCTGGAATTGGATCTGATTTAAAAATCATCATTTCAACAACTCCGTTATTAACCCAATATTTGGATTTGTTAATCTGGGCACCGAGTCTTGCGCCGACATTATTAAATTTTAATCGACCTAGTTTATAATCATCAGATGGTGGAATCTCACAATGCAATTGATCACATCCATTATTCCACCATCGAGCTTTTTTCTTTTGTTTGGCAAATTCCAACATTGCAGTTTGGAAGTTTTCACACATACTAGTGTCTCCACCATCGCCAGTTTCTTCTTTTAGGTTAGCCCACTCTTTGCTTTTGACTACATTCCATAATTTGCTATAATACAAACCCCATTCTTTTAATTCTTCTTTAGAAGAACATTCTTTAATGATTTCTGTAGTTACATCGTATCCGTGCTTTTTTATGTGATTTGTCCAGTAAGACCCTGAACCTTGATATAAATGAGGATCTAACGATTGAGTTTTTCCGAGATACTTCAAACCAGTTTTATTATGAGTTTTGACGTACAAATAAATAGTCATGCTGATAGTTCCTTTACAACTGTTAGAGCAGGCAGATGTTGGCGCATCGTGGTCTGCATTTTTATTTATGCTTGATTATTATTAAGGGTTGTGTTATAATAAATTTAAATTAATTGAGGTATGACATGATTGAAATTAGAATTTCTGGAGAGCCTTGTGTATGGTCCAAAGCATGTACCTGGCTTAAAGATCAAGGTAACGAGCATATTGAAGATTATGTTTCTATGTTACTAGGACACCGAGAATTTTTATTTAAAATTAAAGACCCGAAAACTGCAATGTTATTTGCGATGCGTTGGTCATAACATGAAGTACAAATTTATCGGTTGGTGCCGTGAAGATACTAGTGATAAAGTATGGGGTGTAATACCTCTCAAAGAAAATATGCAGTCTATAAACACATATGTAATCTTCTGGGGTCGTAGAGGCAATAAATTGCAAACTAAGATCCTAGAAGATTCTACTTGGGGGATTAGGGACAAGATTGATTCCAAGAAGACTAGGGGATATATTGAAGTTGATACCACACATCTCGGTGATCTATATCCCGAGTTCGAAAGTGATTTAAGTAAAACCGCAATGTGGGCGATGTTAAAAATATGACAATTGCGTTTGGATATAATATAACATACCACATCATAGAACTTAATTCACGCCTCGGTTCCCTCCAGACGACATGGTTAAAAAACAACTTCGGCGATGGCAAAGACGGCCGATGGCTATACCGTCATCCGAGATTGTATTTTAAAAACTCTAAAGATCATATATTTTTTACTTTGAGATGGTCATGAATATTCAGAATCTAAAAGATCGTTGGAAGGGATGGAAAGAAAAACGCTTTCTTGAAAACTACGGCTGCAAG
>Ga0209189_1002111_pt1 | contig 14215 bp, 11 predicted proteins | sample C_130820_EF_Meta_FD_187308 | JGI IMG/M metagenome (GOLD analysis project Ga0209189, IMG submission 187308) | Freshwater microbial communities from Lake Croche, Canada to study carbon cycling - C_130820_EF_MetaG (SPAdes) (version 3) | ecosystem: Environmental > Aquatic > Freshwater > Lake... | reverse complement strand
CGTATTGTTGATTTTCACTGAGAACTGACCCGGGATTTTCATTGAGATTTGACCCGGTGTAATTTGTTTTATGTCTCTCGTTTTAAGTCCGTGTCAATGGATAGGAAGTTTGGTTGGATTGCGCCCGCCGCTGCGCGGTTTATTGCGCAAGCGGCGGCGGGCGCAGTTTGAAGACCCGATTGATCGAGAGGATTTCACGCCCTGTTTTTGAAGCGCCAGCTGTCATTGCCTGTTTCGAGGATATGACAATGGTGCGTCAGGCGATCGAGCAATGCCGTTGTCATCTTGGGATCACCGAAGACATTGGCCCATTCGCTGAAGCTCAAATTGGTCGTGATGATAATGCTGGTCTGCTCATAGAGTTTGCTCAGCAAATGGAAGAGAAGCGCTCCTCCCGATGGGCTGAACGGTAGATAGCCCAACTCATCAAGAATGATGAGATCAAGTCGCAAAAGGCGATCGGCGATCTGGCCTGCTTTGTTCAGGGCTTTTTCCTGTTCGAGAGCATTGACCAGATCGACCGTCGCATAGAACCGTGCCTTTTTACGATGATGCGTAACGGCCTGAACCGCCAACGCTGTCGCAATATGGGTTTTGCCAGTCCCGGGACCTCCGATGAGCACAACATTGTGAGCATCATCGATGAACGTGCCGGCGTGCAATTGCCTGACCAGGGCCTCGTTGACCTCGCTGGATGCGAAGTCAAAACCTGCCATATCCTTATAGGCTGGGAAGCGCGCTGCTTTGATCTGATAATCAATGGAGCGGACCTCGCGCTCGGCGGTCTCGGCTTTTAAGAGTTGCGACAATATCGGGACGGCCGCTTCGAAAGCCGGAGAAGCCTGTTCCGTGAGATCGGTGACCGCTTGGGCCATGCCGTACATCTTTAAGGATCGCAGCATGATGATGACAGCCGCACTGGCAGGATCATGACGCATGGCGCATTCCTCCCTTGGCGTTTGGCATGCGCAAAGCATCATAGCGTTCGACATTGGCTTTTGGCTCACGCGACAAGCTCAGTCCTCGAGGAGCATCAATGTCCGGGGCGATGCTTTTTGGATCCACCAACCGGTGCAGAATGTTCAGGATATGGGTCTTTGTGGGAACGCCTGCTTCGAGTGCCAACTCGACGGCAGCGAGGACCGCTTGCTCATCATGTTGCAAAACCAGCGATAGGATATCGACCATCTCGCGATCGCCGCCCTGTCGTTTGAGCAAATACCCCTGCAATCGGCGGAATGCGTCCGGCATCTCGGCAAAGGGAGCGCCGTTGCGAAGTGCGCCTGGTTTACGCTGAATGACAGCCAGATAGTGCCGCCAGTCATAGATGGTGCGCCCCGGCACATGAGATCGATCAATGTGCCGCGGATGTTCGCAAAGAATTTGGCCTTCCGCCGCAATCGTAATTTTGTTCGGATAAACTCTGACGCTGACAGGGCGATTGGCGAAAGAGGCCGGAACACTGTAGCGGTTCCGTTCAAAGTGCACCAAGCAGGTTGGCGATACGCGCTTGGCATGTTCGACAAAGCCGTCAAAGAGTCGACCCAGTGGCATCAAGCTTGACTGCTCTGCTGCCCGTACCTCGGCAATCGTTCCCGGTAGTATCCCGTGCTGAATATGGCTCCACTCTTCGATGCAACGTTCTTCCAGCCAGGCGTTCAGAGCATCGATATCGCGAAAAGCCGGCATCTCTTGCCAAAAGCGGCGGCGACTATCTTGCACGTTCTTCTCGATCTGCCCCTTCTCCCAGCCCGAGGCCGGATTGCAAAACTCCGGATCAAACAGGTAGTGGCTGGCCATCGCCGCAAACCGCGCATTGACCAGCCGGGCTTTGCCGGAGCCGATCCGGTCAACGGCCGTCCGCATATTGTCAAAGATCCCGCGCCCTGCGATGCCACCCAGCACACGGAATGCTTGGGTCAGGGCATCAAACAGCATCTCGTGGGTCTGCAGCAGATAAGCCCGTACGATGAAGGCCTTGCTATGTGCCAACTTTGTATGTGCGACCTGCAACTTGGTTCGCTCGCCGCCAAGAACGGCCCAGTCTTCGCTCCAGTCAAACTGAAATGCTTCTCCGGGCAAAAATACCAACGGCACATATGTACCGCGTCCACTCAACTGTTGTTCGCGCAGACGGTCCGCCTTCCACGCGCGTATGAACGCCGCCACACGCCCATAGGATCCCGTGTATCCCAAGACGACCAACTCCGCATGCATCTGCTTGGCCGTCCGCTTGTATTTGCGCGACTTGCAGGCATCCGTGCGTAGCCAAAAGATCAATTTATCGACAAAGGGCGCCAACTTGTTTGGTCGGTCGGGAACTTTGAAGACCGGTTCCGCCACCCCAGAGCGCAGATAACGCCGCACCGTATTCCGCGATAAACCCGTCCGGCGCGAAATCTCCCGGATCGGCATTCCTTCGCGAAAATGCCAACGCCGGATTACACTTAATAATGCCATCTCGATCACTCCATGTTCCCTCCAGCTTCGGCGCCGGAGAAGGTTGAAACATGGGTCACTTCTCAGTGAAAATTATCGCCCCAAACGGGTCAAATCTAAATGGTAATCAACAGCCTGTCCAACCGAGGGATTATGGGCCGTTTGGCCGTTGGCAGCGGTAGAAAGATGTGTCATGAACGTCTCCTTAGTAGAAGTATATAAATCAAAAAATGGCAATTGTCAGGAGTAAAATTGCAAGTCTATTTAGTAACAGACAGTATAAAATCTGAATTTAAAAATAAAAATACAATATATTATTGATTTTCTAACATTATAATGTTGTTAAACAGCGGTCGACAGCCATTCGTTTCATGGCAATTATTACCAGAACGACGGAATTTATACCCGACCAATCTCTTGAATTAGGCATGCGCTTCCTTTGAATGAATGCCCCGCGCACAGCCATGCTCTTGCCGTGCCGCCTTTGGCGTCGGGTTGAGAATTGCGGCATTACCAACTCCAGACAGGGAAGCGGAGCCATATTGGGGCGACGTGAAAACAAACATACGCCCACAATGCCCGAGGGCTATTCTGCTAGCGATCCCGAAAGGTCGGGAATTTATGGGGAGGTTTTGGATTGATCGCTCATGCACCAATATCGGCATTCAGCCCGCGCCTATCCGAAGCAATATTTCCAACCAAGCCGCGTATAACGGCCCGCCTTGACGGCAGTTTGGGCATTGCGTGGGGTTAGTTGTGTTTTGAGTAGAGTTTTCGTTGGTACCGCGATTTACCCACGAGAACCTATGATGGCCCAAGAAAATATCTCATCCCCGCATGTCCCCATTGAAGCCGACCTGTTTAAAGCCACCGACAAGCTCCGCGCAGTCTTGAGCCGTCGGAATATAAGCACATCGCCCTTAACCTCATTTTCGTGCGCCATATTTCGGAAGCGATTGAGGCGCAGCGGGAAATCCTTCAAACCCAAGACTATACCGACCCGGATGATCGCGACGAATATACCGCCGCCAATGTGTTTTGGATGCCGGAAATTGTGCGTTGGTCGAACCTCAAGGCCAATGCCCACACGCGCGATATCGAGATCATCGATCCCATCACCAACGCACCCAAAAAGGTTGATATTGGCGGGTTGATTGACGCGGCCATGGAGGCGATTGAGCTGGACAATACCGGAACGCTGAGAGGGGTGCTGCCGAAGGATTATGGCCGCCCATCGTTCGATCGGCAAATGATCGGCGATTTTGGTGGATTTATTCTCCAACATCAAAACGCATAAGAAGGGCGTCAAATCACGCGATCTATTGGTCGACGTCTACGGATATTTCCTCTCCGGCGTTGCGGGAGATGAGAGGCGGCACGGCGGCGAGTTTTTCACGCAGCCCTCGGTGATGCGGGTGATGGTGGAGATGCTCGAGCCCTATCGGGTAAACGAAGCAACATGGCCTGCGTCTACATTCAGAATATTACCCGTAGACTTGAACGATGCGTCCGATGCGAAAAAATATACACCTTCTGCAATATCTTCGGAGAACACAGATCGTTGCAGAAGAGAGCGCTTGCGATAATGCTCTTCCAATTGGTCAGGCCTGATTTTAAGCGATTCCGCACGGCTGTCACGGTACCCATCCGACATCAATTTTGAGCCCCGCATTACCGCATCAGGATTTACCGTGTTAACGCGGATGCCAAAGGGTGCGCCCTCAAGAGCCATGCAGCGGGCGAGATGAATCTCGGCAGCTTTCATTGATCCATAAGCACCCGTTCCGGCCGAAGCGATCATGCCATTCTTTGACGCGATGAAGATCATCGAGCCTCCCAGATTTTGTTGCTTCATGATACGAAACGCTTCGCGGCCAACGAGAAAATATCCCGTTCCTAAAATCGCCATCTGCTTGTTCCAGTCATCAAGCGTCGTGTTTTCAATTGGCGAAGGAATTGCAATGCCCGCATTGTTAACCAAGATATCGAGCCCGCCAAAATGGAGTACCGTATCATCAAAACCTTTAATGATGGCGCCTTCGCTCGTCACATCAATTTTAACGGCGTAAACATTATCCTTGCCATAGTCTGTTGTAAATTGTGCAGTTGTTTCTTCCAAAGCCTTTTCGTCGATATCAGCAAGGGCGACACAAGCGCCTTGGCTCAATAATTTTTTAGCGATGGCTGTACCGATGCCATTAGCAGCGCCTGTTACCAACGCAACCCGACCTTGTAGCGATTTAGGCTTGGGCATGCGCGCCAACTTGGCTTCTTCGAGGCGCCAATATTCAATGTTAAACGCTTCTTGCTCAGGCAATCCTTTGTATTCTGAAACGCTTGATGCTCCCCGCATCACATTGATCGCATTGATATAGAATTCAGAGGCAATGCGCGCCGCTGCCTTGCTCTTTCCGAATGCCAGCATACCCACTTGTGGAATGAGATAAATCACCGCATTGGGATCTCGCATCGCGGGCGAACCTGCTTGACGGCACCGCTCATAATACGCAGCGTAAGCTTGCCGATAGCCTTCTATTAAAGCTTCTAAATCAACTCCTTTCGTTTTGTTAGGTATAATAACGGGTTTAATTTTTATTGTTAAAAAATGATCGGGACAGGAAGTGCCTATTGCCGCCAAGGCTGTCATTTGCTTTGAATTGACGAATTCAAGAACCTCAGGTGCATCCGAGAAATGGCCAATTTTCATCTCAGAAGTGCAAATATGCGCACGAATATCCAGCATTAAACGCTTGGCTATTTTAGCCCGCTCGGCGACAGGAAGAGCGCTAACCAGCTCACCAGCAAAAACCAGCTTCTTGCCGGAATTATCCAGCCAGTTCGACGCCTTATTCACGATACGAATTGTCGTGTCATAACAAGCTTTGGCATTTGGCCCCCAAGTGAAGAGCCCATGGCTTTCCAGTACAACGCCAACAAGGGAAGGGTTTTCACTGGCCAATTGGCCGAGCTTAATTCCAAGATCGATCCCTGGTCTTTGCCAAGGTAGAAAACCAATTTCATTACCAAATATTTCTCTTGTTAAACTCTGCGCATCTTTACTCGCAGCAATCGCGATAATAGAATCCGAATGAACATGATCGACATGCGCATGGGGAACATAGCTATGCAGGCAGGTGTCAATGGATGGCGCACGCGGGTTTAGATTGAAAATGCAATGGTTCAATGCGTGGGCCATCGCGTCTTCCTGATCAAGCGATATATAGCGGTCTTTGAGAGACGCTAGCCTGTCTTGATAAAGCGTTGCAAAACCATCAAGCTTCATCGACCCCATGTCACCGCCCGAGCCTTTAACCAATAAAACGGTCACCGGTACATCGCTGAACGGATCTCTCATTTCGGTCTTGGCGGACGTGTTACCACCACCAAAATTTGTAATGCGCAAATCAGCTCCCAGAAGGTGGGAACGATAGAGCAGCTGGCCAGTTTCATCGAGCGAATTAGCGTACGTATCGTCCCACCGGGACACGACAGATATAGTGTCATTCATGGTCATTTTGCTTCGTTCTCATTTCCCGTCGGCCATGCGAAAACAACAGCCGAGAACTGACTAAAATTATTGTTTACCGAATCATGAAATTTATCAACCCCAAAATATCGCCGCGACCTATATTTTTAATTATTTTCCAATATTTTATTGACATATAATCTTTCTTTGGAGAAGAAAATTTGGCATAAAATTTTAGTGTTTATTTTGCGCTGCGGAGGTTACCATGACGGAGCAAGTTTTTGATGTCGCAATTATCGGCGGCGGCATCAATGGCACTGGTATTGCACGCGATGCGGCGGGACGAAATTTGAGTGTTTATCTCTGTGAACAAGACGACCTCGCCTCGGGTACTTCGTCCTGGTCAACCAAACTCATTCATGGTGGACTTCGGTATCTCGAGCATTACGAATTTCGGCTGGTGCGCGAGGCGTTGATTGAGCGCGAAATCTTATGGGGAATTGCACCGCATATCATTTGGCCGCTCAGATTTGTATTGCCCTATCACCAAGGATTACGGCCCGCCTGGATTCTTCGTCTCGGCCTCTTTATCTATGACCATCTCGGTGGCCGCAAATTACTTCCTGCGACGCGCACGTTAAATCTCAAAATTGATGCCGCGGGTAAACCGTTAAAAACTGATTCTAAAATTGGCTTCGAATATTCGGACTGTTGGGTAGAAGATTCCCGATTGGTTGTGCTCAACGCGATGGATGCGCGTGACCACGGTGCCCTCATTGAAACGCGCCATAAACTAGTGTCGGCCCGTCGAGAGAAGGGGGTGTGGAACCTATCGATTTTGAATCAGAGGACGGGTAAAAAAAAGTCATTGCATGCAAAATCATTGGTGAATGCATCTGGCCCTTGGGTGGCTGATGTTTTGGCTACAAAAGTGAGGTCCAAAACGCTAGCCAAAATTCGGATGGTTCAGGGGTCGCACATCGTTGTCCCGCGCCTCTATGAGCATGACCGTTGCTATATTTTTCAAAACAGCGATGGACGTATCATTTTTGCGATTCCCTACGAGCAGGATTTTACTTTGATTGGCACGACGGATTGCGATTACAAAGGTGACCCCGCTTTGGTGAAAGCCAGCGACGAGGAAATTTCTTATCTTTGCGCGGCAGCGAGTGAGTATTTTGAAAAGCCTATCCAGACTTCCGACATAATCTGGACCTATTCCGGCGTAAGGCCACTTTATGATGACGGCGCTTCAAAAGCACAGGAGGCCACGCGTGATTATGTTCTCAAGCTCGATGCACCGGAAGGTGAGGCAGCTCTTCTCTCCATCTTCGGCGGAAAAATAACCACCTATCGACGGCTAGCCGAAGCTGCCCTTGAAAAACTTGGTTCCTATTTGCCGGGCAATAGTGAAAATCAGCGGGGCTGGACGGGTAAGAAATTATTGCCCGGCGGCGATTTCGATCGAAACGGATTCAGTGGGTTGGTGGAAGCCCTTAGCCAAAAACATCCTAAGATTCGCAAAGCCCTCATTAGTCGTTTAGTGCGCGCGTATGGAACACGCACTGACTTCATCCTCGGTAAGGCCGAAAGCGAGAGCGATCTCGGTACCTTTTTTGGCGACACGCTTTCGGAAGCTGAAGTTCTATATTTGATCACGCATGAGTGGGTGATCACCGCCCACGATGTCCTGTGGCGGCGAAGCAAATTGGGCTTACGATTAACGAAAGACCAAGTGCAGAAACTTGAAGATTTTATCGCATCCGAACTCGCACATTCGATTTAGAAATTGGCACGGGGACAAATCAGAAAATGGCTGTAACCGCGCGTTTAATTGATTGACCGATGAAGCTTAATCGGCGAGGTGTTTAGCGAGTAAATCGGTTAGCACCGGCAATTCGTCAACATGTAGCATATGCCCTGCATCGGCGACGAACCTTGCAGCAACACGATGGGGTAAATTGGCTGCATGGTACCAAGGGATAATCTTATCGCCGATGCCAAAAACGACATCAACGGGGCAGGGCAAATTGGCTAATTCAGTTCGAATATCTATCGCCTGCTTGCCATCGTTAACTAGCTGTGAGGCGAGAGTGGTGAGGCGACCTCGACCAAGTTCTTTTGTTATGGCCAGTAATTGCTTCGACGAATAAGGGACCGAACGAACCGTCAGCAATTGAAGTAGCTCGGCAATTGCGCCTGGCTTATTGGCGTGCGCGATGCCTGCTATAAACTCACTATCAATCTCGGGGCCGACACCAAAGGGAGCTAAAAGAGTTAAACGCGTTATCCGCTGCCGGTTTCGACTTGCCGCCAATACCACAGCTGCAGCACCCATCGAATGACCAACGAGATGGAAGCGATCATAGCCTACAAGTGTAAATGCATTCTCAAGGGATGAAACGACTGCATCAAAATTATCAGCATTAATCGCCGTGTCGCCATGGCCTGCAAGATCAGGCGCATAGACATCAAAACCGTTCCGTGCGAGTGCTCCGCTTAGCGCTTCCCACGTTGCACCATTGCTACCAAATCCATGGACCAGCATAATCGCGCCGCGCCGCTTGGTTTCTGTCAACCAACGACGCATTTTTATACGGCTTTGACCTGCATCGCCTTTGGAACTTTCCATAACCGAAAGTTCGCGCTTTATATCACCTGCCTCAATCCGCGAAAGCGGACCTGTTCCCTGAACGGTCGCAATTTTAATGCCTGCTTCACGCGCCAACTGCCGAGCAAGAGGGGTGGCCCGTAATTGATTCTCGTCATCCGCCGATGAAGCGACAGCGTGTTCGACCGCACTGTGATTACTGGTGGAATCCGTTTGTTCAGGGGCCTTGTCAGGCGTTGGCAAGCTTGGTGCAGGCGCTGCGATTTTTGATGTTAAATCAGTCTCACCCGCCGCTAAAATATAGGCCAATACGGCACCGACGGGCATTTCCACGCCTTCGTCGACGGCTATTCCCGCAATCGTACCCGATGCCGTGGCCTCAACTTCCATTACCGATTTGTCGGTGTTCATTTCAAAAACGAGATCACCGGTCTTCACCGCATCGCCGTTTTTAACGGCCCAGCGTGCTACAGAGCCGCTCTCCATGGCCATATCCACCCGTGGAAGAATGATCTCCGTTGCCATTAGCGACGATCCTTACGCAGCAAATTGAGGGCCGCCGCGACGATATCGTCTTCCTGCGGTACAGCTGCTTTTTCCAAAACCGGGTTGTAGGGCAGCGGTACTTCCTGCCCGCCAAGCCGCATGATCGGCGCGTCCAGAAAATCAAAAGCATCACTCTCTGCAACCGCAGCGCTGATTTCAGCTCCGACACCAAGCGTCTTCACGCCTTCATATACGACGATCAGCCGAGACGTTTTTCGCACACTACGGAAAATTGTTTCGGTATCCATTGGGCGAATGCTGCGAAGGTCGATAACTTCCGCTTCAATGCCCTGCGCGGCCAATTGTTCTGCTGCAGCCAAGGCACGCACCGCCATAATGGAGGTTCCCACAATGGTGACATCGGTTCCCGCCCGTCGAACAACAGCCTGCCCAATCGTGATACGATAAGGCTCAATCGGCACCGCACCTTTCATTTTATAGAGTAATTTATGCTCGAAAAACAAAACGGGGTTGGGGTCATCGATGGCTGCAAGCAAAAGACCTTTGGCATCATACGGTGTTGACGGCTGCACCACTTTCAACCCCGGAATATGACCAAACCATGCTTCAAGACTTTGGCTATGTTGTGCCGCAGCGCCAGTCCCCGATCCCGACGGCATTCTGACCACAAGAGGCACACTCGCTTTGCCGCCAAACATAAAGCGGATCTTGGCGGCCTGATTGACAATCTGCTCGGCGGCAAGCGTTACAAAGTCTGAGAATTGCAATTCAAGAATAGGCCGCATGCCGGTCAGCGCGGCACCAACGGCGGCACCTGCAATGCCAAGCTCTGCAATCGGCGTATCAATCACACGCTCGGCACCGAAGCGATGAATCAAATCGCCGGTCACGCCAAAGGCGCCGCCATAGGTTCCGATATCTTCGCCAAGGATAAAAACAGTAGGGTCGGCTTCCATTGCCTGCCCCATCGCTTCACGAATGGCTTCGGCATAGGTTAATTCGCGAACCTGATTGATCATGTCCTTGGGCTTATCAAGCATAGACATCCTCCGTCAGGCGAGCGGGGTCTGGATTGGGACTTGCCTTGGCAAATTCAATCGCCACCTCCATCTCCACTTCAATAGCGGCATCAATCGCATCGAAGCGATCAGCGCTCAGTCTACCAAGACCCAAAACTTCATTGCGTAACCGTTCAATCGGACAACGGCCACGCCATTCCTCAATTTCTTCTTTGGTCCGATAGAAATTGCGATCGCTTTTTGAGTGGCCCCGAATACGATAGGTCTTGCATTCGATCAGCGAAGGACCTTCGCCCGCGCGCGCGCGGGCAATAGCCGTTTCCGCAACGGCTCTGACGGCCGCAACATCATTACCATCCACGCTAATGCCGGGCATGGCATAGGAAACAGCGCGCTGCGCAATATCTGGAACAGCACTTGAACGAGCAATATCCATCGACATGCCGTATTTGTTATTTTCACAAACAAACACGACGGGCAGGCGCCAAATGGACGCCATATTTAGCGCCTCGTGAAACGCCCCTTCATTCGAAGCGCCGTCACCGAAAAAGCAAACACACACCTGGTCACTCTTGCGCATTTTTGCGGACAGAGCGGCCCCGACGGCAATCGGAAGCCCGCCACCCACAATTCCATTTGCGCCCAGATTACCTGATTCAACATCCGCGATATGCATGGAGCCGCCGCGTCCACCGCAATAGCCGGTCTGCTTACCAAAGAATTCAGCAAACATAAGGGCAGGATCAGCTCCCTTCGCAATTGAGTGTCCGTGGCCGCGATGCGTCGAGGTTAGAGTATCTGATGCACGCAAAGCCCCTACAACGCCAACCGCGCTGGCTTCCTGCCCGATCGAAAGATGCATGGTGCCGTGGATAAACCCACGCATGTAGCTTTCTTCCGCACGCTCCTCAAAGCGGCGGATCAGCTTCATCGCTCGGTAACTTTCAAGGATTGTATCGTCTGAAAGGTTGGCTAGTTCAGGGCGTTGATTGGGCCTTAACGCTTCAACGGAAGATGACACAGCAAACTCCACCTGACCCAATCCGACAGGCCCTGACTAGGCCTGCCGTTGAACCAGAAATTTAGCGGGCATTTTTTTACCCAGTGATGTTTTAAATAACTTTTGTAGGGTATCGGAACAAAAGTTCATAGTCAAATATCACCCGCTAAAGAAGAGTGTGTCGAATACCTTATTTTATCGCCATGGCGCGCACGTGCCGCTCGGCCTCATACATCGCCCTGAACCGATTTAGCCTTGGTTGATAGATTGACTTTTTTGCTGCATCAGGTTGATATCGAAGCTTAATATCCGGCTTGAAACAAATTTCAGCTTCCGTTCCTGCGCCTGCTGCTAGCATGCCAAGACGCGCGGCACCCAATGCCGCGCCCGTCTCGGCGCCTGCAGGAAGGTCGAGGGGGAATTGAATAACGTCAGACAGCATTTGCCCCCAAAACCGGCTACGCGCTCCGCCGCCCACCCAAAAGCAGCTTGTAAGCTCCGCGCCCGAATCGGCCAGAACATCGAAATCATCAGCAAAGCAAAAAGCGACGCCCTCCATTACCGCATAGGCCATTGCGGCGTGGCTGTGCTGAGCTCTTAAGCCTGAGAAGATGCCATTCGCTTCGGGATCATTATGGGGCGTTCGCTCGCCCGTCAGATAGGGCACAAAAACAGGCGCATTGCTCAACTCAGCCGGATTGGCAGCAAAGGCCTCCACTTCGGCAATGAGTTCGCCAACCTTATCTCCCTTGCCTATCACATCGGCAAACCACGACAATGCCGACGCGGCTGATAAAGTGACGCCCATCACATGCCATCGGCCGGGCAGTGCATGGCACATCGCATTCAACGCCCGGTCAGGTTTGGTTAAAAGGCGATCCGTTACCGCAAACAATACTCCGGATGTCCCCATCGAGAGCAGCCCTTGGCCGCCTTTAACCGCTCCAATTCCCACAGCCGCCGCGGCATTGTCTCCGGCACCACCGGCAATCACTACCGCGTTTTTCGCAAGCCCCCATGCGTTTGACAGTTCATCGCTAAGCATGGCGGATGCCGCCGAGCCCTCAACAAGGTCACCCACATAGGATCGGTCAATACCGCCGGCGGCAAGCAGGGTATCATCCCATTGACGGCCCGCAATATCATGCCAAAGCGTGCCACCTGCATCAGACATTTCGGCGATATAGGCACCGGAAAGCCGGAACCGAATATAATCTTTCGGCAAAAGAATTTTTCGCGTTTTCTTGAACACTTCCGGCTCATGGCGGCGCACCCATAAAACTTTAGGGGCAGTAAAGCCGACCATCGCGATATTTGAAGCCAGCGCTATGAAATCAGGAAGGCTGGCTTGCAATTCTTCAGCCTCGCGGCCACACCGCCCGTCATTCCACAAAATGGCCGGACGCAAAACCTTGCCCTCGCCATCAAGAAGGACGGCACCATGTTGCTGGCCTGACAGACCAATGCCATGCAGCGCCGCAAAGGCTTCAGGAGCGGACTGACCCACCTGCGCAATAGCGGTGAGGCAAGCCTGCCACCATTCATCCGGATCTTGTTCGGACCAAAGGGGGTGCGGTCGGGAAATTGAAACCGCAACGGAGGCCTCGGCAACAACCGTTTGTTGTTCATCAATCAGCAATGCCTTGATGGACGAGGTGCCGATATCAAGTCCAAGAAATGTCGCCTTCATGTCATCCCCCCTATACGATTATTGCTGTCATCATCCCCTATCAAACCGGAGCGATGTAGATTTTATAACAAGCGATCCGTCGGCCTATTCACGACCATTCGGAAAAATCATGCTCTTGATCATGCCGGGTGCATTATCGGCGTGCAATTGAAACGCACGCGGTGCATCCTTTAGTTCGAAACGATGGCTAATCATCGATTTAACATCAACCAAGCCTCGCGAAACGAGTTCGATGGCGCGTGGATAGACATGACCCATGCGTCGCGAAAATTTGATTTTCAAGCCCCGCCGCCGCGCTTCCGCAGCGGGCAGCGTGTAGATATCGCCATCCGGAATACCGACCAGCACCACACGGCCGCCGATCCGCGCCGCAAGAACGGCATCCCGCATTCCGTCTGCTGAATTGGTAGCTTCAATAACAAGAGGCGCCCCCGATGTGCCGGTCCAAGCGACCGCCTCGTGGAGGCTGGCCGAAGCGTTACGGGCACCGAGCTTCAGCGCCATTGCGCGACGGTGCTCGAGCGGCTCAACCACAAAAATATCGCCTGCTCCGCTGGCTTTCAAAACCTCGAGGATCAACAAACCAACCGGCCCGCAACCCAGCAGAATAATTGTTTCAAGCAAGCGCGGCTTTGCCAGATCAACCGCATGGATAGCAACCCCCAAGGGCTCGAGCATAACTGCCTCAACGGCCGACATGCCCTCTGGTATGCAAACAATTTGCGATTCAGGTACCCAGAGATGGCCGGTCATGGCACCGTCAAACGGCGGGGCTCCGATAAACTCAACCTTCGGGCATAAATTTTCAAATCCCGCTTCGCAATGAGGACATTGTCCACACGCTTTGTTGGGATCAACGGCAACCAATGAGCCGCGCTTTAAGCCAAGCGCCGGAAGGTCCTCTTCAACCCAGCCCGCAAACTCATGGCCGAGTACAAAGGGGCGGGTTATCTTTGCAGCTCCAATTCCCCCATCTTTGTAGTAGTGAAGATCACTGCCGCAAAGTCCTACTGCTGCAACTTTGATCAGATGCTCGCCTTCATGGCGTCCGCGCAAATTGAAGGGTGCCACCCGTGCATCAAATGCCTTGTGCAGAAATAACGCTTCCATCGTCTAAACCTTTCTTTTCTTCTTTTCGAAAACTATCGCGACCTTTCGTGATATGTAAAGTTAAAGAGACGGTTCATCGGCGAAAAACGTCGTTTCAAAGCAATATGTTGGGTTCATGATAAAAAGTATCACCCGTGGTTTTATTCGCGATGTAACAGCCTGGACTGTAACCGGCCTTTTTATGGCTCCCTTTTTATGGTGGGCTCTCACATCGATAAAACCAAATTCTGCGATCTTTGACAAAGATAGGTCCGTATTCTTCGACTTTGTCGCAACGCTGGACAATTATAAAATAATACTAGGCGGCCATGGTCCTGATGCACTTTCGGCTAGGCAGGCGTTCATTGATTCAACCCTCATCGCTTTGCTCGTT
>Ga0209189_1002107_pt1 | contig 14226 bp, 11 predicted proteins | sample C_130820_EF_Meta_FD_187308 | JGI IMG/M metagenome (GOLD analysis project Ga0209189, IMG submission 187308) | Freshwater microbial communities from Lake Croche, Canada to study carbon cycling - C_130820_EF_MetaG (SPAdes) (version 3) | ecosystem: Environmental > Aquatic > Freshwater > Lake... | reverse complement strand
CCTAGACGAATTAAAGAATGATATTACTGGCGGTGCTACACCAGCTTCATTTGAGCCTTCTATTGACTATGTCGTTACTAAGATTCCCCGTTTTGCATTTGAGAAGTTCCCACAAGCTGACTCCCGTTTAACAACGCAGATGAAATCCGTTGGTGAGGTGATGGCAATTGGGCGAACCTTCCAAGAATCTTTTCAAAAAGCCCTGCGCGGCCTCGAAGTTGGTGTTGATGGTCTAGATGAATTTTCGACAGACCTTGATGACATCATTAATGAAATCAATGAACCGGGTCCAGACCGCATTTGGTATTTGGCAGATGCTTTCCGTATGGGCATGGGACTCGATGAGATTTACTCAGAAACTAAAGTAGACCCTTGGTTCTTAGAGCAAATTGAAGAACTCATCACCATAGAAACTGAACTAAAACAGCGCAAGATTGATAGCCTGACTGCTCCAGAACTTCGCTTTGTCAAGCAAAAAGGTTTTTCTGATCGTCGCTTAGCAAAATTGTTAGGTGTAGATGCTGCTTCAGTGCGTGCCGCACGTCATCGCTTAAAAGTAGTTCCAGTCTATAAACGAGTCGATACTTGTGCGGCAGAGTTTTCAACCAATACCGCCTATCTCTATTCAACCTATGAAGCTGAGCATGGTGAGTGTGAGTCCAACCCAACCACTAAAGAAAAGATTATGGTGTTGGGAGGAGGACCAAATCGTATTGGTCAAGGTATCGAGTTCGATTATTGCTGCGTGCATGCTGCCTTAGCCATGCGCGATGATGGTTATGAAACCATTATGGTGAACTGTAATCCTGAAACCGTTTCTACTGACTACGACACTTCTGATCGCTTGTACTTTGAGCCATTAACACTGGAAGATGTGCTGGAAATCGTAGCCAAAGAAAAGCCAAAAGGTGTGATTGTTCAGTATGGCGGCCAAACGCCTTTGAAATTGGCTTTAGATCTTGAGCGCAATGGTGTTCCGATCATTGGTACCTCGCCAGACATGATTGATGCGGCAGAAGACCGTGAGCGCTTCCAAAAGCTGCTTCAGGAACTTGGCCTGCGTCAGCCACCAAACCGCACAGCGCGTACCGAAGATGAGGCCCTTAAGCTTGCTGAAGAAATTGGCTATCCATTGGTAGTTCGTCCCTCTTATGTCTTGGGCGGCCGCGCCATGGAAATCGTTCATGATGGTCGCGATCTAGAACGCTATATGCGTGAGGCTGTGAAGGTCTCGCATGACTCTCCAGTGCTCTTAGATCGTTTCTTAAATGATGCGATTGAGTGTGATGTCGATTGCATTAGTGACGGTGAGACTGTGTTCATTGGTGGTGTCATGGAACACATTGAGCAAGCTGGCGTTCACTCTGGTGACTCAGCCTGCTCATTGCCTCCTTATTCATTGTCTGATGCAACGGTTGAAGAAATCAAACGTCAAACAACTGCGATGGCCAAGGGCCTGAATGTGATTGGCTTGATGAATGTACAGTTCGCGATTCAGAATGTGGATGGTAAAGATGTGATCTATGTGTTGGAAGTAAATCCACGCGCATCTCGTACTGTGCCATTTGTATCTAAAGCTACTGGCTTACAACTTGCAAAAATTGCTGCCCGTTGTATGGTTGGTCAAACCTTAGGTCAGCAGGGTATTCAGACGGAAGTCAAGCCACCTTATTTTTCAGTGAAAGAAGCGGTATTCCCATTTAATAAATTCCCCGGGATTGATCCCATTCTTGGACCAGAGATGCGTTCTACTGGTGAAGTCATGGGAGTGGGCAAAACTTTTGGTGAGGCCTTATTTAAATCCCAACTGGGTGCTGGCATTAAGCTGCCGAAGAGTGGAACAGTACTTCTCACGGTTAAAGACAGTGATAAACCCATGGCGATTGAAGTTGCTAAGTTATTACATCAACTGGGATTCCCAATGGTTGCTACCAAAGGAACGGCCGCTGCAATTGAGGCGGCTGGTTTACCTGTTCAGGTCGTAAATAAGGTTAAAGATGGCCGTCCTCACATTGTGGACTTTATTAAGAATGGGGAAATTTCACTGGTATTTACTACCGTGGATGAAACTCGAACTGCTATTGCCGACTCTAGATCGATTCGAACTAGCGCGCAGGCTCATGGCGTCACCTATTACACGACTATTAGCGCGGCACGGGCGGTTATGGATGGGTTGCTGGCCTCCCAAAATGGCAAGCTAGAGTCACTTGAGGTCTATTCATTACAAAACTTACATCGAGCGCTTATTTAATCTAAAATTCACTTTTACACGCGTAATTTTGCGCAAGAAATTAAGTTACAGGTTAGGTTAGTAGCATGAGCACAATTCCGATTACCAAGCGTGGTGCAGAACTTCTTAAAGAAGAATTGCATCGCCTTAAACATGTTGAGCGTCCGGCAGTAATCAACGCGATCTCAGAAGCTCGCGCTCAAGGCGACTTGTCTGAAAATGCTGAATACGATGCCGCCAAAGAAAAGCAGGGTTTTATTGAAGGTCGTATCCAAGAGTTAGAGGGCAAGCTCTCTGCTGCGCAAATTATTGATCCATCATCCTTAGATGTGAACGGTCGTATTGTTTTTGGCGCAACGGTTGATCTAGAAGATCTTGAAGATGGTACTAAGTTTACCTATCAAATCGTCGGCGATGATGAGGCTGATATTGCTGTAAACAAAATTTCTATTAGCTCCCCAATCGCTCGTGCCTTGATTAGCAAGGAAGAGGGTGATGTTGTTGCCGTTCAAGCTCCTGGCGGTAATCGCGAAGTAGAAATCTTGGCGGTCAAATATATTTGATGCGTAATCTCCAAATTCAGAGAATGTTTAGCCTGATTTCAGGCCTCTGGGTTGGTAGCTTTATGACGATTGGTTTTTTGGTGGTGCCCATCCTATTTTCAAGTTTGGGTGATAGGCAGGTTGCCGGAATGGTTGCGGCGAACCTTTTTAAGGTAACTGCCTATTCTGGAGTGGTAATTTGTGCCATTCTGATGGTAATGGCCAGCTATTCAGTACGCCTTCAAGCAGCTCAATATCGTTTAGCTCGCTGGATCTTGCTCGGTATGCTGGCTTGCACTGTAGGAGCCGCCTTCATCCTGATACCTTGGATGAATTCACTGAGAGATCAAGCCTTATTTTTAGGTATATCGGTTCGCGAATCTACTAATGCTACTTTATTCACGCGACTTCATGGTGTATCCAGTACATTATTTTTGATTCAGTCCCTGCTTGGTCTTGTAATTGTCTGGCGGGCAACAAAAAACGCCGACTAGCGGCGTTCTGGTTTCAAGCGCTCTCTATTTTAAGAGCCTAATGATTTTTTCTTGGTACTACTCATTCTCACTTTTCGCTTTTTAACAGGTGCAGGTGCAGCTGCCGCTTTTCTGTAACCAGGAGATGACCAGCCTATTTTAGATTCTGCTGCTTCGGAACGTAATACTCTTTTCTTAGGGGTAGCTGACTTCACCGCAGCAACGCGTTCAAAAGGTGATTTGTTCGATGCGGAGCGGCGATCGGATCTTTCTGAGGTACTCGTGCGAACACCTGTTTTAGTCACTGTGCGATTGGGCTGGCGCTTAGTGCGTGGTGCTTGCAGTGATTTTTTAGTTTGCTTGCTAGAGCGCCCAAGATTGCTGAAAGCTTCCTCAACAGCATCTTTCGGTCTCCACAAGACGAGTAATTTTCCAATATGTTGCACTGGAGCAGCATCCAATTTATCGCAGAGCTCCTCATAGATAGCTGAACGGGCTTCACGATCATCGCCAAAAACGCGGATCTTGATTAAGCCATGGTGGCTAATCGCTAATTTAGCTTCTTTAATAACTGCGGGCGTTAATCCATCGCCACCGACCATGACTACAGGACTTAAGTCATGAGCATCAGCTTTAAGAGATTTACGTTGGGCGGGGGTTAGGATGAGTGCAGTCATGGGCTCGATGATAGAGCATTCATTGCCAATATCAGCTTATTGGGCTGAATTTAATGATTTTCCGTGAATTCCTTTTGCTTTAGAGAACGGAAACTAGGAAAATAGAATGCGAAAGTGGGTACGTTGTGGCAAAGAATAAATTTAATAAAAGTTGGTTACAGGATCATTTGACTGATCCTTACGTGAAGATGGCCCAAAAAGAGGGTTATCGCGCTAGAGCGGTTTATAAGCTCAGCGAAATTGACGAACAAGATCAACTCATCAAAGCGGGCATGACCATCGTTGACTTAGGGAGCGCCCCTGGGAGTTGGTCTCAATTCGCTCGTAATCGCTTAACTGAACTGGGTAAAAGTAATCCCAAAATTGAGTCTGGTAAACCGGATGGACAGATTATTGCAATTGATATTCTGCCAATGGAAGATATTGCTGATGTCAGCTTTATTCAGGGCGATTTTCGTGAAGAAGAGGGGCTAGCTGCTTTGGAGGCTTTGCTGCCAAAAGAAGCGGAGGGGAAGGTAGATTTAGTTCTATCAGATATGGCCCCAAACCTCTCTGGTGTTGGGGTTGCCGACGCCGCTAGAATGGCATTTTTGGCCGAAATTGCTTTAGATTTTGCTGTTGCACACCTTAAACCTGAAGGGGCCTTATTAATCAAGTGCTTCAACGGTAGCGGCTACAGCCAAATCGTAGAATCCTTCAAAAAGGTCTTTAAAACAGTGGCCTCTAGAAAGCCTAAAGCTTCTCGGGCCCGCTCTTCAGAGATTTTCCTGTTGGGTAGGAACCTAAAACCACCTAAATAAGACTCAAATTTACCTAATAACCCCCAATTTATAGGGGGTTTATTAAATAAATATGCCATTAGCTCTTGAAAAAGGGTGGTAGTAGAATCAACTACTTAGCTAGCGATTCGCTTTAACTCCTGGATCAATCCAGAAAAGGACTCATTTTGAACAGCAATATGTTCCAAAAAATCGGTGTGTGGCTCATTGTGGGCTTGGTGCTTTTTACTGTCTTTAAACAGTTTGATAAGCCCAAGGATCAAACACAAGTTACCTATTCTCAATTTATGGATGATGCCAAGGCAGGCAAAGTGAAACGTGTAGATGTGCAAGGACGCACATTGCAAGTGACGCCTGCTGATGGCAATAAATATTCCATCACTTCCCCAGGAGATATCTGGATGGTCGGTGACCTCATGAAGTATGGGGTTCAAGTCACCGGTAAGGCGGATGATGAACCCAATATGTTGGTTTCAGCTTTGTACTATCTTGGACCTACGCTATTAATTATTGGTTTTTGGTTTTTCATGATGCGCCAAATGCAAGGTGGCGGCAAAGGTGGTGCATTCTCCTTTGGAAAATCTAAAGCTCGCTTGATTGATGAGAATAGCAATACTGTTACTTTTGCTGATGTTGCGGGATGCGATGAAGCTAAAGAGGAAGTCTTTGAATTGGTCGACTTCTTGAAAGATCCCCAAAAGTTTCAAAAATTGGGTGGCCGCATTCCTCATGGTGTGCTGCTTGTAGGTCCTCCTGGTACTGGTAAGACCCTTTTGGCACGTGCTATTGCGGGTGAAGCCAAGGTTCCTTTCTTTTCTATTTCGGGTTCCGATTTCGTAGAAATGTTTGTCGGTGTGGGTGCGTCTCGCGTGCGCGACATGTTTGAGAATGCGAAGAAGAATTCGCCTTGCATCATCTTCATTGACGAAATCGATGCGGTTGGTCGCCATCGTGGCGCCGGTATGGGTGGTGGAAATGATGAGCGCGAGCAAACCCTGAATCAAATGTTGGTGGAGATGGATGGCTTTGAGAGTAACAGCGGCGTGATTGTGGTTGCTGCAACTAACCGTTCAGATGTTTTGGATAAAGCATTGCTGCGTCCTGGTCGCTTCGATCGTCAAGTCCATGTTGGCTTGCCTGACATTCGTGGTCGGGAGCAAATTTTGCAAGTACATATGCGCAAGGTTCCGATTGATCCTGATGTAAATGCTGCCGTCTTGGCGCGCGGTACTCCTGGTTTCTCGGGCGCTGATTTGGCTAACTTAGTGAATGAAGCCGCTTTATTTGCCGCTCGCCGTAATAAGCGTTCGGTTGATATGAAAGATTTCGAAGATGCTAAAGATAAAATCTACATGGGTCCAGAGCGTAAGTCTGCTGTGATGCGCGAAGAAGAGCGTCGTAATACGGCCTATCATGAATCAGGTCATGCTGTAGTTGCTAAAGTGCTTCCAAAGGCAGACCCTGTTCATAAAGTGACTATCATGCCGCGCGGTATGGCGCTGGGTGTGACTTGGCAATTGCCTGAGTTTGATCGAGTCAATCTTTATAAAGATCGGATGTTGGAGGAGTTGGCCATATTATTTGGCGGACGTGCTGCGGAAGAAGTATTTCTGCACTCGATGAGTACAGGTGCTTCGAATGATTTCGAGCGCGCAACCAAGATGGCTCGTGATATGGTGACCCGTTATGGTATGAGTGACAGCTTAGGTACCATGGTGTATGTCGATACAGAATCCGAAAGCATTTTTGGTCGCAACAGTACTAAGACAGTTTCTGAGTTAACACAACAGAAGGTAGACGCAGAAATTCGTAGTTTGATTGACAGTCAATATGCCTTAGCAAGATCAATCTTGGAGCAAAATCGTGACAAGGTTGAGGCGATGGTGGCTGCATTGCTTGAATGGGAAACCATTGATGCTGAGCAGATCACTAACATTATGGAAGGTCGTCCGCCACGAGCCCCATTACCTCCGCCCGCAACTCAGTTTGGCAATTCTGCTGGAACACCCCCTGGCCCTGCGACTGGTAACGCTCCAGCGACTGCATAAGTGCTTTTGATATCCTCAGCCTTTGATGCGTAATCAAAGTCACTTGAATATGCCCACAACTTGGCGTTGTGGGCGTTTTCTTTTTGACTTTGCCAAACGTCAACGCCCAATTGTGATGGGTATCCTCAATGCGACACCAGATTCTTTCTCAGACGGCGGTAAATATAGAACCCCTAAAGACGCTATCGTACAAGCAGAACTCATGATTGCTGGTGGTGTTGATCTGATTGATATTGGTGGTGAATCTACTAGACCCGGTGCAGAGCCGGTTGCATTGCAGGAGGAGTTAGATAGGGTGCTTCCAGTCGTTGAGGCGCTTCAGGACTGCGGCGTGCCCTTGTCAATCGATACTTATAAATCTGAGACGATGCGCCATGCATTGCATGCTGGCGTGGACTGCGTAAATGATATTTGGGCGCTCAGACAAGATGGAGCAGTAGATGCTGTTTTAGAAAGTAATGATTGCGGTGTTGTACTCATGCATATGCAACGCGATCCACTCACCATGCAATTTAATCCAGACTATCAGGATGTGATTGTTGAGGTAAAGCAGTTTCTAGAGGACCGTGTTGATCTATTGATCGCTAATGGTGTTGCTAAGAATCGGATAGTGATTGATCCTGGCTTTGGCTTTGGTAAGAGCCTAGAACATAACGTCAATATGCTGGCCAACTTTGGAGACTTTTCAAACTTGGGATTGCCGGTATTGGCAGGAATCTCGCGTAAGTCCATGCTGGGTAAGCTCACAGGTAAAGATACGAATGACCGTTTAGCAGCAAGTATTGCTGCAGCTATTATGGCTGCTGACCGAGGCGCCAAGATAGTTCGGGTTCATGATGTAGCGCAGACTGTCGATGCTCTAAAGCTATGGGAGGCTGTAAATACTTAGCTAACCATCTAAGTTTTATAATGATCTTCATGAAAAAACAATACTTTGGAACTGACGGCATTCGGGGTGAAGTAGGGCAGTTCCCGATCGTCCCCGAATTTATGACTCGCCTTGGCTATGCCGCTGGCAAAGTATTGCTGCGCAATACAACACCTGGTGAGCGCTGCAAGATTTTGATCGGCAAAGACACGCGGGTTTCAGGCTATTTACTCGAGGCTGCTTTACAGGCTGGATTTACAGCTGCGGGTGTGGATGTCATGCTATGTGGCCCGATTCCTACTCCTGGTGTTGCCTACCTTACGAAAGCACTGAGACTTTCAGCAGGCCTGGTCATATCCGCTTCTCACAATCCATACCAGGATAACGGGATTAAGTTTTTCTCTGCAAAGGGTGATAAGTTATCCGATGAATTTGAACTTGCTATCGAGGCCGAATTGGATAAGCCAATGGGTTGCGTGAATTCAAAAGAGCTTGGTAAAGTTGTCCGCTTGGATGATGCTGCAGGTCGTTATATTGAGTTTTGTAAATCCACTTTCCCGGGTGAGTTAAACCTGAAAGGTTTAAAGTTAGTAGTTGACTGTGCTAATGGCGCCGCATATCACACTGCACCCCATGTTTTTCATGAGTTAGGGGCTGATGTAGTTTCGATTGGTGTTAGTCCTGATGGTCGCAATATAAATGATGGCTGTGGTGCAACAGCACCAGCAGCATTAATTGCCAAAGTGATAGAAGTAAAAGCGGACCTGGGCATCGCTCTTGATGGTGATGCTGATCGCCTACAGATGGTTGATGCTACCGGTCGTTTATTCAATGGTGATGAGTTGCTTTATGTTTTAGCAAAAGATCGCTTAGAGCGCGGGCAAAAACTTGGTGGGGTTGTGGGTACCTTAATGACCAATCTCGCAGTTGAAAATGCTATCAAAGATCTCGGCATTCAATTTCAACGAGCCAATGTTGGCGATCGATATGTGCTTGAATTGCTAAAACAGAACGGCTGGCTTATTGGTGGCGAAGGTTCAGGCCATTTACTTTGCCTTGACCAACATTCCACCGGTGATGGCACGATTGCTGCACTGCAGATATTGGCAGCGATGAGTCAAAACAAAAAAAGTCTGGCGCAGTTATTGGACTCCGTAAAAATCTTTCCGCAGGTGCTTTTAAATGTGAAATATAAACCTGGATATGACTGGAAGTCAGATGAAGGATTAATCAAGCAAATCAATCAAGTTGAGGCTGACCTTGCTAATACCGGCAGGGTACTGATACGTGCTTCTGGTACTGAGCCAGTATTGCGTGTGATGGTGGAATCAAAGGATGTTGCCGTTGCCAAGAATGCTGCCAAAAGTATTGCCGATTTAGTGCCAACGAATTAAAACTTAACTCTTAAATCACATGAGATAGTTTTTACATCATGCAACGAAAGAATAATTTTATGAAGCCACATCCTTCTATAACCAATAGAGAATTTAAACTGCTGATCAAGCCTAAGGGTCTAGATCGACATGGCAGAATTATGCTTTTGAGTGAGCAGGTTGTAAATTTTTGCAAAAAAAGTAAGGTTGAATTTTTTCATCTGGATAATGCAAATACTGGTTTGCGTAATATTTATTTTTATGACACTCCTGGTGAAGACTTTCGTCTTAATAACGTTATCTTACGCGTCCGCGAATCTCGTCAAAATGTCTGGGTAGATGATTATGCTGAGGTTACCCTAAAATGCCGAACCCATGTTCTTGAGCATGCCACTCAATTTAATCCTACTCCCCAAAAGAAAATTAAATCCCGAGCTCGTCTCAAAGAAGAAATATTGCGTGGCGATACAGTGGGCTCTCATCGCCAATTATTTTCAAACAATGCTATTTTAGATGCGGTACCAATTGACAATTTATTTGAACGATCCTTAAGTAGTGTGTGCAAATATTTTCCAGGTCTTGCAACGCTGTCTATTGATAAGAAGTCTCCAATTACGATCGTTGGCGGTCCTACTAACAAAATTCTGGAAGCATGCTTACCACTAGGGAACCTAGTTTTTGGTAGTGGCGTGCAAGCTCACTGTGAAATTGCTATCTGGATGAAATCTGCAGGAGATCCTATGGTGGGGGAATTGGCGTTTTCTTACCGAGTAAATGATGAAAATCGTTCGCAAGAAAAGGCTCATAAGCGGGCTGATAAATTCTTTAAAAAGCTTCAAATTGAATTGGCTGATTGGTTGGAAATTGGCAGCACAAAGACTGCATTAATTTATGGAAAGCCTGAATGACCCCATCTGATTTGCCGATAGAAAATTCTCGCGTAAGCCTATCAGACCTTTTTGTTCAGTTTTTAATTATTGGCGCAGTCAGCTTTGGAGGCGGAATTCTTGCCTATGAGCGCATTCTATTAATTGAGAAAAGACGCTGGCTGACTGCTGATGAATTTATGGGTTACCTGGCAATTAGTCAAACGATGCCTGGTTTAAATTCAGTGAACTTAGCAGTCTTGGCAGGGGATCATTTACGAGGTGCACTTGGAGCCTGCATTGCAGTCATCGCCTTAATATTGCCGGGCTCTCTTTTTGTATTGGTCATTGGTATTGCTTACACCACTAATACAGATCACCCCTTGGCAAACCACATTTTGACTGGAGTCGCTGCAGCTGCCTGTGGTTTATTGGCTGCCATTACCTATCGAATTGGTGGCGAACACTGGAAACATCTTAAATCACTCCTCATCATCATTCCAACCTTTATGTTGATGAGTATCGCTAAGCTGAACTTGCCCCTCGTCCTATTGATTATGGCCCCAATCGCCATTTACATTTATCGCCCGAGGGCTGGCTCGTGACTCAATTGATTTCATTAGCCGCTTGCTTTGGCTTGCTGTCACTTCTTGCAGTAGGAGGGGGCACTGCAGTATTACCGGAGATGCAAACCTTATTGGCCCACCAATTCGGAATAGATCACCTACGTTTTGTTCATATTTATAGTATTGGCCAAATAGCTCCAGGACCGAATATGTTAATGGTCTTAGTGATTGGCTTTCAAATAGCAGGTCTGATAGGAGCGGGCGTAGTTCTACTCTCATTCTTTTTACCATCAAGTATTTTGTGTTTTTATGCAGGGCGGATATGGGATCGTTTTGGTGAGAGCCCTTGGCGTCGCAGCATTCAAAATGCTTTAGAGCCAATCTCAATTGGCTTGATGGCATCGGGTGTTTATTCAGTTGCCAAAGCATCTATCGTGAGTCCGATTACCTTAGGGCTAGCGTTGCTAACGCTTTATCTCATTTTGAGAACCAAAATAAACCCTGTCTTTGTTATTCTAGGATCAGGCGCATTAGGATTCTTTCTTCTGAAATTTCTTTAGTCGTCTTATTTATTAAAACGTACCCCTCAAGCCAAGCATAAAACTTCTTCCTGGTTGCGGTGCATAAAGCCTGACTGCCATTGGCGTTGTTGCATAGCGGATTTGCTCATTGAGTAAATTCTTCATATTCAGATAGACTGTCCAATTCACTTCCTTCACCCGCTCCGTATAGGAAATGCCAGCATTTAACAGGTTATAACTTGGTGCTGGACCCTGTTCCCAACTCGCTAAACGGTTTTGCTGATAGCTATAGATATAGCTTGCATTCATAAGCCAGCCATTCTTTTGATGTGCAATTTCCGCTCCAAGTCTAGGTGCAGGTTGCAGGGGTAGATTGCCTCCGGCATCAAAACTACCTTGTGAGGCATCTCCAAATACTCTAACGCCTAGACCCTCTTCACGCCAGTTATAGGTAATTTCACCTTCAATACCTTTAATGGTTGCAGCAGCCTGTTGGGCCGTTACTACGCTAAATCCATTACCCTCTTGGCCACCATTATTAATGGCATTACCGGTGTAATAACCGTATATGTAATTATTAAAACGATTGGCATAGACGCTTGCTTTACTGCGAAGAAGTCCTAAGGTTTTTTGATAGTTAAACTCTACATTATGGGAAATCTCTTTACTTAAATTGGGGTTGCCAATATCAAAAGTGGCCGTAGATTCATGAGCTCCATATGAATATAACTCTTGTGCACTAGGGGCACGCTGTGAAACTGTGTAGGCCACTCCCACGGCATGGCCTTGGATAATGTTCAATAAGCCGCCTGCTGAATAAGACATTAAATTGAAGTTACGATTTTGTAATGTAATTTGAGGGGTGGGAGTACCAGCCGTAGTCTCCTGTGTTTGTAAGACAGTGCCAGTATTGGGATTTTGCGCAACATTGTTATACCGTAGGCCAAGGCTACCTTGAAGGGCGTTCCATTTGCCTTCTTCAATCCAAAATAAGGCATTGGAATTGGTTTTGGTCGGGGGAACAATGGCATAGCTACCGCTGCCAATTTCAGTCGCATTTAACGATGCTGCAGTAACTTGGGCGCCGAAAGTGCCTTTCCAACCTAACAGAGGAAGATGAGATAGCTCTAAGCGCGCTTCGTTTGCAATATTTTTCCAGATAGAGGCTGCTTCACCAGTGTTAGCAAATTCTGTATGGGTGTAATTAGTATTAGCAGCACTTAATTTGAGAGAAGAGAAGCCTTCAAAGGGGTCACGTGTTTGATGTTGTAAGTCATAGCGATTTTGTGACTGATTAATGGATCCCCCTTCTGGGGTGGGAATGCCATAGTTATTATTGAGTCGCTCAACAGAGATACCGGTATATCCAGACTGGCCAATATAGGAGACACCAAACCCTAAGTTGTTTTGATTGCTAAAAGTATTGGGTAGTTTTCCGGCGTAGTTACTGCCGCCATTGCCTGCTGGAGGAACCGTCCAGCCGCCGGGTGGCTCTCCTTGAGACTGAGTAGAGCTTCCAGGAATAGAGTAGTTATTGGCATTGTTTATTGCTGTATCCACGTGGACAGCAACAGAGCCTACAGCGCCATCCAGCTCAATAGACCCCGCCCTGCCATTGTTTACAGTCTCATAGCTGGTATTGATTGCTCCAGTTGGTCTATCTGGCAGATTGGTCAGAATTCGGTCGTTCACTACGTTGACTAAACCTCCGCTAGAACCAGAGCCATAGAGTAGGGCAGCAGCACCCCGCAGGATTTCGACTTGATGCGTATTCTGCATATTGTTGCCAACAGCATGATCCTGAGAGATATTGGATACATCTCCAACAGACAAACCATTTTGCAGAATTTGGACACGCGCTCCTTCAAGACCACGGATCACTGGACGAGATGAGCCGGCACCATATCCAGTAGCCGATACCCCTAACTCGTTCGCGAGAGTGGCACCTAGAGTAGTGCCCAGTTTATTTAATAACTCATCCCCCTGAAGAACCTTAGTTGGAAGCAAAATACTTTGGGTGGCCTCTTGACTGCCAGTAGCAGTAATTTCAAGACTGGGGCTCTGGTTTTGCCCCAATGCAAAAGAGCTAAACAACCCAGATACCAAGAGGCAAATTAGCCGCGGCTTTAATCTATTTTGATACTTCATTTACTGCCCTTCATGTCTTGCGTGATAACAGCAGACGCATATCAATCGTTTACTAGTGAATGCAACTAGTCGCTTTAATGATTTACACGGGAAGGGTGGGAGGGGCTCTCGATTGATAATGCTCAATCGCTGTTTGAGCAAGGAAGGTGATATCGGCAGCAGTGAATAAAAAGGCGTGTAGATGAAAGGTAATTGTGGCAAGAGGCTCTGCTGCAACAAATCCGGCTAAAGTCAGAGCGTCAAATAAGTGGCATACATCGGAGCTATGCTTTAGAGAGGACTGTTTATCGACTTGACTTGAATCTATCTCGGTCTTGCTTTGAAGCGATGCATGAGAAATGCTGTGAGAAAAGCCGACCCAATGTGTGCCAAGCAAGCAAAATACGAGCAAAGCAGACATCAATGCAGCATGAATTTGCTTAGGTAATTTGCTTGAAAAATAGGCAGTCATGGGACGAATCTTACAGGATTTGCCTGCAATAGCGCTCTCGGTGTAGAATATCGTTTCCGTCGGAGTGTAGCGCAGCCTGGTAGCGCACCTGCTTTGGGAGCAGGGGGTCCAAGGTTCGAATCCTTGTACTCCGACCACTTTCCCTTATTGTTCTAGTTTTATACCCAGCACATTCTGCCCATAGCTCAGCTGGATAGAGCAACGCCCTTCTAAGGCGTAGGTCGCACGTTCGAATCGTGCTGGGCAGGCCAAAACATCATATTGATTCATGTAAATCTAGGCTTATCTATTGGCTCGATTGTGGCCGATCATAGATGAGCTTGGTTAGCGTAAGTGTGGCCTTGGGTAGGGCGTGGAGAATCCTAAAGACTATGCGCGACTCGGATGATCAGTAAATTTATCGGGTAAACCGACATTATTTTGCCTAGGCGGCTGAGTGTCACTTAACGAGACCATCAATGTCTGTCATTGATGTTATCGAGTGAACTACAGCCGCTCAAAACTGGGTAATTAGGCGTGCTTGGGTGGCAAAGAGCGGTCATTAAGAGACCGCTCAATTGCATCTTCATAACTATTGACCAACTGGTATTTTCCTACTAGTTGTGAATGACATAGCATTCAACTCATGTTACAAAATCTAGTATATTTTTGTTAAATTTCTAGCTGATTGGGGCCATTGTTAAA
>Ga0209189_1002106_pt1 | contig 14229 bp, 14 predicted proteins | sample C_130820_EF_Meta_FD_187308 | JGI IMG/M metagenome (GOLD analysis project Ga0209189, IMG submission 187308) | Freshwater microbial communities from Lake Croche, Canada to study carbon cycling - C_130820_EF_MetaG (SPAdes) (version 3) | ecosystem: Environmental > Aquatic > Freshwater > Lake... | reverse complement strand
CAAGTTGCCGAAGGCTATTTGGCCTGGAAGTGGGGCTTAAACACTAGTTTACCAAGCAATCATCCGTACAAGAATAACGCACCATCACCAAACACTGTCATAACCAACTGGTCACCCAACAGCCTTTATGGTCTGACTTTGTGGCTAGACGGTGCTGACCCTGCAGGTACTGGTCACTTAACTGCCGGTGGCACCAGTCTAACAACATGGACGGATAAGTCAGGAACCAGCCACAATGCAACCCAGTCAACTCAAGGCAATAGACCTGTCACACTTATGAATGGCGGTGTCTATTTTTCCGCTAGCGCGTCAAATCGGATGGTGTTCAATACACCTGTTCCCTTACTCAACACTATGACCTGCTTCTTTGTTACATCGGCATCGTCTGCAGGTGGTAACTCTGTACTCTATGATACAAGCGACGGTAATAATGCTATACATTTTAATTATTCTGCACCTATTCAGCAATATAATGTATCTTCAAGCGATGGTGATTTTATTGGCACTACACCACCATCGGTAAATCTTTACAATTATACACTGGTTGAAAATACCAGTAACGTTGGCTATTACATGGGTAGCCAAGTGTTTAATTATTCATCTGTTACAACAACAGCAAATACTATGACATATTTAGGTTCACTGTCAAATTCAACAAATTACTTCGACGGTGTCGTCTATGAAATGCTTATTTACAATTATGCCTTGTCAACCGCAGAGCGCCAGGTGGTCGAAGGCTATTTAGCTTGGAAATGGCAAACACAATTCAGCTTACCTAGCAACCACCCCTTTTATAACGACGCTCCCGCAATCAACGTTTTGGCGCCAATCCTTATACTCAAGGCGAAGGACTATAGTGGGTCAGGCACCTGGTTAGATGCGTCAGGAAAGAATAACAACGCAACCAAGGAAAACGGTACTATAGCCAAAAACACAGCCGGTAATGGTATAGTCTTCGATGGTTCCACGTCTTGGACTTTGTCCACTCTTTATATAACTAACGCTTGGTCAGTCAACATCTGGTTCAAAAAAACGGGCTCAACGCTAGGTGGCTTAATAACACAAAACTTTTCCGGTTCTATCAATGTAAATATAGGTGACTGGGGTAATGGTGGTTATCAAGGTGCATTATTCGACGGTGGTCAACACCTAGGAACAGTCTTTAATGTAACAAATAACGCTTGGACAAATATTCAGGTCACCTGGGACGGTGCAAATATGAATACCTATATTAATGGCACACTGTTAGGTTCAACTCAACCTGGTGGCGGTGCTACAGACAACGGTGGAGTATTGCGTCTAGGACAAGGTTTTGGTGGAGATTACACAGTTGGTGAAATAGGCGAAGTCCGAATTTATAATTACGCTATTAGCCCAGGTCAAGTTACAGCAGACTATAATTCTTCATTAGGCGATTACTAAATGTAGTTATTGCCAAACAAAAATTAAATCAAATAATTAAATTAAGTATTTGATATAAAAATAATAAGGCTATTATAATTTTGAGCTTGAATCTAGGTATAAACTGACAAACGGTAAGGTTGACTGTAAGACACGTTGAGAATCCACATATATAACCCAAGCATTATATAATATCAAGCTGTTTTCAGCAGAAATCTTGATTGCTTTACCACCACTATGACTACAATCTGTTATAATATCTATAGAACCGCCACTCTTATAAAAAGCCACCTTCCACTGGGGTATATAGAGCTCCTTAACCGAACTACCATCACCACGCTTTCTTAGCACGACAAAGGCATTCATTTCTTGAGGATTAAAAAATGCAGGTGGTTGTGACGGTAAGCCTGTATTTATGTGAACCGGTGTTGAATCTCTGCTCTGGTCTTGACCCATTTAGTAAAATAAAATACATTAGTTTTAAGTCAATAACCACGCCCAGTATTCATATATAAATCAAACTCTTCATAAGGTTCATCATGATTGTTATCTTCAACAATCTGTACCTTCTTATATAACCAATGGATATATAAGGTGACAAGCGCACATAGGATAAGTGTAAAGGGACCGCCAAAGGCTACCATTATAGTCAAGGGGTCAGGCTCTGAACCCACTAAGACCAGTTGCTTATTGTTGGGCTGAAATATTAGATTAATACGGTCATCCTGAATTATAAAGTCACCATCAGACTCACCAACTAAGGCTAATGACGGGGCAGTAATTAAATACTGACGCTGTTCAAAATACGTTCTGTTCTGAAGATTAATCAGAATAAGACTCAAAATAGATGCACAAGTCATAAGTATAGAAATCAACATTTTTTTACTGTAATAAAAATGTTTAAACACGTGTCAAATTTAAATCAAAAACACCCCTATTTTATTCCATGTATATTTAGATGACATCTAACATAGTAAAAAATAGTGAAACAGTATATTTCACCTTTGGTCGTTTTCAACCACCAACTATAGGACATCGTATTTTAATAGATTTTGTTGCAAAAAGCGCCGAAAAAATAGGTGCAGATGCTCTTGTATTTGTGTCCAGCACAATTAACAAATTGGGTAAAGCTCCTCCAGATGGTGAACTTGCGGTCAAGACAGGCTTCAAAAATCCACTTGATGTTGCTTATAAAATATCGACACTGACAAAAATGTTTCCCGAAGAAAAGGTTCAGTATGTAAATACTGAAATACATATTTGTAATAATCCTTTTAAGGCTATTGAATTTTTATTAGCCCTAGGTTATAAACAGCTATATTTTATAGTAGGTAGCGATCGTTATCCAGAATTCAACGAAAGTGTAAATAAATATGTTAAAAAGTTTAAGATAACAACGCCAGTTACAGTTGTATCCGCTGGTCAAAGAATTAATAACAAGAATAGTGAATCTGCAACTACCATGTCTGGAACACGTATGCGCAACGCCGCTACAAAAAAAAATTTTGCCAGTTTCAAAAAAGGTGTAGCGACTCCTAGTTTTGCTAATAATAATGTTATGAATCTGATGCATAAGGTACGGTCAGGTCTAGGATTGCGTGGTGGTCGTACAAGAAGACACCGTTAATTCAGCTCATAATGGATAACCTTACAGGTGTATGCAGTCGCAATCCGGTTCAGACACTTGTTACTGTAGTCCATTAGATTGGTCAAGGCCATCTTAGCCTCCTTCACGTCACCATCATTAATAAGCTTCCTGAAAAGGTCACCTGCCACTGTATAGGCCATCTGATAGACTTGATTCTTAGCCACAGACTTGCGATAGGCCTTATCCACCTCCTGTAGCCGTGTCTTGAACTTATTCATATCAAGCTCCTGAATCAAATACTTGACACGAAGTTCATGGTTATCTGGAACCTGAGTATTTAGGCGACGACGAATGGTCTCTTCTACATGAATAAATAACCGATGAATATAGGTAATTTGCTCATTGACTTCCTGAACCACATTGAGCACATCGCTCAGTCTGGGAAAGCCTCCACAGGCCTGGTCACCAGGATTACGGGGCAAACCTCCATGAGCACGGGCCCACTGATAGTAATGGGGGTTGTGTGTGTGACCCACCTCAATCTGACCTGTGCGCCAGCTAAAGGTAGTATGACACTGCGTACACCACATCTGGTCACAACCGTCAATCTTGGAAATCAGTGTGGCACACTTAGGACAACCCTTGGCCTCAGCCTTGAGTGCCTTAATGGTGGCGACAGTATCGGCGTTACACTCATGATTCATCGCCTTCACCTCATGGCAACCCTTACAGACCTGAACAAGGCAAAGACCGCAACTAAAGTCTTCCTTAAGAAAACCTGCACAACCAGTCGTAATACAGGCCTTCAATACAGTGCGCGTTTCACTCTTTGTATCAAAACCAGTCCATGAACGCAAGCCCATACTACTAATGACAGGCCTACAAGCACTAATCGTACGATGTGGCACAATCAAATCCGCCTCATTCTTCCAGCTAATCTCAAGAAAGTCCAGTGAAGTTTCATCCAATCCTGCAGTCTTTGCCTTGAAATCCGACTGAATAGCTTTCACCAGCTCCGAACATTGCTTACTCATGGCTAGGGCTTTCTTATACTGCTCTGCTGCTAACTGCGTCCCAGGAAGACGTGCTCTTTCAGTGTCAAACAACATCTGAGCCCTATAGGGCTTATAGCTCTTAGTACGCCAGCTTAGTGACGTGTTATCAATCACGTAGTCGTCAGACAGTGTAACTCTACACTTCATACAGTTGGGTGTCAGCGTACTGTTGAGCAAGTAGGTCTGAAAACAGGCCTGACACGATGTTACATCACACTTATTGCAATATACAGTCGTGCTCCGATTCTCAAAGCATACGGCACACTCAGGCATCTTGTGATTTCTTTTGACCACAACAAATGAAAAACCAAATAAATGTCTTCAACTTTTTGTAGTGGCGGGCCAAAGCGGCGCACCAAAGCGGCGCACCAAATCAAGTGAATCGAAACTCATCATCAGTGAACACCTGGTACTGCTTAGTAATACAACTATATTGAGTCTCCACCTGTTTCAAACATTCATTGGCATACAGGAGCAGATTATGAACGGTCAATAAGACCTTATCGACGTCACTATCAAACATGAAAGCACGATAAAGGTCGCCAGATACAGTATAAACCATCACATAAATCTGATTCTTAGTCAGATTCTTGCGATAAGCCTTATCCCGTCGCTGAAGTGTAGTCTTCATCTTGGCTTCATCGACCATCTTACATAGAAACTGAACCCGCAAATCATGGTTATCCGTAGCAGTTACAGGAAGACCCGAACCATAAAATCTATCAAAATGCCCGATTTGCCGATGATATTCCATGACTCTATAAATCTTCTTCTGATTTTCCGTAATCACACTATAATCGCGTGTCCTATCCATATAGCCAATATGGCTATAATCCAATCCATCAAATCGTCCGACTAGAAGATTCAAATGGGGAAAGCCACCACAGACCACATCACCAGGAGCCCTCATTAGACCCCCATTCTTACGCATGTACTCATAATAGTGAGGATTATGCGTATTGCCCGCCTCCACTAAGCCCGTACGCCAACTGAAGGTCACATGACACTGCGTACACCACATCTGGTCGCAACCGTCAATCTTAGAAATCAGTGTCCCACACTTGGGACAGCCTTTTGCCTCAGCCTTAATAGCCTTAATAGTTTCCACATTATCGGGATTACACTCATGTACATCCGATTCACGAATCTCATGACACTTCTTACAGACTGACACCATACACATAGTACACTTAAAATCCTTGTCTAGAAAGGCCACGCATCCGGCTGCAGGACAGGCCTTGACAACCACACGCTCCGCCTTCTTTTGGCCCTCTAGACCATCAGCATCAACAAGACCGCGAAGACCATATGTTTTCACAACGGGCTTGTAAAGAAGCAAAGTCCGATTGTAGGGTTTACACTGCCGTATCAACTTATTGCGACCCCTAATTAGCGTTCGAATAAGCTTGCTATCGGCATTATTTAGTTTTGCGTATTCAGCCCGAATCTGTACTGTAATTTGCTCCTTCTGTTCACTCAGTTTGTTCCGTTCCAAAACTGCAGGCTCAACAATCCCAACGGCATTTTTGTAGTTTTCTGCATAGCGCTGTGTTCCAGGAAGGCGGGCCCGTTCAATATCAAAGAGTAGATTCTCCCTATAGACCTTATAAGTCTTTAACCGCCAACTTGACTTGGTATTCAAAATGACAAATTCATCGCTAAGAGCAACCTTGCAATGCATACAGGTGGGTGTCAATGTACTGTTAAGAAGGTAAGTCTGAAAGCAAGGTTGACATGATTGTCCCATACATTTGGCACAATTGACCCACAGTACTGTCTTTTCAGTACAAATAATACAGTCTTCTGCCATTTTAATAAACATCATATCATTATATTGTATTCAATTTTTTATTTTTTAAAAACCTAAAGTAGAATGGTAAATAAAGCAGTTGTATTTGAGCTTAATGATAAAGGTGGATTTTACTCAGTGTTTTTCTTTCTAATTCAATCGTATATTTATGCAAAGAAAAACAAATACGATTTTTTTATAAGACATACAAATTGGTATTATATGTACGAAACCGGTTGGCATGATTATTTTACATCATTAAACCTATTTAGTGAAGATTATAAAGAAAAATATAGTGAAATAATATACTGTGCTCATGTAACAATTCCTAATATACCTAATTATACTCTAAATGAATATATAATTGCAATTAAGGAAATTTATGTATTGAAGCCAATATTGTTAGAAAAATCAAATAATATTATACAAACCCAAATTAATGACCCGTATTTTCATGCTATATTTATTAGACGTGGTGATAAAATATCATGTAAAGAAGCAAAATATATCGAAGTTTCAGATATTTTAGCCTGTATAAATCTACCTGCTTCCTGTAAAAATCTGTTCGTTCAGACCGACGATTGTAGAGTTATTGATGAAATTAAAAAAATATTAGGTCCTAAAAATATAATTGTACATTCTACAGTATTTGATAACAAATTTGGCTCATATTCAAAAATCTGGAATAATTATAGTTCTGAAGAGCGTAAAAAACAAACAGAAGAAATGTTAATAGGTCTTCAAATATGTTTACAAGCATGTAGTATATACACTGATTTTACTTCGAATGTAGGCCGATTTTTAAAATTATCAAATTATGATAAAGTAAAATTTTATATGCATAATAAAAAATTAGCCCTAGATAAACCTGTTAGAAATCCAGCATGGGGATTTTATTTATAGTTAATATTTGATAAAATTGATGTATAATAGAACAAAAAATCATCATAAAACAAACATGCAAACATACCAAGAATTTCTGGATGATGACGATTATACCAGATATGGCCCGGATACCCATATAGTTAGATTATGTGTATCTGTATGGTTAGATAGAAAGGATACCAATGTTGAATTTGATATGTTTAACATGGAAATACACACCTTGCCTCCATTACCGCCGACCATGAAGCGACTAAAATTAGGTGGTCCACATCTAGTGTATATTCCATCAGGAGCTTTACCGGCTCAATTAGAAGAACTTGTTTGTACATACACAGGCAGTTTACGAAGATTTCCACCAATGCCAAATTCACTGGTTTCAATCATAGTTCCCCACACACAAATTACCAGTTTGCCAAAATTACCAGTAACTATAAAGCATATTGTTGCCGACTCAACCAAGATTAGAACGTTACCAGATTTATACACAGGGTTAGAAACCCTCTGTATTAATGATACACCCATCAGGGCCTTCAAAAAGAATCGTTTGCCAGAATCACTATTGAGATTAGAAATAATCGGTACCAAAATTACCACCTTGCCAATTTTACCGCCTAAGTTACATACGTTAATTATATCTAGAACCGATATCAGCATCTTACCAGAGTTGCCGATGACAATCAAAAAGCTATGGTTTAGCAATTGTAAAAAACTCCTTATCCAACCCACTTATTATGTGACATGGTTATCAACCTTGGAAGATATCCAAAATTACGCCTTACAATGGGCTGAATATCATGAAAAGGAAAGGCAAAAACTACGTTATAAAAAACGCATAGACATTATCAAGAAGGAACTTATAACTAGAACTACTCAGCAACCTCCTCAATCTCATTGCGGACTGAAGACACATAGGCCTTTCTAATCGCGTTAATACCTAACTTCTTCTTGGTCTCACGCTGAAAGATAGACAAAATACGCTGACTGAGTGTATTTTTCAACATAGGCTTGCCATCGACCTTTACAAACAAGTAGGGAAACTTATTAAAGTTGGCCCAAGTGTGAAGAACCTTGACCAAAGGATAAGGCGCCTTAATGGTGACGTGGTCAGAATACACAATCACAGCAGAGCGCTCCTTCAACAATATATAATTATTGGCTTCCGCTGGCACCACACCTTTAATAACCTTCATACGGACATACTCACAACGTGAAGGAGGTAAAAAGGTGTACATACACAGAATTACATAATCTAGCAAAAAATTCTTGGGGTCTTTGGTTGCCTTCTTTTCTAATGACTTGCGAATATCAAGAATTTCATTCCACGTTATAGAATCAATGGACTTCTTCTTGGGTGGGCGTTGAGTCTTTTTAATGTAAGCCATCATGTCAGTATCATACTGCTTGGCAACTACGGAAAACTGTGGGTCCTTCAAATTCTCAATGGTGTGGTGAATGGCAATATAGTAGGTTTTCTTACTACTGGGCGAAAGCGATAGTTCCTCAATCCACTCATGAACCGTGTCGTAATCAAGTAAAAAATCCATGTCACCATCATCATCGGATAATCCTAGACCGCGCTTAACCCGCTTCATAGCCCGCCAATATGCATCTTCCGTTTTCTCTGTAATAGAGCGCTTCTTAGCCTCATTGCGTTGATTCGTCTTCTCCTCCTCTGTAACGACTGGGCCACCATTGACAAGGCTAGTCATTATTACTTAATTAATACAAACAAATAGCCGGGGATAAACTCAGCAATAGATTACCTGGCCTTGTCCAAATACTTCGTAAGACCATCCAAAACCGCTTCCTTCATTTCTTCATGAACCATACTAAATAACAGACAATTCTGTAAAATCGCAACTAAGCCCAGGTAGGGTGTTTGCTTCTTCACATACTGTAAGGCCTCAGCCTGTGCAACAACAGCCGTTTCACATATAGAAAAGGTCTGTATAGCCACAAACTGAAGCATAAGACCGTTCTTTCTAACGACCGATAAACACAGCTCTTCATCTTGAAATTCGGGTTTCACAAACGCAAAGGCATTACAGTTCTGTTCACATGCCACCCTACACAAGTCAAACGTTTGAACAGGTACAAAGGCTAAGGCCAGTCCATTTTGGCGTACTGCAAGACGGCAGATAGTTTCAGTTTTATTTAAGACATAACGCAGACTCAATCCATTTTCTTGAACTGCAGTTATACACAAATCGTCAGTCTGTTTATGTACATGCTCTAGACATCGCCAATCACTTCGAAGAACCTCAATAAGGTGCTGTCGCATTTCAGTAAACAACTATATTATATCATTATAATCAATTTTTTGGGGCTCGGTATAAGGCAAGTATAAATCAAATATAATTTTTCTGAGACTAAGATTAGTAGATGTCTGAGGCGCAGCTGGACCATGAAGCGCTGGACCAAGAGGCGCCGCTACCAGTTCCTTGTAAAAAATGCGGTGTCAAAAACGCGGCGGCTAATTGCGCCTGTGATTACAAGGGTGAAAAGATGGATGATTGGACTCCCCTAGTAATAGCTAGTCTAAAAACCCGTTTTGGTGCCAAGACCGACCAGCTATTTACCCTTTTGAAAGAAACGCAATCATTAATTTCAGGTGGCTCTGTCTTAGCTGCCTGTATAGGTGAACCCATTGAGAAGCAAGATACCGATATTTATGTTCCTGTAGCTAATATTCCCCGATTCTTGGCCGAATTAGTTAAACCAGAATCTCCAGATAATGAACCTATATTTCCTGCAACCCTTTTCAGTAGATATGCAGCCTCTTTCTACTGTACTTCTTTCTTAAGAAAAAACGGTATTCGTAAGGTCTATAATTTTGCTATAGGTGATAAAGAAGAAAAGAAAGCCGAAGTTGACGTAATGGCTGTGCGCAACAAACGTGGACCCTTGGCCGTAGTCAACAACTTCGACTTAACCTTTTGCCAAGTGTGGTTTGACGGAGTCGACGTATATGCCAGTCATCCTGAACACATCAAAACCAAGAAGGGAGAATTACAATACGACTACTGTATAACCTTGCTAGAAGGTAATCGCTTTCTAAAACGGCGCATTAAGAAATATATGACTAGAGGGTTTGATATACGTTTTAATGAGCAACTGGGAACAGAAGATGCCTTTAGTCAGATTCTTAGTAATCTTAGACATAGAGGGGACGGCAGTAAAAAAGTCATTTGTACGAATTCCTTAGCGTTAAGAGATAAATTTGCCGACGAAGATTTTGCTAAACGATGGTACTATCGCATAGCTATGCGTTATTTTTTGGGAATTAGAGACAGTCAAGACAAAGACGATAAGCCTCTTCTTATTTTACCTCTAATAAAGAATATATATTATAACCAGGAAGATGACAAAGATAATATAATAAAAAGATTACGTTCAGATGACATAAAAAATTATCATATTGAAAAGGATGATGGATACGATACGGACACTATGGATGACGCTGAATTAAAAAGTATAGCACAGAAAAACTATGTTCTTAAGGAAAATGAAGTCGCTGACGATATTATGAAATTTTATCGTGTATCCACAAATCTTGTTATCAATAGTAAAAAAGAAGACAGGCGTGGTAATTTCACTCTTGCTAAATTAGCCAACTATAAGTACGGACAACCAAATCCTATTTATGGTCCCGAAAAAGCCCGTAGTTTACTTAATCTGATTGAAACCAAGGCCCTACGCCAAGGTGATGACTTATTTGGTGAAACGGGACCCCTGTACGACATTCACTATCACCCTGAAGATGGTGCCACAACAAGAAAGAGTCTAGAAGAGTACTTGGGTAGCACCATGGGTGGCGACGAATATGATGTCAAGTGTTATTATTCAGCAGCCGGTTGCGATATGAAGCTAACACTCAATACTATCAAGGCCTTAGTCAGCCCTGAATTCTATAAGCTCTATAGTGCTCCTAGACCCAAGAAGAGTGGTCTCAATTTAGAGGTCGACAACTTTGAAGCCGTCTTCAGAAATATCAAAACCGTGGACCCCGCCTGGGGTAATATTTACCACGCCACCATGTGCCCCTATTGCTTGAAGTTTGAAGAACGCGGTTATGGATGCGCCATTATGGTACATGAAAATCCCAAGGGTCTTCCAGGTAAAGATGCACCTTTTTGCCAAGCTGGTCGCCAGGTTAAAGAGCTTATGACCAAGTATAAAAATTTGGGCAAACGTTTAGAAGATGGATACGTTCATATGGAATTCTGCGTTGAATGTGGTCGCCCCTGTGTAAATCACAAGCATTTCAGCCTTGATTTAACCACGTTGATAGAAAATCAACAAATACCTGACCCCAGCCATCCAGGTCAAATGATGTACGACTATGGCACCTGCCCAGGTGGTGGTCGCCCTGAACTCATTGCCCGCATGATGGCCGTCCGCGACGTTTACAGACGTAAAAATCTACGTGTTCCCGATGAAGAGCGCCTCCAAGCAGCCAGAGCTGCCGATGCAGCCCCTTTAAACCCTGCCTTAATGGCCAGAGCCACTGACCTGTGGGCTAAGGCCAAGCCTGGCTTAGATTGGAATGAAAACAAAAACAAGGCTATACAAGATGCCAAAACGGCGGCTAAAGACGCTGGAAAATCGGATGTGGAGCAACGCGACGCCGGCCTAGCCGCAGCCAAGGCTTACCAAACGGCCAATCCTGAACCACCACAATTACAATGGGATATAATAGCGCCCAAGACCAAGATGTATAAGGACCCCCTTTATGAACGTGATGGTGCAGTCAATGACCCTAATTACACACAGTGGATAGAAGCTCCAGATAGAGCTAGCCAACCCATACCCAATAGTCCACCCAGTGTCGAAGCCAATAACTGGAATGAGAAAGCAATTGAGTTCTTAGCTAATATCACATCCAATAAAGGTGTTATGCGCGAATTTAATCCTACTATCAAAGCAGAAATAGAAGAAGATTTAGAACAAGCACAAGAATATTACGATACCTTTGATGAAGGTGAGCCCCAACTAATTGACCGTAATATGGTGAGTTGCTTAATTATGCTGTATGTATATTTACAGGAAGGGTTCGGCCCGCAAAAAAAATTAATCGCCAGCCTCTTAGCAAAGGCTCATTTTATTGGCGGTGATAATATTAAGAATAGAATTCATACATTTGATGTCGGAGAAGCCAATCAACCCAAGCTAGAAGAACTCAAGGTTGCTATGAAAGCCGAACTTGACAAGCTATTTGCTGTTGCCGGTGGCACCTATAAACGTCGCCGTGGTAAACCTTCTAAAAAGACTAGAGTAACACGTAAAAGCAAAAGCAAAAGCAAAAGCAATGCCAAGAATTAAAACCTTTACGGTTGTCAAAAATAAAAACCAGCTATTAACCATGTCAAATACTTAACTTAAGTATTTGACAGTAAGGATAATAGTTAATAAGAAAAATGATTTTCTTATTAAAAAATATTAAGATGTCATCAGGCCAACGTCAACCTAGTCAGAGACCCAATAATACTGTAACAGCAGTAATCCCAGGTCCCAAAGGTACTTGGTATGGTCAAGGTGGCGACTATTATCAAGAACTTAACATCGACCCGCGTTATTCCTCCGTTTTTACCGTAGATATGTCAAACTTGACTGCATCAATTGGTCCAGATATTTCTTACAATGGTGGCGTATTTACCAATCCTAAGATATTCTATTTTACGCTTGTTACTGACCCCAAGATAGCTAAAAATTATCCCGGTTTAGAGTTCACAATTAATTTTGTGAACTGTAAAGCTGCAGTTTCTAACTCAAATCCTGCCAATCCTGCAAAAGTTTGTATAGATTTTTATACTGATAAAAATAACGGCGATATATTATCTACACCTGAAGCCATGCAGTATTTTAATAGCTTAAATGTAACATTAAAAAGCAACGGTGAAGCCTTTGTTGTAACAGGAAGTGGTCCAGTTGCTTGGTCCTTGGTCGCCTATGATAATTAAGCACCGTCAAAACAAGGGCACCATAAGTTTATTTGCCTGTAGTTCACAAAGCCAACTATAAATGATTTCAAAGAGCGCAATATCGTTATTGATTGATGTGAGCGTATAATTTTTATGAACAGAGGCTACAACATTTTCCTTAGTGACTGATTCACCATGTGCATTGGTAGATTTCTTCAAACTAACAAGGTCGGCTATCATGGCCATCTTATTATTATAAACCACTCCGTGACACTCATGAGGTCTAACAGCAAGTGTGATTTTAATACTATTTACATTATTAGTTCGCGCGTTAAGAATGGGAAGAAATAGTTCAAGTTGTTCAAGTGTACATGGATTCATTTCATCAAATAGATTTAATAACTTATTAAATCAATTTTATTATAGTTAACTTCGTTATTGTATGTTTCCTTTTGGTAAATCATAAAATACTCCTGAATCAAATAATTTTGGTCGCTTTACACATGGACGTATTTTCTTTAACCAAGTCGTCATAATTCGCATGATTTCTGGTATATTGTCACTACCGGTAAGCACGCCAGTTTCAGATATTAAAAATGTTAGTAGTACATCACTACCATCTTTTATATTTTTAAGGCATATTTGTACTTTCATAACTATATCACCAGACCCCTGATTATAGTCTATCTTTGTTAGATAATATTCCAAGGGGCAGTATGTTCTATAAATCGTAATGAGTTCACCACTATTATGCAGAAGCTCATCATATGTTAACATTATTATAATATATAATAAAATCTTTATATAACGTCTCATACCATGTCAAATACTTAAGTTAAGAACTGCCTTGGTTTGGTTAAAAAACGTAAGCGCTCAATGAAAATAACTAATAAGCGTGTCTAGACCAATGTACGTTCAATCAATTCCCTTTTAATCAAACACATACGATGTTTATAGCGTTCCTTTTCATTGACAACCTTGGTAAATAGAAACTCATAGACGGCCCCCTCAATAAGTGTTCCTAATGCATTTAATGGACGAACCGCGCCATTGTTATAAATATCCATAACTTGCATGGTTGTAGAATTACTATTGACAGCAGAATGTATTCCTATGATAACACTGGCAATAGCCCGTATATTCATAGTCATAGTGTCATCAAATAAGAACTTTTCCATTATAATACAACAATACGCTTCAGGTAACAGGGTCAGAATCATCTGTTTTAGAAGTGGTTGATGTATATATATATCATCATAACTAAGGCTCATATAATTTGATTATAGTATCTAATCAAATTATAAATTCATATTTATTTGTAAACAGTGTCTATTTATTTTTTCTAGTCAGAGCCTTACGCTTAAGCAAGCCCTTACGCCGTTTGTAGGTCTTACGCTTACCTCCAGCAGGAGCAACAGCAGCAGGGTCCTCCATAACATACCTAATCTCAGGGTCAAGACCAGCCTTAACACGTTCACCACCCAATAAGTAGGCATGCCATAGTTTGTGTTTGACATTATCTTTAAACTGAGGATTGTTCACAGTCTTATAAAACCAGGCAAGAGCATTCACTAAATTCAAGTCAATCTG
>Ga0209189_1002098_pt1 | contig 14267 bp, 17 predicted proteins | sample C_130820_EF_Meta_FD_187308 | JGI IMG/M metagenome (GOLD analysis project Ga0209189, IMG submission 187308) | Freshwater microbial communities from Lake Croche, Canada to study carbon cycling - C_130820_EF_MetaG (SPAdes) (version 3) | ecosystem: Environmental > Aquatic > Freshwater > Lake... | reverse complement strand
ATGTCAAGTTCTCCAGCCTTCAAAGCATATATAAGCGTCATGCTAATATTCTCTCCGGTGGCAGATTAAATTTTATACAACTAGTATATATGACGAGAGGGCGCAAACCGAAGGCCAAGGTGTTCTCTGGATTCTGGCGGACGTATGGAGACTTCCTGGTTAGTTTTATTTGAAATAATATTATGTCTTTCTACTAGATAAAGAATGGACGTCGGAGCCGACAACTTTCGTTTTACTCTGGATGATCCCGAGATGAAGGCGCGCACGATTCGCTGGCCCAAGACGTCTGAGTTACATCTGGACTCGCTCGATCGCTATCATGACGCAGACCTTTTTGGCCTCACTACCTTCTTTGGTAACAACACCTCGACTCAGAACATCGCGAAATGCGTTGGCAATATCTATGGTAACCCAGCAAATGATAATGGCACGAACAACTGTACCATTCAGACGAAGCGCAACTTGCTCTACGGCTATATGACTCGGGTGGCGCTCACACAGTTCAACCTATCCTATAAGGTGCCTACTGTTGTAACAGGCTACAACGATAAACTAAATGTTCTTGTAAGCAACGGTGGGTCTGTCTCATATAGTTTAGTCACGCTTCCACAGGGCTACTACAATGTGGAAACGCTTGGTAATGCGCTTCAGAGTGTTCTAAACAGTATCACTGGTCTCAGCACTCTCACTGTTACGGATCCTACGACGCAGGCTGCCAATCCTACGGCTATAGCTAGTGTAATCCCTGTTGGTTATACTATAGCCACTAACACTTCAATCAATATCGCTTTCAGTCTTATTGGGCCTGGGTCTGGATACACCACGGCGGTCACGGAGAACATCGCGCGCACCTTGCGACTGATTGGAGCCAACAAGGCCTCGTTTGGCTATACGGAAGCACAAATCCCAACAGGGCCTCCAATCCCAGGCCAGGGCGCGGTTCCTCCAGTTCCTTCAGCCCTATTCAGAATGGGCGTCCCGAACTTCCGGCCCACGGACTATGTTGATATCGTCAGCAGAAGCCTAACGAACTACAAGGACACGAAGGATGGCAATAGTTCAGAGGCCGCGCCCCAGCCTATTGGGCGTATCTGGCTCACGGAGTATCCTCTTGCGTCTCAGACGACACAGTATGGCTGGCCTCAGGATGGCATGTGGGGTATGGCGCCGATGACCTTCACAAAGACGTGGGCCAACCCGAACTGGTCGCAGTGGAGCCCCAACCAGGCCATCTACTCTGTTGACATCACTCTATTGGATATGTGGGGCAATCCTCTTTTCTGGAACAGCACGTACAATACAGAATGGAGTGCTACGCTGTCAGTCACAGAATAAAACCTAGGACTTAGTAGAATGGCTGGAAATGCTCCGAATGCCATATTAGCTATATCATCTACGGACAGATACTTGAAAAATCTGAAAGGCAATAGCAATCAGCCATTTTCTAATTCGCTTTTGGCTCAATATATGAATGAAGGGCCTTATTCTAATGACTTTAGTATCGTTGCTCCTTCTGCCCTGTTGAACGGCTATATAGAGAAGATAATAATATCGCAGATACAACTACAATATAACGTACCAACGATTATCCCGGGAACAAATGATTACCTGCCAGTAGCGGTTGAGACTAGCACTGGTAGTGGTTTTTATAACTATTATTTTATCACTCTTCCCTATGGATTTTTCACGCCTACTGAACTGGCGGCAATGGTTCAGATACAGTTAAACACGAATGTATATGTTTTTGGCGCGGAAGATTTCAATGTTATCTATACTCTGGGAAGTATTTCTTCACCATATCAAAATACTATCGGATTTCAGTTCAGGCTAGATAACGAGGGTATAAGATTCTTTTTTCCGACCCCAGCCGAGTTAATAACACAATACCCATCCATTCCTCCTCTCACCATTGATCGGATATTAAAAACATATAGGGTATTTGGTCTCACGTTTGAGAATGAGGCGCCAGGTACGCTACAAATATCATGGGCCTCTGCTGAGTTCTTATATACCCCCTATATTGACATCTACTCAGATGCTCTTACCAACTATCAGAAACTAAAAGATACTGATAGTTCGGTTTCTAGAAGAAAAGGCTTGATAGCAAGAATATATTTATCTAGTGTTGGTAACCCACAGCCTAGTTCAGTTACATTTGATGCGAATGGCTATACTACGAGCACAAGTCTTGGATGCGCCCCATTTGTAGCAACTTATGATCTGAATACCCCCAAGGTTATCAACTGGACGCCAGATGTAGCCATCAACTCTTTGGACTTCCAGATGAGAGATTGTTATGGCGACCTCCTTTTCAATGTCATTCCTGTTAATGTGGGGCAGTCGGCACATGTATGGAACACGGAGTTCCAGATGACTCTACTCTGTATTGAGAGTGACCGCTGAACGCATCATGAGATTTTGAGCCGCGGAAAACTTCGGATCGTCCTGTACGACGTCTTCTACCTTTTTCTGTCCGCCTAGAAAAGACCAGCGCTCGGCTTCTTTCTTTTTAGACAGAAACGGTAGTCCGGACTTCTTGGATAAATAGAGAGTTGGCTTTCCGGTGCGATAGAAGGCGATGGACCACTTGCCATCTACACAGACAGCCTCATAATCTGAGAGGCTGCGTTCTGGTGCTATCTTGCTCGTGACGGTATAGAAAACGATCGTCCAGCATGTACCCACTGCCTCTTTAAAGTAATGCTCTGTCTCTGTAGGGTTGAAGATGATAGGACGGTGTCTGATATTGTGCTCAATATCAGTCGGCGTCTTCAGGACCAACTCACCCTCTGTAAAACTCCCGAACCGGACGACCCAGGATTGACCCTTGTTATGTCCGTCAAGTTTGCCCTCTCCGCGAAAGATTTGTATCGCGCTCGGGGCAGGTGTCAGGGGTATATCGGCTAGAGCGGCCAGTTTTCCCACAAGATGAAAAAGTTTCGGGTCCGTCCAGGAGCGTTTTGAGAGGTCTGGGGCAAATCCCCGACGGTAAGCAAGACCAAGGACCTGGTTCTGTGGCTGTTTAGAACTCTGTAGGTAATCCAACAGGGGCCTGAACATCATGTCGTCAATCTCAAGCATCTATTAGGGGTTATACACTATATTAAAATGATGAAACCCATCCTCATCCTGCTTAATCCAAATGACGGAGATTAGTTCCCACTTCTGAGCATAACCATATGCTACAGCGGCATTCAGGCCAGCCTCCTGATCCTTCTCATTTGTCTTGTACGCAAACTCAACCGGGGAGGCAGTGGAAGGGTGCATTATATTCTGGCTATAGATTAAAACGGCGCCTATAAGCGGCAAGATTCTTTACCATGCTAGTTGATTCTCCCCAGAGCAGATAGCGAGAAAGAAAGCCGGCGCGTGTCGGGTCGCCTGTCGTCATGTCTTTTGAGTGTCTCTTGATGTATCGGGCTCTCTGGGCTGTATCATGTGTCTTGGTAAAATCATCCATCCCGGCTGCTCCAAACTTGGTAGTCTTGGAGCGCCCGTCGTTATCAAAGACCGCTTCGTATTTGTGTGTCCCGTCATGGGCTGGATGCACAGATACGAGTTTCATTTATTGGGGGTTAGATTTTATGTGTGCGATTAAACTTTATATCATTAATAGTCTGCTTACTACAATGATACTTATCACATAAATCCACTGTCATAGCACCAGCAGCGATTTCAGCCCGAACAATCATCGCTTCAGCAAAGGTGAATACTTGACCTCGTAGACGCTTCTCTGCGATTGCGTGTGCGATATTAGACGCATTAAATGTTTCTCCTGGTACTTGGTAAAGATGCGATGGGTTCACGCAGCCATCATGACCTCTATTACATCTGTGATTCACCGTGCATTTAGTATCGAATGTCGAAGGATTAGTAAGTTTGAATATCCAGCGATGCGCCAAGTGCTCTTCCCATTTATTTATATTGAGTCTCCCGTAACCATTTTTATCCTTGGCTCCAATCCAAAGATGACATTCTCCTAAACCTGGAAGATGAGAAAGGCCACCATTCTTATTGACATGCTCTGTGAACTCTTCCAGTAGACACGACCTATCGGGCTCATAAGTCAAGTGCTCCATCTTGACACATTTCATATTTCCACATATATTCCTCAGATCGCATCGTGGCCGTATCTCAGCGCCTGATTGACTATATGCAAACTGTCTCGCAAAAGCAGTTCCCCATACACCTTTATTAAGTCGTGGAATATCTCCTTTGATTTCCTCTCGCCATATTTGGCAATCACCAATCTGCTCTGTCTTTTTGTATAACTCATCAAGGTCATACGTTTTTGGCGGGCGAGGCATCGGAATCTAATAATATGATTGATATTATTAGATTTCAATTTTGGATTGCGAAAGAGAGGTAGGCTGGAAACGTCATCATACTCAAAAAATGTACTCAGCGGACCCCCGCGAGCACAGGAGCGACGAGTTGTATAGATACATGGCATGAAGTGTGTATGACGTGGAGGCAGCCGGGCATGTAAAGGTTAAGTTAACCACAGCATTTAAGATAGGCTTTCCGTGGACGAGTTTCATCTCCTTGTCGTAGGGCACGCAGACCTGGGCGAACGGGCACACCTGCCAGTAGCTGACGGGCGTCGTGGAAGCGACCGAGCCAACCGTCTGGACGACGTTGCTGTAGGACTGCGACTTCTCATCCGCCGTGAGGTTCCAGAGGGCTGCCGAGCCAGAGTCAAAGCGGCTGAAGATCTCGCCGTTGTAGGTGAGCGTGATCTGGTTCATCTGTAGCCACTGGAGCGGGTTGAACGCACCAGAGCCAGGCGTCGTCTCGCCAGCGCCCGTGTTGGGTGTGAGCCAGAGAACAATGTCCTTCACCTCGCCGGCACGGAAGCCCGTAAGATTCACCGACTGGAGCGAGTTCTGGGCATCGGACGTGACTGGGACCTGAACCTCCTGTTGGCAGAAATACATGAGCGGGAGCGTGTAGGCGTGGGCGTTCATGTCAACACGGCGGGCGAGGAGGTCCGAGGAGTCCGTAAGCATCTCCTGCTTAACCTGGAGCTGGGCGACAGCGAGGGCTGCGGGGCCCGTGGAGGGGAGCGCACCCTGGTTGATGAGGATCTGGTTAAGGGCGTAGAGTTCCACCGTGACGACGATGGGCTGGACGAGCAGGTCCGACGGGAAGGGGAGGGGCTTGCCAGACGCACGGACAGAGTTGTGGGGGAGTTTGAGGTAGACATACGCGTTGGCACCGGCACACGCAGCACCCTGTAGAGCATTGCCACCGAGTTGAGAGATGGAGTTGGCCTTCGTCGTGTTCTCCGCATCAAGAAGATTCTGGAGGAACATCTGGGGGCCGCTCCAGAAGTACTGCGCCGATGAGCCATAGCGGACCGAGAGGCGGGAGATGAGCGAGTAGCCCCAGCCCTGGTTAAGGGCAAGGGTCGTATACGCACCCGTGGGCGTAACGAACTGCATGACGATGTCCGACACGCCACCGTTGGGTGAGATAACGAACTGGGACGAGCCCGCGCCAAGGTTCGTGAAGTTCTGGACGAAGCGCGTGTTAACGACGGCGGGGTACGCCTGCTTCTCAAGATTCGTCTCCCCGTAGTAATAAGTATCCACCATCTCGCCCGGACGGATTGACGCCTGCACAGACTCCGTAAGATCCGAGTTCATCTTGTTATACTTGGACCAAACATTTTATTTGTAAATAAAAATATATCCTCTATTCAGAAATGACGTCCAAGAAAGGTAGCAAGCATCTAGATTCGGATCGCAAGGAAACGAAGGCCGATGGCGAGAAGAAGCACCACGGCGGGCATCTGATGGACGGGATCGTTGGCGGCATCTCTCGCCGCGTCTGTCCGCCGGTTGTAGATGGTATTGTCCGGGGGCTCACGAAGGACTTCAACCCTGCTCTCGGCGGCCAGATGAGCAAGGTGGATGCCAGCGCCACTCGCACGGATCGTGGGGCGTTTGGCTCGGGCATCTTCGCGCAGGGCAAGTAAGTTAGTCCATGGCAGATGGGTCTTCTGGCCAAGACTCTGTGTGGAAGCAGAACTTGAACAGACCCCTCTTCACATGCTCAACATTACAGGTGTATCCGGACATACTCAAGTCAAGAGATTCGCCGACCTTTTGTTTCAAGTTAATGTTGCAGTATGTGATAATCGTATTAATGTGCTCTCCTATCCCATACTCAATACGACCCAGAGGACCGTAGATGCGATTACTACCCCCCATATCCATAACCATCACATCGCAGACATTAAGTTTGGCTGCGATGAGAGAGCAAAATGGACAGTCACACTCGGTCATGTTTGATGGACAGTCACACTCGGTCATGTTTGATACCCACCAGCCTCGGGCCGCGCGGTCTAAATTTTATCGGCGCGGGCAAGTAGGCTAGGGCGCCATGTTATTTCATCTTCGTCTTACTGAGTTCATCTATCCGGGTCTGGAAGAAGACCTTCACGACCTTGGACTTGGGCTTCTTTTCAATGATGGCCTCTAAACTCTGCTCCATCTCGGTAGTACCTTTAGCGGGCTTGAGACTCTCCGACTTCTTGACGGCCGGAGACATCTTATCTTCCTTCGTAACATGCTTCCTGTGGTTCATGAAATCTTGCAGGAAGGCGGGAAGTTCGTTCGGCATTCTAATACTAGGATATTATATAATATACTAATATTAGAGCGAATGTCTGTGTCATCCAGTGATTCAGAAGACGAAAAGCCGAGAAAGCGGGAGGAACACCAGACTTCTGCATATATAACGCAGGCCGTTGTACAGAATGTGGCTGGCATTAATATTCCGATTCTTAACATCGGCTCTATTGAACTTCCCGACCCCAAGTTCGGAGTGTCCTTCGTTCTCTGCGGCTCTACGCGATCGGGTAAGACTACCATCCTCAACTACCTCTATAAGACTCATTTTAAGAATCATATCTCTGTCCTGATGTCTAACTCTCTCAACTCTGATGCTTACGATATGCTCAAAAAGAGTTGCGTGACATCTGACTTCTATCATCCAGAAATCTTGAAGGACGCTTACAAGATCAATCACGCCACTAAGAATCATTACGAGTTTTTTATGATTATAGACGACGTTCCCGACAAGCGCGAGGATGCCGAAATGAAGCGTCTGATGTGCATCTATCGTAACTCGCGCATCTCGTCTATTGTGTGCGCTCAGACGGCAACGATGATCAATAAGATGGCGCGGTCCAACATCAACTGGGTCTTCCTCGGTCGGATGAACTCGTCTTCGGAAAGCGAACGCAATATTAAAGATTACCTACAGGGCCATTTACCTACAACGATGAAGATGTCGGAGAAGATAAAATGGTATCAACAGGCGACGAGTGATTATAAATGGATAGTGCTAGACAATATCAACGGGCATATGTTTATAACCAAGTTACAGCCTTCCCAGATTTTCGGGACTTGATAAAATTGAGAGACTATCATGATCCTGGATAGCACATGGAAGAGTGGAAAGACATATCGGGATGGCCTGGATATTCTGTAAGTTCTTTTGGGAATATACGAGGTTCAAGTGGCCGTATCTTATCTCCGCAACTATGTGGGGTTGTTGGTAAGAAATACTATTATGTTAATGTCTCAAAAAATGGTGTAACGAGTACGAAAAGTATTCATCGCCGTGTCGCTCTTGCCTTCCACCCAAATCCTGAGAACAAACGCGAAGTAGATCACATCAACGGGAACAAACTGGATAACCGCGCCGAGAATCTCCGATGGACTACTACCTCTGAAAATCAGTTGAATCCAAATATACAGCGCAAGATTGGTCTCACCGGTCATAAACACATTTCTATGAATAGAACTCTTTTCAGAGTATTGATTGCGCGACAAGGATTCCTCTATCGCAAGTCATTCAAGACTCTCGCCGAAGCCATTATTGCTCGCGATAATATTATAGGGGTAGTGTAGATGTCGTTGCTCTTTACGGGCGATTTCGCGAACCCCAAACAGCCCCTATGGTTATCGGCACTAGGTCCAAATGTACCACCGAGCAACCTCCAAGTCTCTACACTGACGGTGAATAGCAGCGGAGGCGTCGTTATGAAGTCAGGCGGACAAGCATATCCCAGTACCACCGGCGCTCCTGTTGCCTTCAATCGTGCTGATAATGCTAGTCTTAGTGCGACACAACTACAGCAGACGCCGAGTCACAACGTCCCTACAAAGAGCGTAGAGACTACCTATCTCGCTGCGACGACTTCTGGCGGATTTATTTATGACGATATCGCTATGGCGGGCCTACAGATTTATGGCGCGGTGCCGACTGATCCAGGTGCGAATTCTGGTTGTGCGGGATACCTCACAAGGGGCTCCCTACCATTCACTACTGAACTACATACTGGTTCATTCAAGACGTCGGTCATAAATAGTGGCACTATCAATACCAGTAACCTCAATGCCACCAACGCCAATATCTCTACTCTTAGACTATCCACGATCACTCTTCCTGACATAACAGTATCATCTGTAACGGCACAGACTGGTAATATAAATACCATCAATAACTCATTACAGTTTAATGGAAATCAACTATATGCCAGCACGCTCTTTGCTAAAGATAATATTACTGTGGGTAGTTCGGGTATAGGGTCTTATATCAGAAGTCCCTCAACTGTTACCAACTTTCTCTCTACAGGTTTGATAAAAGCCGCCGAGGCAGATGTGACTACTATCTCTACTAACAGCATCGCGGCCTTCAACATGTCTACAAACTATCTTTCCGCCGATGTGGGGAACTTCTCAACCATTAGTTCTTCAGCGGCCAGTGTCAAAGTATCTTCTATTGATACTGTCGTTCTCTCTACAACGGTGGGAGTCGTTAAAGAACTTTTCGTCTCTACAATGCAGTTTAACGCTACTCTGTCTCCAAATATTGATTTAGGGCTAGGTGGCATAGTAGGTGGCATTATAGGCGGGGCGACGGCTAACACTCTCAGTTTAGGACTTGGCGCGGCGAATCTTGCAACCGGTATAGGCTCTTTAGTAAGTTCGAGACAGTCTGGTGGTGTTAATCCCAGTGTCTATCAGACGGTTAATGGCACGGCACAGTTACAGTTCAGCACTCTCGGTACCAATACAACCACGACCTTTGTGCTGACTGATTCTGTAGATCCTCGGCACGCTCCTGGCAATCCTACAAGTAACGTGACTACTATACCGGCTGGATCATATTGCGTACGGACAGTGAGCGACCCTCTGAACTTGGCTAACTCATCTGGTGCGGCGGGGCAGGGCATCCAGGGCTTCTCAGAGTGGGAGCCAGTCTATCCTGGGTCGGCTCAGGTCACAGGAAGCAGAGTAAGTTCTATAGTGACTGGAAACTTTATGGATTTAGGAGGGCCGTCAGATAATAATGTAAGTATAAGCACTGTAAATGGAAATATAAACTTATTCCCTCTTGTACCGGCAGGTGTTGGCTATGTCAATATTAATGGCGCTCTAACAGCGAATGCTGGCATTACTACAGGTTCAGCGATCTCTGGGGCGATCGTCAATGCGACTGTTACAAGTGCGGCTCCTAGATACAATACATCTACTATTCTCGCAAGAGGGTTTGACGGCGCATCAACTCCTTCAACTATAGGGATCTACCCAGGCATCGTTACCAGCACCATTAACGTCTCAACGCTCACGATCGGCAACGTTGTAGAGCAGGGTCTATCGGCTAACAACTTGACAACCCTTAGTAGCATGTCTACTCTGGGTTACACTAGACTTGCTGTTGATGGTGTGCGGGGCGTTCAGATTGGAAATAATCCACCAGTAAGTCTTGGTGGCAATGACCTTGTGGTTACAGGGCAGGTTTATGCTGGTGGGACTGTGACAGCTACTACATCAGGCAGTGGAACATCTTATATAGATGGAACTAAACTTAGTATCAATAACGGCAACAGTCAGTTTATAAGTAATGGTGGTGGTGGTCTTATCATGTCAACTGTCTTGGGTGGCACTCCCAATCCGTTCCTAGAAGTAGTAGGTGGTGTTTTCACTAAATATCTTAACACTAGAGGTGATTCGGCGATTAACACTGGTTGGCTTCCTGTTCCACAACCTGTCACTTATCCGAGCGAGTTTAGGATTTTTCTTGGAGGATGGCAGATCCTTTTTGGTAATACAGGAGGCTCTACATTCGCTGGAGGATATAATACATTCACTTTCCAGTATCCTTTTAAGACAGGTTTCCTACCCTTTTTGATTGTAAACGGTAACGGACAGACAAACACTTTTGCAAATGGTAATGCTATATCTAATACTCAGTTCAGAGCAAGTGCGGCCAACAGTGACGGAACGGGAACCACTAACTCTATAAACTATATCGCAATAGGAGTATCTCCATACGCATAAAAACCTAATGTATAATAGAATGCCTTTGACCTTCGCCCAGGCTTATGCTATAGTCTGTCCCGATGGCCGTGAAGTAATCCCGCAGTCCAAGGAGTTTAATGATATCATGGAACTTATGAGACAGTCCGGGTATGTACCTTTTCAAGAGACTCTAGTACAAGACTTAGTACCGAAACAGGCTACAAATGTGGCGGAAGCCAAAAGATATCATGAGAGGGCGGTAGTGACTACGACTAAATATGTTTCTAGGAGGGAATGGCTTGCGGTAGATGCCAACAAGGAAGCATTTCTTAAACATCTCAATCGCACGTCTTAATAAAATAATAATGCCACAACAGTATAGAAATCACAATGCCCATGTCCCCTGAGCACAAGGCGGCACTACTTAAGCGTTTGGCGGAGGGCCGTGCTAAAGTCAAAGCGGCTCGTTCTCATGCGAAAGAGAAGGGGCTTCCGGATCCCAAGCCGCGGAAGGCTCGGGCCAAGAAGGATCACGGCAAGCACGCAGAGCCTCTAGATAAAAAGGAGGCTCTTAATCCGATGGAGCACAAACCGGCACGCGAGATGATTCCTCCGATTGATGGTGCGCCGGCAGATGCCAAGAACACTGTAGCGATCCTACCAGTTAATCCAGAGGAGACTGTGACGAGTAAGATAGATGTTCCCAATCTGCCCGACAAGAAGAGCCGCAAGAAGATTGTGGAGGATGCGGAGGAAATCGTTGAATCCAAGGGGTTCAAGGATCTCTCTGCGACGGGTAAGACGAAGGGGTATGACGATACTGAAATCATCCGCAGCCGTGAGAGTGGTAACCAGGCTATCCCTGCACAGTATCCGGGTCAGGAGGAATCTATCCTGAAGGTTCTCAAGAAGAACAAGACGGAGAACAAGCCGCTCTCGCCGATGCCAGTACCAAACCCTCCCGAGAAGACTGTCCGCAATGTCTTCCGTCATGTACCTGATCTGAAGGCCGTGGAGGGCCGCGCTCCCTTCTCATTTGCCGCAATCCGGAAGCAGTTATACCAGTAGAGATTATTTTATAAAGATTATATAGATGTCGTTGGAGAGACCAGACCCCAACTATTTTAAACAAAAGTCTTCAGCAGCAAAGGGTTATTCAAAAGAGGTTACTCCATTATCTTATGCCGATCGCTCTATAATGAAAGTAAAACCTCAGAATCCATTAACCGTCATCAAGCCATTGCGTCCAAATATTTTAGATCAGATGGCTATTGATTCGGTTAACTGGCTTGCGGCGCAAAGAAGAAGAAGCGGTTTGAAATGGAAGCCAGTACAGCAACTATGATTTCTTTTTATCATCGGCATGTATATGTAAAGCCGCGAGTTGCTTCTTCGCCATAGCATGAGATAATGGCTCCTTGGAATGCTTGCGGCCGGTAGAGGTTGTGACTACAAAGAAGCGTTTAGGGGATGTGCTATGGAGTTCCATTATATGCCACGGCATCTTATAATATAGATAAATATATTATGGAGGACTCTGAATGTGTCCCCGAGGTATCTGTCCCGTACCAACCATAGTAGAATAAGTATATAAAGCCGTCATGGTAGACTCCTTCCATTCTGCCATGCCACCCTTGATAGTAGAGTGGAGAGCAGTCTTATCACTCTTAAAGGCGCGCATACGGTTCAACTGCCCAACTGCCGTCTCTAGCCGCTCATAGATGAACTTCTTGGTGTATTCCAAGTTACAGCGAAAGACCATGTCTGCTGTACTCGTAGTCGTATAATGATTAAGAGTATTGTAGGTCAACTGTAGATGTCTGATGAGGTTCGTCAGTTGCTCCTCGGTTTCCATTCTATCTATACTATAGATAATGTATCGTGCCTTTTTGAATCGCGCGATTGGATCCTGGGAACGAGATATTACTTGTCTTATAATGAAGAAGTCGAATGTCTATATTATCCGGGGGCCTCCGGGAGTCGTACAGTATTGTAAGAAGGACCAGGCTAACTATATTGTGATTCCCACTGTTCTTCCTTTAAGAGGGTGTGGAAGTCCTACACAGTGTTCGTCGCCCCTGAAGAAGAGCCACTTGCCATCGACGAGTCTGACAGAAGGGGATGGTAACCCGGCAGAGCCTTTAGCGGTATAGAAGATGAGAGAATAGCGCTGGCCTTCCCATTGCTGGACGGAATGTAGAACTTTTGAGAAGTCTGTGATGAGAGGGTTATGGCGGATAAGATGGGATCCCGAGAGGTCTCCTTCGTGGATGCTGAGGGCTCCCCCAGTGTAGTCTCCGAATCCCACAAGATAAGATTGTCCCACGTTTCCTCTATCCCGATGTGGGGCGGCGCTGTAGTTATCATTGACTGTGACGCTAGTCCAAGGAATCTTAACAAACTTCTGCCCATAGTCCAGAAGGAGTTTGTAGAGGTAGGGGCGCTGCCAACATTGCCGGCTATAGTCTGGGTTGAGGCATCTGCGACCAACGACACCGAAGGCTTGTGAGCGGCCATTACCCGCAATGTTTCTGTAGTTGTTGAGGGCGATAGGACGACGTTTGAGTTCATCTAATATGGGTTGAAAGTCTTTTTCTGTGGGAAACAGCCAAGACTCCTCGGTATGCCTCTTAAGGAGGGCGGATGCATTCTGTCTGATGGTTAAGAGATCATGTTCTTTCTCTAATACTGCTTTCAGTTCCTCTGGAGAGGCAGCGGCCAGACAGTTGTACCCCTCTACAAACTCGCCGCCAGGTCGGAGCCATCCTCTATGAAGCACCAAGACACAGCCCGCGGCTATGGCCTCTAGAAAGGTGTATTGAGATCCCCCACCATCATTCTTAATAAGACTCATATCCACTACATATTTAGCATCTGCCAGTATCTTCTTTAGAGCCTCCTTTGTCTTAGCAAAAGTGCCTCTATAGTGATCATTAAAGCCTAGAGAACGGAGTTGGTGAAATACATACAAACGGTTCACTGCTCCGTAAAGGGCGATAGGATTATCCATAAGTTGATTGGCCTTTAAGATAATGTGAGTGTGCTTATCAAAGTCTATGCGACTGATAGAGACTGCCTTGGTCTTCTCAGCAGAGGGATAGGAATCTAGATGGAAAGGATGTAGAAGCAGAGTAGAGGATATGTTATGGCGCTCTCGGAGTAGTGTCTGTACAAGAGGACGGATAGTGATGATCTTAAATCTTGAGAGATGTGGTAAGAGTTGTGTAGTGAGTTCTGTAGGGTCATGGATCACAAGATGAGTACCTTCTGGAAAGAATGGCAAGAAAGAATAGTAGTGTTTGTCAATCGCCGTAATGAGACAATCGCCAGAGATATCTTTAATAAGACAATAGTCTGTGCCATAACCAAAAGATCTAGGATTGCTATTAATCTTAGAAGGCTTGTAGAGTTGATAGCCAGTAGTGAGAGCAAGATGAGCAGTAAAAGATATCCAGCCTCCGTACTGTGCTTTAGAACAATAGAACAGTTTCATTCTATCTGAGGGACAGAAAAGATTTGGGTTGAAAGAATCTCTCATGGCAAAATACCCCCCCCCCGGACAAAAAAAACGGGAGGGGGGGGGGTGTTTTGTCATAGAGGCCTGGACAGCCCAAGGTTTAAAATTGAAACTTCGCGCGGCCTCGTCATGTTTACCGATATGGAGGAGTGGGTTCTTAATGACTTATACGAACAACTGATCCAGATGCCACTCTGGGTCCAAAGTGCATTTGGAAGCCTCAGGACTGGAGATGTCTTGGCGAAGGATGATGTACGAATCACCCTGATAACTCATCTTGTTTGTAAGACGATGGATAAGTGTCCGGCGCAACTATATGATACGGATTACAGACACTCTTGGCGGATTGACCCATATATTGACTGTGTCAAGAGCGCAGTAGAAAAAACTCACGGCTTCAGAAACTTTCAGAATCCATATTAGTAGAATGC
>Ga0209189_1002095_pt1 | contig 14278 bp, 12 predicted proteins | sample C_130820_EF_Meta_FD_187308 | JGI IMG/M metagenome (GOLD analysis project Ga0209189, IMG submission 187308) | Freshwater microbial communities from Lake Croche, Canada to study carbon cycling - C_130820_EF_MetaG (SPAdes) (version 3) | ecosystem: Environmental > Aquatic > Freshwater > Lake... | reverse complement strand
CGTGGGATATTACAAAAAATAGCATCGGAAGTGGTAAAATTGAAAAATTATTTACCGACCTTGAAGCAGGCGAGAGTATCGGAAATCCATCTTTTTCAAAAAACTCTCAAGATGTAATTGCTTTTGATTATTTCACCGAAGATGAACCAGATACCTATTATCAAATTGCGATTGATCTGAGCAAAACAGGCAATGATGCCATTGATAATATCAACATAAATAATGATGTGGGTTATCCTGGTTATTCTCGTTTGGATGATAAAATGCTCTACAATACGCTCAATGGAAAACAACAAGATGTAAACATTATTGGTATAGACAAAAACAAAATTTCACCTTCTGGAAAAGCCAAACAATTCTTACCTGATGCTTCTTGGGCGGTTTGGTATGCTCAAGGAACACGAAGCACTACAACCACAAAAACCGACCAAACGATTAATTTTGGTACGATTGCAGATAAAAACATCGGTGAAAGTTTCGCAGTTTCGGCCTCAACGAATTCAAATTTAGCTGTTACATTTTCGGTAGGTTCGGGCGACATTTCAATCAGTGGAAATACTGTGAAAGTTGGAACAAATGCAGGAAAAGCAAGTGTCAAAGCAACCCAAGCTGGAAATACGCAATTTAATGCAGCCACCACTACCCAAACATTCTGTATTATACCTGCTGCCCCAAGAATTACTTTGAGTGGTGGAAACTATGTAATTACTGGCGGTAAAAACTTCCAATGGTATGTGGCTGGAAATCCAGTTGGTGGACAAACAACTACAACAACTCTCAAACCAGACCTAAATGGAGTTTATACAGTAAAAGCCATTACAGATGATGGTTGCTTCAGTGCGGCATCTAATAGTATCGAAAATAAAATTGTAGTTTTAGCCAATGAACCGAACGAAAATATCAAAGTCGAGATATTTCCAAATCCAACCGCTGACGAACTTCGTATCGAATTGCCAACGGGTGCGGTTTTCAAAGAAGTAAATTTTTATTCAATAACTGGCAAAAACACGATGAGTTTTGATAAACTTTCAAACAATAACTCATTGAATATCAGAGAATTACCTAAAGGTTTGTATTCAGTAAAAATCGAAACTTCACAAGGAAGTGTAGTAAGAAAAGTAATAAGAGAGTAAGAAATATAAGTAAATTAGTATTACGATAATTTTGTTTTACCAAATAATGAAAAAAGTAGATATTTTGATGAATTTTGTAGGAACATCCAATTTGGACGTTCCTACGGACAAGATTTAACCATCAAAATTAAATTATAAAAAATTAGCTTAAAACCCCGCCAACTATCTTGGTGGGGTTTCTTAATCATAAACCTATATAGCGATGAAAAATAAAGAAATAGATGGATTGTTTGCAAACGAACAAGAACACCTTAGTAAATTGCATAAGATTGTGGAACAAACAATCAAAGAAGAGGAATTAATCGTTAATAACCTCCTAAACCCGCCTAAAGAAATCATTTCTCGCGGCCAAGCGATTTCGGACAGAGTTGCAATATTTGGTGGCAGTTGGAAATTTATTATCTTTTTCGGTGTTATTCTTATGGTTTGGATAATTATTAATGCTACGCTTCCTGAAAAAGATAGATTTGACCCATATCCATTTATCTTGATGAATTTGATTTTATCAACCATTGCGGCATTGCAAGCTCCGATAATTATGATGAGCCAAAACCGCCAAGAAGAAAAAGATAGAATGAGAAGCGAAAACGATTATTTAGTAAATTTGAAAGCTGAAATGGAAATCAGAGGTTTACACCAAAAAATTGATTTACTATTAGAAGAACAAATCAAAACTTTGTTCGATACCCAAGCCAAACAGTTTGCTTTGCTTCAAGAAATCAATAAAAGATTAGAAAAACATTTAAAAAATAAATCATAAAACTTTTTTATACAATTCATTAAAACACTATGTCAACCTTAACATTACCAATAAGAGTACTCGTAGTTGGCTGCGGAAACATGGGAGCTTCGCACGCACAAGCCTATCAATTAATTGATGGTTTTGAAATTTGCGGTATTGTATCGACTGGAAAAAGCAAAGAAGTTCTCAATGAAAAATTGGGTGGCGGCTATACTTTATTTTCAGATTACGCAATTGCCCTTGCCGAAACCAAACCAGACGCAGTTTGTATCTCAACTTACCCCGATACCCACGAAGCATTTGCTATCATGGCTTTCGAAAATGGCTGTCACGTTTTTATCGAAAAACCATTGGCCGATACCGTTGCAGGTTCAGAACGAGTGGCTGCCGCAGCACATAAATCTGGCAAAAAATTAGTTGTGGGTTATATCTTACGTCATCACCCTTCTTGGGAAAAATTCGTGGAATTATCACATGAACTAGGCAAACCGCTCGTTATGCGTATGAACCTCAACCAACAAAGCCATGGCGTAATGTGGGATGTGCATCGCAATTTGATGAAAAGCCTTAGCCCTATTGTTGATTGTGGTGTGCATTATATTGATGTGATGTGTCAAATGACTCGCTCGAAACCACTACAAGTATCAGCAATAGGAGCCAGATTGACCAATGATATTGCCGAAAACAACTATAATTATGGGCAATTACAAATACGTTTTGAAGACGGCTCGGTGGGCTGGTACGAAGCAGGTTGGGGGCCAATGATGAGCGAAACAGCATTTTTCATCAAAGACGTAATCGGGCCAAAAGGTTCTGTATCGATTGTGGCAAAAGAAGCTGGCGGTACAGGAAAATCAGATAATGTTGATGCTCATACAAAAACCGAATCACTACGTTTTCATCATGCGGATATTGATGCAAACAACCAATTCGTAAAACAAGATACCTGGTTTAATTTGAGCGATGAACCCAATCATCAAGAACTTTGTAACCGTGAACAACGCTATTTTTTGAAAGCAATAATAGAAAATATCGATCTTACCGACCACGTGCAAGATGCAGTGAATAGTCTAAAAATTGCCTTTGCTTGCGACGAGTCCGTTCGCACAGGGCAAGTGGTTTTTCTTTAAATTTTCAAAGATTACAAAAAGCAAAAAGTCCCTAAGGAATCTTCGAGACTTTTTGCTTTTTGAGTAGTAACTCCACAAGATTCATTAAACTTATTAATGAATAGAAGTGCTAACTCATCTAAAATTTGTTTGCATTCATTAAGCTTTAGCAGCATTCTTCTTTGCTTGAACTTCAGCTCTTGTTTCTTTAGCCCATTTAGCTAGATCAGCCATTCCTGCTCTTACACGAGTACCAGCGGCATTGTTTCCTTTGTCATAAAACTTGTCAAAATCTCCTGCTAAAGTAGCTACGAGGTCAGTTAATTCTTTGTACTTATCCATGATAGAAATAAAAGGTTTTTGGGTGAATAATTAGGTGTTTGTTAGTTATTGAATTATAATGCAATTGCAAGTTAGAAATAATATAAAAAATTACAAATTTTTCGTAAAAAAATACTATCAAAAATAATCTTATTTACCTTTAAATAAAAAAAGTCTGGTCGAAACCAGACTTTTTTAAAGATAATATATTTTTAAAAAAGTTTTTTATGCCACCACTAACGAAGCATATTCACCCGCTTGCAATTTGGTTTGTACTTTCTCGAAACAATCCATTGTATATTCTACATCTTCGAGCGTATGCGAAGCCGTAGGAATAATACGAAGCATAATAACACCTTTAGGAACGACGGGGTAAATAATTACAGAACAGAAAATACCCATGTTTTCACGCATATCACGAATCAAATTCGTAACCGTTGGTAAATCATAATTTCCTTGTAAAAATACTGGTGTTACGGGCGAAGTTGTATCGCCAATATCAAATCCACGCTTACGGAAACCTTCTTGTAAAGCACGCACGATTGTCCAAAGATTTTCTTTAAATTCTGGATGATTCTTCATCAATTCCAAACGTTTCATTCCACCCACAACAAACGGCATCGGCAATGCCTTTGCGTAAGTTTGCGAACGCATATTATATTTCAAGAACATCACAACTTCTGGGTCGGCTGCAATAAATGCACCGATAGCCGCCATTGATTTAGCAAATGTACAGAAGTGTAAATCAACTTGGTCTTGCACACCGAAATATTCAGGCACACCCGCACCAGTTTCGCCCATTGTACCGAATCCATGAGCATCATCAACTAATAAACGGAAATTATATTTTTTCTTAAATTCAACGATTTTATCTAAGCTACCAACCTTTCCTGACATACCAAAAACGCCTTCGGTAATGACTAAGATTCCTCCACCTTGCTCGTCAGCTAATTTAGTTGCTCTCACGAGGTTTTTCTCTAAACTTTCCATATCGTTGTGAGCAAATTGGTAGTAAGTCCCACCTTTTGCTTTGTGCAAACGAATTCCATCAATCAAACAAGCATGGCTTTCGGCATCAAACACGATAACGTCTTTTCTATCAACAATACATTCGACAACCGACATTATACCTTGGTAGCCATAATTCAATAGGAACGAATCTTTTTTACCAACATATTCGGCCAATTGTTTTTCAAATTGTTCGTGCAATTCGGTATTTCCAGTCATCATTCTAGCTCCCATCGGGTAAGCCAAACCATATTCAGCTGCCGCTTCAGCATCTGCTTGACGAACTTCTGGATGGTTTGCCAAACCTAAATAGTTGTTTAACGACCAATTTAACATCCTTTTTCCCATAAACCCCATGTACGGACCAAGTTCGCCCGAAAGTCTTGGAAAAGAATAATAATGATGAGAATTAAGCAATTTAGCCTGCGACCCAATTGGACCTAAATTGTTGAGAGCTTTATCAAAAATATCTTGTGCCATTTTACAATTATCAATTTACAGTTATCAATTTTTCAGTAAACTTTAACAAACTTTTCACTAAAATACTCTGCAAAATTAACGCTTTTTTGGTAGGAAAACAAACGGCAGTTTCTTTGAAAAATCCTATCTTTAAGAAATGTGCAATATTTTATGCGATATTTAAAAAATTCAATTTGATTTTAGTGTTAATTAGCGCTAAAATAGTCAAATTTAGCAATTGGTAGTAATTCAGTATTCAGTAAGAAATCCTTTTGGGCTTCAAAAATAAGGTATTCGATGGTCATAACAATTGCCTAATTTTAAAATACTGAAAACTGTGGATTGTAGTCTGCCCACAGTTGACTAAAATTAAAGTACAACAAAAACTAAATCAATCAAAAGAACGTGATAAAGTCGATTCGTAAAATATTAATTGCTAATAGAGGCGAAATTGCGGTTCGTGTGATGCGAACTGCCCGTGAAATGGGTATAAAAACGGTAGCCGTTTTTTCGGAAGCTGACCGAAACTTTCCGCATGTAAAATATGCCGACGAAGCTGTTTGTATCGGGCCCGCCGCTTCAAAAGATTCATATTTGAGAGGCGATAAGATTATAGAAGTAGCTAAAAGCTTAGGAGTTGATGCGATTCACCCGGGCTATGGCTTTTTATCAGAAAATGCTGACTTTTCGAGAAAAGTACAAGAAGCAGGCTTGATTTTCATTGGGCCTTCGCCTGAGTCGATTGAGGTCATGGGCGATAAGCTATCATCAAAACATACAGTTGCCAAATACAAAATTCCGATGGTTCCTGGTACGCCAGATGCCATAACTGACCGTGCGGCAGCGAAGCAAAAATCGGCCGAAATTGGCTATCCAGTTTTGATAAAAGCTAGTGCAGGTGGTGGCGGAAAAGGTATGAGAGTTGTAGAAAACGAAGCAGAATTTGACGAACAAATGGATCGAGCCGTTGGCGAAGCGATTTCGTCATTTGGCAATGGAGCATGTTTCATCGAAAAATACATCACGAAGCCAAAGCACGTTGAGATTCAGGTCATGGGCGATAAACACGGCAACGTAGTGCATCTTTTTGAGCGTGAATGTTCTATTCAGCGACGTCACCAAAAAGTAGTTGAAGAAGCACCATCGGCAGTACTTACGCCCGAAATCAGAGAAGCAATGGGCAATTGTGCCGTTTTGGTGGCCAAAGCCTGTAATTATTATGGTGCAGGAACGGTGGAGTTTATCGTGGACGAAGATTTGAATTTTTATTTCTTAGAAATGAATACTCGTTTGCAGGTTGAACACCCCGTAACCGAAATGATTACGGGAATTGACCTAGTAAAAGAGATGATATACGTGGCCGAAGGACGTGAATTGAGTTTCAAACAAGCAGATTTGAAGATAAACGGACACGCAATCGAAGTAAGAGTTTGTGCAGAAGACCCAGCAAATAATTTCTTGCCCGATGTGGGAGTTTTGCGAAGTTATTTACGTCCGCAAGGCAATGGCGTACGAGTCGATGATGGCATAGAAGAAGGCATGGAAATTTCGATTCATTACGATCCTATGATTGCGAAACTCATTACCTACGGAAAAGACCGCACCGAAGCTATTGAAAAAATGATTCGTGCGATTGATGAATTTAAGATTACGGGTTTAGCCACTACCCTACCATTCTGTAAATTTGCTCTTCAACACGAGGCTTTCGTCAGCGGAAAATTTGATACTCGTTTTGTAGGTTTATACTTTACGCCAGAGGTTTTGCAGCCAGAAATTCCGACCGTGGAGTTTGAAATTGCCGCAGTTTTAGCCACCGAAATATTGAAACGTAAGCAAAATATTAATTTGGCACAAAACACGCCGGCTACGACACAAACTAGTCAATGGCGTAGAAATCGGCTTACTTTGAGAGTATAAAGAAAAAGGTCTGAAACTAAAATTTCAGACCTTTTTCTTTATTTTAAAAATAATTCAAAACCTACTTCAGATAAACTAGAAGTATTTCCTCAATTATATAATCAGATTTATAAAATGACTATATTTGTTTAAAAAACAATAGTTATGGGAGAATCTCTCGAAAAGAAGCGTTTAACAGTCGAAGAATATTTTGCCTTAGAAGAAACGAGCGAAATTCGCCATGAGTATTTTGATGGTGAAATTTTTGCAATGGCTTGTACTACGCTCAATCATAGTAGATTAGCTAGTAATGTCGAGTTTTCTATAAGAAAACAACGAAAAAAACATTGCGATGTATTCAGAGAAAGTGTCAAATTGGAAGCCATCAAGGATTTTTATTATCCTTACCCAGATGTAATGCTGACTTGTAATCCATTCGATTTGAGGCAGAAAAACAAAATCGTACATCCAAGTTTAATTGTTGAAGTTTTATCAACCTCGACCGAAAAGTAAGACAAAACGACTAAACTAAAAAAATATAAAGCAATAGCCTCGGTGCAATATTATATGTTGGCTTCTCAGTACGAAATGAGCGTTGAATTATATAGTAGAGTCAGCGATGCCCTTTGGACTTATGAAGAATTTACTGAGCAGAATGCTACAATTAATCTTGAAAAATTAGAAATAATTCTCTCAATATCAGATATTTACGAGAATATTGTCTTTGAAAGTGAGGAAGTTTTAGAGTAGAAATTCTTTTCAAGATGCTCAATTACCAATATTACTTTTCATTCGTAAAAAGCCAACCAAACAACCTAGCCTCCACTAATCAAAATCTCATTGACAAATTCAATTTTCTTACTGAAATTTGTCTAATTAGTCAGTTCTCGTACCCTGCGTTGGCCTCGTAGGTAAGACTAGACGTTTTACATTCAGATTTTGTATGGAAATGAAAACTCAAAACAATACGCTCGTCTTTTTTGCAATTCTGATTGTCATTATCAATTTAGTTTTTGCAGCATATTCGTTTGCCAATCTTCCGGCTACAATTCCGATTCACTTTGGCATTGATGGAAAACCCAACGGCTGGGGCGATAAATACACCATTTTCCTTATTCCGCTCATAAATTTGGCTTTGGTTGGCTTTATGGCAAGCGTTCGTAAGCATCCATTTAGCTACTTAAATTTGCCAATCAAGTTGAGCAACAATAATCTGGAAGAAAGAGTAAAACTCTGCAGACAATTATTAGATTTGATTTGTGTCGTCCTAAGTACTCTATTCTTTTTTGTTGAACTACACATCGTAAAATCAAGTCAAAACCCGCTATCAAGTAATGGAATATTTTTTGTAATTATTAGCATTGTGGCAATAATTCTTGGTTTATCGGCTTTTTATACCAAAAAGATTAATAAACTGGTATAAAATAAAAATTCCCGTAAGTAGCGACTTTCGGGAATTTTTATTTTGTATTTCTTATTTATTTTCCAGTATTGCTGGTCATTTTTTGCATTTGCTGACGCTCGTAGAAATTAATAAAATCTTCTAATTTATCGACGGGTATTCGTCGAGCAATGATTTTTTTGTTATTATCTAAAATATAATTGGTTGGCGTAGAATATACATCAAAACTTTTTCTGAAATAATACCTGTTTTTAGAATCCCAGAGATTTAACAACGGTTGGGTTTTATAGCCAAACACAAAGTTGTTCATCTTTTTGGTGTCATAAGCCACACTTACATTATAGATGGTTACTTTGTCTTTATTTTTGTTGTGAAACTCCATTAATTTTGGAGCAGATTCTTTGCAATGTCCACAATCTGGGTCGTAAAAATGCACAATTGTATATTTAGTTTTGCTTTGCATTGGGTTATATTCTCTGCCCAAAGAGTCGGCCACAATTAATGTAGGAAATACCAATCCAGTCTGCAAAGGCTTTAAAATATCAACTCTTTCCTTAAATTTTGCACGTTGAGTTGAGTCCAACCAATCGGCATCTTTCAAATAATAATTTTCGGCTAAGTGAATAAATACTCCATCAAGGCCAACGATTTCGTTGTTTTCGTATTTATTCGTCACCCACCATAAAGCCCAACGATAAACATCTTGGTTCTTTTTGGCGAGTTTCAAAATTTTATCCGCATCATGATTCACTGAGTCAGTTGTTTGATAAACTAAATCTTTGAAATATCGCTCAACACGGCTATGAATAAATGGCGAACGTAGCAAACGGTCATCGGCAAAATCAATATTATCAAAATAATGTCCTTTGTAAAAATTGAATAAATACGTAGAATCAGGGCGACCATTGGCTTTTTTAGGCAATATTGTTGGTAATTCGGGGTCAATATTAGCCTTGATTACTTTAGCCGCAAAAGAGCCTTCGTTTTCTTTGACCGTATTCTTTATATAGGTATCTACTTCTTTCTGAATAAGTTCATTTTTTTTACGGTTCATTTCCGTATAAGAAGGGTCGTTTTTAATTTTTGCCAATGCACTCATGGCTTCGACTTCCTTGCTTTTATCTTGCAAAAATTTACGGTATCCAAACAAAACTTCGTTTTCTTTAGAACCTTTAAATTTTACCGAACCCACAAAATCTGTCGTATCGCCTTCGATTTCCATGAACTGTTCTTTACCATTTAAAGCAAAATCATAGTATTTCGATGGGGAAAGTACAATCAGATAAACACCTCCTTTAAGTGGTTCTTTTCCTTTAAAATTCAGTTCGCCATTCTCAACTATGGCCGAATCAACCTTTATATATTGATTATAACCAAAAAAATGAGCTAAGTGACATGTTTTACCTTCGACAACTCCTTTCATTCGTACCTTGATTGAATGACCATCTTGGGCAAAGGTTTTGGCAGAAAAAATAATTGAGGCAATCAATAATAGACTTTTAAAATAGCGGAACGCCGCACGGCTAATTCTCATATCGGTACAGGTTTTATTTATTTTACATTATTTCACAAATATAAATACTTAATTGCGAGTTTTTTGTTAAACGCTTGTTAAATTAGTTGCTGTTTGAATCTACTAAAACAGCAAAGACTCAAATTTTTTTTCTTAAAATAAACGAATACGAATGTTTTATATTGCTTCTAAATTCCTGACATTTTTCTTTATGCCGATTGGCATTTTGTGTTTATTGTTAGTCTGTGCTATTTATACAAAAAATCGTATAAAGTCGAAGAAATTGGTCATTGCTGCATTTATTTTTCTGTATGTTTTCTCAAATCCATTACTTATCAACGAATTATTGCTTTGGTGGGAAATTCCGCCAAGTTCAATTTCAGCCGTAAAAACGCACGACGTAGGTATTATTTTGACGGGTGGTACAATCAATGAGGAAAAATTACCAAAAGAAAATATATTTCTCGGCAAATCTGCCGACCGCATCGCCCAAACAATAGAATTATATAAAAATGGAAAAATCAGGCAAATTTTGATAAGTGGAGGGGAAATCAGTGTTTTTGGAAAAACGCCAAAAAAAGAAATAGAAGAAATTGCCAAATACCTGATTATCAGTGGAGTACCGAGAGAATCTATTTTTATGGAAACTCACGCACAAAATACAAAAGAAAATGCCCTTAACTGTTCAAAAATTCTGAAAAAACATTTCAAAAATCAATCGTATTTACTGATTACTTCGGGTTTTCATCTACGAAGAGCGACCGCGTGTTTTGAAAAGGTAAATATAAAAATCGATACTTTTGGTGCAAATTATCTTTCGCAAGAGCGAGTTTATTATTGGTATAGTATTTTACCTAAAGAAGAATATTTGGCTTACAGTCAGTTGGTTTTCAGAGAAATAATCGGCTACTGTACCTATAAACTAATGGGTTGGATTTGATTATTAATTGATAATGGAGAATTAATTTTGATAAAAATTCTCCATTATTAATTCAAAACTTTTTACATACTCAAAATATGCACCATTCTCAACAAATCGTCGTGAATTGGCTTTGGTTTCTTTATCGTGTCAATAAATGGCGTAAAAACCAATTCGTTGTTTACAATTCCTGCCATTACGTTTTTGTAACCTTTGATAAGTCCTTCCACTGCTCCTAAACCTAAGCGACTCGCCAAAATACGGTCGTAAGCAGTTGGTGCACCGCCACGTTGGATGTGTCCAAGGGTTGTTACACGAATGTCGAGTTTATCGGCTACTTGATTCTTGATTTTTTCGGCAATATCAACGGCGTGTCCTTCCTCGTCACCTTCGGCAACCACTACGATTGATGAAGATTTAGAGCGTGACCAACCATCTTTCAATGTACTAATTACTTTTTTGAGCGGAGTGTGTGTTTCTGGAACCATCACTATTTCAGCTCCACCACCGATACCAGATTGTATAGCAATATATCCCGAGTCACGACCCATTACTTCGATAAAAAACACACGGTCGTGAGAGTCTGCAGTATCTCTGATTTTGTCGATTGCTTCAAGTGAAGTGTTTACGGCAGTATCAAAACCAATCGTATAATCAGTTCCATAAAGGTCATTATCAATTGTTCCTGGGCAACCTACCGTTGGAATTTCGTATTCGTTATAAAAAACTTCTGCACCTGTAAATGTTCCGTTTCCTCCAATAGCAACCAAACCTTCGATACCTGCATTCATTAGGTTTTCATAGGCTTTTTTACGTCCTTCGGGAGTCATGAATTCTTTACTTCTTGCCGATTTTAGCATTGTACCACCACGCTGAACTATATTACTTACCGATTGTGAATACATCGGAAAAATATCGCCCGTAATCATTCCGTTATATCCTCTTCTTATGCCGTACACTTCTAAACCGTGGTATATTGCTCCTCTAACTGCGGCTCTGATGCATGCATTCATACCCGGTGCATCACCTCCTGAAGTAAAAACTGCTATTCGTTTCATCTTAATATTTTCTTGATTTTTCTTAGTATTTTGCCTTTTCCTGTCCTCAACTCATTCCTACTATATACGTCACAAAAGTAATTAGTTTTCTTTACTTCTCCCAAAATTTCATTATTAATCATTTGCAATATTGTTCGGTGAAAAGGGTCTATACCAAAATTAAATTCTTTTTTATGATTATTTGTAGAATTTATTGTATATTATTATTAAATTCAAGAAGAATACACCATTCCTTTATATAAATGAATGCAAACTCAATAATATTTAGAAAAAATCAAAAAACATCTAATATTATTAGCCAACAAACTACTCTGAAAATCAGTAAATGCCGCTAAAAATTAAGCAATTTTTAAACCTCATATATTTACCTTTTCAAAATCAAATAACCTTAACTCCTATAGCTAAAGGTACTCAAACTATTCCAACATTCAACTCCCTTCAATCTTTAATTTAACTATCTCTTCCTAAAACATAACTACAAGGCACTGATTATCAAGCCTTTATAAAATATCTATTCAGTTCATTTTTTTTTGGCATACTATTTGATTGATAATATTTAATGGTGGCCTTTTTTAGTCACTTAACCCGAAAGTAAGTTTTAAACTTACGATTAATTAATATAAAAATGTCAGGAATAATTTTAACTTTCAAGAACCTCCGTCTGAGAGTCGGAGTATTCATGTTGCTGATGCTGAGTGTTTTAACCTCACTCGCACAGAGCGATAATGTTGGTATCGGTACAGTAAAACCCGATAATTCAGCAATATTTGAACTCAATTCTACATCAAAAGGCTTACTCATTCCTCGAATGACCTTAGCCCAAAGAGCAGGCATTAAAAGCCCAGCAACGGGTTTAATGGTCTACCAACTTGATTTTTTTACAGGTTTCTATTTCTTTGATGGAGAAGTTTGGAAAGGTCTTTATGCCCGTAGTAATGATGGTGCACCATTTAATTCAGACCCCGTTACCCCAGTTCCTACAACCACTAGTGTTGGTTGGAATATCGGAGGAAATTCGGGTTTAAATTCCGAAGTAAATTTTCTTGGTACCGTAGATACTACATCTTTAGCATTTAAAGTAAATAATTATCGTTCAGGTTTGATCGATTTTCGTTTTGGCAATACTTATTTTGGTTATAGAGCTGGCTATCGTAGTCAGGGTTATAACTCTATCGCCATCGGTGCTTATGCCTTGCATGATTCTAATATTGGTCTAAATAATATTGCAATAGGTTATCAGTCACTACTTCGAAACCAAAGCGGTAGTGATAATGTAGCTGTCGGAGCAAATTCCTTATATACTAACATTTCGGGTTCACAGAATGTAAGTGTTGGTACACAAGCAGGTCTACGTTCGGTAGGCGATGGCAATGTATTTATCGGTTACAAGGCTGGTGTGAATGAGAATGGAAATAATAAATTGTATATCGATAATAATTCTCAAAAGGTAGCACTTATTTATGGCGATTTCGAGAAAGCTCGTGTAGGTATCAATACCCAAAGTCCTGGAAGTGCTTTATCAATTGATAGCAAAATAGTAAATCTGAGTGGTTTAGAATTCAAGCAATTGAATAGTGATTCTCCTGCCGAAAAACCAACTCTTAAAGTTTTATCTGTTGATAAACAAGGACGAGTGATTTTAGTACGTGACTCGGTCGGAACTTCATCTTCGATTCCTGTTTCAGTACCTACCTATTGGGCACTAAAAGGTAGTTCGATTGAAAACAGCAATGCTGGTGATGTAATTTTGAGCAATATTCGATTCAAAAACCTCCGTACGACTTCACCAACCATTAAATCAAACGGTAAAATCTTAACAGTAGATGATAATGGTTTAATTGTATTAGCTCGTGACTCAATTGGAACTTCATCTCCTTCATATTGGGGACTAAATGGCAGTACGCTATCAAACACAAATGCAGGTAAAGTAACATTAAACGGTCTAATACAATTAGGAAACGTTAAAGCTTCAAATACAGCGTTTCGTCCTAATGGTAAAGTTCTTTCGGTTGATGACAATGGCAATATTATCTTAGTAAGAGACTCTGTGGCCACTGCCGGCACAATACCCGTAAGTTCTTCATCTTGGAACAATAATGGAGATAATATCGCTAATAGCAACAATGGTGCGGTTTATATCAATAATGGTTTGATTTTATCGAAACTAAACAGTGATAGTTCAGTTACAAAATCAGCTCAAAAATTCCTCACCGTTGATAATAAAGGTAATGTAATTTTGGCTAATGTGACTGCACCAACAAGCACAACTGTAATAGCAGCATCTGATTGGGCTTTAGACGGTACAAATATTTCTAATAAAAATACTGGTGGCGTTTATATTAATAATGGACTATGGGCAAAAAATGGTTTCCGCTTACAATCTGGTACTTTAGAACTTAATAGTGCCGAAGAAAACAAAAGTGGATTACAATTTGCTCAGTTGAAAGCTTCAAATCCAGCTGCAAAAGGTTACGGAAAAGTACTTTCAGTAGATGATAACGGAAATGTAATTTTAGTAAAAGATTCGGTGGGCGTAGCAACAAGTACTGAACCTGTAGTTCCATCTCAGTGGACAACTTCAGGCACAACAATTGTCAATAGCAATACGGGTAGAGTCATAATCAACAATGGTCTTACTTTACCTTTCACAAGCGAAGCAATAACACCGATTTCAACACAAAAATTCTTGACTGTTGATAATGCAGGGAATGTAATTTT
>Ga0209189_1002093_pt1 | contig 14291 bp, 12 predicted proteins | sample C_130820_EF_Meta_FD_187308 | JGI IMG/M metagenome (GOLD analysis project Ga0209189, IMG submission 187308) | Freshwater microbial communities from Lake Croche, Canada to study carbon cycling - C_130820_EF_MetaG (SPAdes) (version 3) | ecosystem: Environmental > Aquatic > Freshwater > Lake... | reverse complement strand
GCCTTCATTTGGCATTACACGTGTGTGCCAGGGGAGACGGAATTAGAAGATCGAAAGATCTTCGAGCCGAGATAGGGAAATTCCCTAACTCGACTAACGAAAGGAAACAAATGTCTACAAAGACAATCAAGCAACGCATTGCACTAGTTGCTGCGACTGCTCTTACAGCAGGGTTTATCTCTGTTGTTTCAGCTCCAGCTTCAAATGCGGCGGCAAACGTTGCAGCAGGAACTACTCAAACAGCAGCTGCTACAGAAGGTGTATTAAATATAGCTACAAAACCTTCAGCTTCAGGAAGTGCTGTAACTAACACTACGAACACAAATAATGCATCTGTTGGATTAGTTAACGTTTCCTCACTCTTGGGTGATCTAGTTGCTGGAACAACACAGACTGCGGTAATGCTAAATACAGGTACCTTGGTAGTTTATTCTGCGACCAAAACCGATTCAACTGCATCCGCAGTGGTAGTAACTGGCGGAACTTTATCTGGCGGTACTGCTGCAACAGATAATGCAGGTGCATTGAACTCATCAAGAACAGTTTTTGCAGCTCAAGCTGACGCAACTGGTACTGATGAAGGTTTTGCAGTTGCAGTAACTCCTGATGCAGGAGCAACTAGCATGACTGTGGCTCTTTACACAAAGGCTTCAACAACAGCTGCTTCAATGGCTGCTTCACAATCAGGTGCAACACTTGCTGGATTGATTACAGTAACAATCACCACATCTTCAGTTGCTGGCGCAATGTCAACAGCTAAGAGTGGAGTTTACTATAGCGCTGCAGGTGCTGCAGAGACTTTAACCGAAGATGCCACTTCTGGTACTTGGAAAGATAAGTCTCCAACATCTCAGTTTGCTAATGTCCGAATTCGCGATGCTTTCGGAACTGCTCTAGCATCAACATCTGGCTTACTACAAGCAACAGCTACCAATGGTGCTTTAGTTGCGCTTAATACTTCAGGAACAACAACTGCCGGTACAGCTTCTACAGCTTTCCGTACAGGTGCTACACCTGATGCAGCAACTTTAGTTGTGAAAGCTCCTTCTTTCGCTGCATTGACTACAACCGTAACAGTCACTTATAACGGCGTTACTGTTGGAACTAAGAGCTTCACTTTCACAGGGCCAATTTCAAACATAACCATCGGTTCTGCTGCAAGAATTGGAGCACTTTCTCAAGCAGCTACCGCTGCTGTTAAGGGAGCGACAATTAGCTTTGCTGACGCAGCTGGAAATACTATTTACCCAACTTCCGGTGGTAGTTATTATCCAACCTCTGCATTGCTAGTTAGTGCAACAAGTGATAGAACTCCTATTCTGTCGATCACTCCAACATCGTCAGTAACAGGTTACATTGACTGGAACTGTGGTTCTTCTGCTTCAAAAGATAATGCAGTTATGACCTACACAAATCTCAATGGATCAGTTGCTACTTCAAATGCTGCTTCTGTGTCATGTGCTGATAATCCAAAGACATATGAAGCTTCTTTTGATAAAGCAAGTTACCAACCAGGTGATGTTGCTACATTGACAGTTACTTTCAAGGATTCCAAAGGAAACCTTGCTAACGATACCTACGATTGGTCTTCAGGTAACTGGTCAGCTTCAAGCGTATCTGTTGGTGGCGGTACTTTGGCTGTAGCTTCTGCTACAACTGATACATCAGCACTTGGTAAGGCAACTTATCGATTACTTGTTGGATCAAATGAAGGTGTATTCAACGCAGTTGTAAACGTTGATGTCCTTACATCACAATCAGCAGTTATTGCTCCGCTTACTGTTAAAGCCGGAACAACTTCTGTTACAAATGCTGACGTTCTGAAGTCGATCGTTGCGTTAATCGCATCAATCAACAAGCAGATCCAAGCACTACAGGCGCTAATTCTTAAGAAGAAGTAATTAGCCTCTAAAAGAAATAACCCAACGGGCGGTTCCTCCTAACGGAGGGACCGCCCGTTGGGTTTTTCAATTAAATTAAATGTAAGATTAAGTTATGGGACAGAGCGGTAATCAATTAAGAAGCCACATCTTAATCTGGGCCTTAGTGATCACAACTCTTGGTGTAACCCCTTTTTATTCGTATGATCCGATCAATGTTTTTAGAGCAACTGCAGTACTAGACTTCGGTTTAATTTCATTAGGCGTTTTACTAGTTAACTCTAAGAGTTTGCTTTCAAAAGAAAATCGAACGGTGCTAATTTTATCCATATGTTTTTTAGTTTGGATGGTATTAGCTTCAACCAAATCAAATATGGGAGTTGTAGAGATCTTATTTGGTATCACTGGTAGGAATACCGGACTTTTAACATATCTATCTTTATTGTTCTTAATGTTATTTGCAGTTATCACAAGAAATAGTACTTCGATTTCAAATCTGATAACGGCTTTGCTGTTTTGTGGATTAATTTCAGCTCTATATGGTTTGATCCAATTCTTTGGGCTCGATCCATTTGACTGGATCAACCCGTATAGCCCGGTGTTTGGATTTTTCGGCAATCCAAACTTTCAGGCTTCTTTTATGGGTATAAGTGCCACAGCTGCATTGGCTTACTGTTTACAAAAAAGTAAGTGGAATTTATTGCGAACTATCTGGCTTGCATATATCCCGCTATCTTTGTATATCGTTTTTGCTTCAAAATCTCAGCAGGGTTATTTAGTTTTTGCAGCGGGTGCTTCGGTTGTTATTTATGTATGGCTTAAATCTCTCAGTAATTCATCTAGATTTATACGAATATATTTATTTTTAAGTTTTATTGGAGTCTTATCTGTGATCTTGGATATCTTACAAAAAAGTCCATGGCAGTCATTTTTATACAAGCCATCTGTAACGTTTAGAGGAGATTTTTGGAGAACTGGTTGGAACATAACGCAAGATAACCCAGTTTTTGGCGTGGGTTTAGATGGCTATAGAGATAGTTATAGATTGTATCGAGACCAAATTGCAGCTGAGAGAAATCCAACCGCAATGGTGGATTCTGCCCATAATGTTTTTTTAGATATTTCTAGTGGTGGTGGCTTCCCACTCTTATTAATTTACTGCGGTTTAATACTATTAGTTTTCATTTCTATTTTTAAAGTTATTCGGAGAGAAAAGGAGTTTAATTTTGCTTTTGCTGGAGCTGCAGGTGCATGGGTTGCATATCTTGCACAATCTGTAATCTCCATTAATCAGATCGGATTAGCTATCTGGGGATGGATTTTATCTGGTGTAATAATTGGTTATGAGATAAACACTAGAAATATTACTCCAAGTTTTGCAGACAAAAAACTAGCTTCAGAAAAAGTTGCAGTCACCTTGGGGTTGATAATTGGATTAGTAGTTTCATTACCCCTAATACTTACCGATGGTCAGTTTAGGTCAACGGTCAAAGCTGGGGATGTGATTAAAATTGAACAAAACTTAGAACGTTGGCCACAGAGTGTGATCAGAATGAATGTGGCTGCACAGATATTTATTGATGGTGGGTTTGCAAACCGAGCACTTACTATCTCTCAAAAAGCAGTGAAATTAAATCCTAAAAATTTTGAAGCATGGGAGAAGATCTATTTAAATCCAGACTCTGATGAAAATACTAAGGCTCAAGCCTTAGCAAAAATGAGGAAACTGGACCCATTTAATCCCAGCATAAAATAGAGTTTATTGTTCTTTGATTTAGCCCTAATTACGTCACCATTTAAAGCCCTTTTAATCGATATTTCCGTTGCACAGATTATGATTAGAGTATGAGCACATTGATAACTGGCGGAGCCGGGTTTATCGGCGCTCACTTGGTCGATTACTTAGCCAGTAAAGGTGAAGATGTCCTAGTTTTAGATGATTTTAGCTCTGATAATAGAATTGTTTCAAGAGGTTCAGATGGAAATGAATTAGTTAGAGTAATTAAAGGTTCGATTTTAGATCAACAATTAGTCGAAGCATCAATGCAATCTGTTACTAAGTGCTACCACTTAGCAGCAGCTCTTGGGGTTGAACGGATAAATAATGATTCACTTAAATCACTTGAGGTGAACATTAAAGGTACTGAGAACGTTTTAAAAGTGGCTTCAAAATTTAATATAAGAACTTTAATTGCCTCTAGTTCTGAGGTTTATGGTAGAAACCCAATAATGCCACTAACTGAAGAGTCTGATCGTGTCTTGGGGTCACCAAAGGTGGCAAGGTGGAGCTATTCTGAGGCCAAAGCGATAGATGAGTTTTATGCCTTTGAGTTACATAAGAAAAACTCATTTGCGGTGACGATAGCCAGATTATTTAACACAGTTGGACCCGGCCAAAGTGGTGTTTATGGAATGGTGCTACCTCGATTTGTAAAAGCTGCTCTAAGTCATCAACCCCTCCAAGTTTATGGTGATGGTAGTCAGAGCAGATCATTTTGCGCAGTTTCAGATGTAGTTGAGGCGTTAGTAAGTTTAATAAATACTTCAGAAAGTGTTGGCGAGGCATACAATATTGGCTCAACAAATGAGATATCAATAAAGGATTTAGCACAAAAAGTAATTGATGTAACTGGATCCAACTCCCAGATAGTATTTAAGAAACATAGTGAAATGTTTGGTGATAATTTTGAAGAACCAGCACGGAGAGTGCCTGATATATCAAAGATATCTAAAGTTATTGGGTGGCAACCAAAAAAGAGTTTAGATGCGATTATTTTAGAAGTAGCAGAGTATATAAAGGCTAATGAAGTTTAATTTAATTCACTACTCAATCCTACTTATAGTAGTTTCTATCACTGCTTTTGTTACTACCCCGTTATTTAGAAATATTGCAAGAAGATTTAAAATAATGGATTACCCAGGGGGTAGAAAACTTCAGGCAAACCCTGTGGCATATCTTGGAGGACTTGCAATAATCACTCCAATTACATTGGGTTCTTTTTTACTGATTTTTACTTCAGTTACAATAGATTTGAAGCAGCAATTGTATTTAGGTCTAATACTTCCAGCTCTTGCAATTGCCATTGTTGGCTTACTTGATGATATCTATCAACTTCCGCCTTGGCCAAGATTTATTTCACAGAGTGCAGTAGGGGTTATAACCTCATTCATTCTTTATTTAAGTGGCTCTGGCGTGGAGATATTTGATAACCAATTACTTAACTCATCAGCCACGATACTTTGGGTAGTAACGATAATTAATGCTCTAAATTTCATAGACAATATGGATGGGCTTGCTACCAGCATCTCAATTGTGGCATCCATGGCTTTATTTACTTTGGCCTACTTAAACAATCAGTATTTAGTAGCTGCCCTAGCTTTAGCGATCTTTGCATCCTGCCTTGGCTTTCTATTTTGGAATAAAAAGCCGGCATCTATCTACCTAGGAGATGCTGGATCTTTGTATCTTGGCTTTTTACTTGCTGCAATTTCGATAAGAATAGATTTAGATAATGACTCTGCACCAATTAGAGCCTTGGTATTAATTTTCATTCTTGCAATTCCAGTAATTGATACAACACAAGTTGTAGTCTCAAGAATTCTAAAGGGTAAATCACCATTTCAAGGCGGACGAGATCACATCTCCCACCTTTTATTAAATCGTGGCCTTAGTCAGCGAGCAGTTTTATTCACACTCACATCCTTGGCAACACTTTTTGCAACTGTTGCCATACTTTTAGCTGAGGCAATTTAAATGAAACATAAAGTATTAATCACGGGCGGTGCAGGTTATATTGGCGCAATAATTTCAACATATCTTTTAGATAATGGCTTGGAAGTAACCGTGGTGGATGATCTATCAACTGGAAACAAAGGTTCGGTTGATAAAAGAGCAATCTTTCATCAGGGAAGCATCCTGGATGAGTCCTTCTTAATTAAATCTCTAACTGGGATTGATACAGTGATTCACTGCGCTGCTAAATCTTTAGTTGGAGAATCTTTTGCTAGCGCGCATTTGTATTCACAAGTAAACACTGATGGTACAAATGCATTACTAAATGCCATGACCCAAGTAGGCGTAAACAAGGTCATCTTTTCTTCAACCGCTGCTGTCTATGGTGAAGCCAACGATGAACCATTACTTGAAAACTCTCAGATTAATCCTATAAATCCATATGGCCAGAGTAAGTATGCAGCAGAACAATTGATCTCAGGGTTTGCTAATGAAGGCAATGCTGCAGTTATCTTTAGGTATTTTAATGTTGCGGGCAGTTATAAAAGCGATAGTGGTGAGTTACTAGTTGAAAATCATCAAAATGAAACTCACTTGATACCTAAAATAATGAAAAATTCATTACGTAATGGCGTAGATAGTAAAGTTGAAATTTATGGCAATAACTTTCCAACCAAGGATGGCACCTGCATTAGAGATTACCTTCATATACAAGATCTTGCCCATGCACATTTACTTGCGATTGAAAAGCTTGAGATGGGTGTATCTAAGGTATTTAACTTAGGGTCAGGTGTTGGCTACTCCGTCCTTGAGGTATTAAACGAAATTGAAAAGGTTATGAGGGTTAAATTAAATCGGGTTACATCCCCTGCTAGAAAGGGTGATCCTGCGGTGCTACTGGCTGCAATTGATAAGGTAAAGGATCAATTAGGTTGGAAACCAGAGGCCTCGTTAAATGAAATTATCGCTTCTAGTTGGCAAGGAATGAAACAACTTGGGTAATCTACCTAAGTGAAAATCGTAATCATTGGGCAGGGATACGTAGGCTCTGCATTAGCTATTGCATCAGCAAAAGCCGGCCATGATGTAATTGGTTTTGATACAAATGCAAAAGTTATTGATGATCTTAAGGAAAAAAAGAGCAACTTAAAGAATTATTACCCAACTAATAATGAGGCAGATTTAAAAGACCAAGATGCCTATATTATCGCCGTTCCTACGCCATTGGATGAAAGTAATCAGCCAGATTTATCCTATTTAATTCAGGCTTCTAAATTGATTGCAAAAAGTGCTACTAAGGGCGCACTAGTCATTAATGAATCAACCTCGTATCCAGGCACATTACGTGAAATAGTAATTACTGAAATAGAAAAGGTTAATAAATCAGAGTTCTTATACGCATCAGCTCCAGAGCGAGTTGATCCAGCAAACAGTAAATGGAATATAAAAAATACCCCCAGAATACTTGCTGGAATAAATGTACAGTCCACGACAGCTGCTTTGGAGTTCTATAAATCAATTTGTGATGAAGTCACCGCTGTTTCATCCCTTGAGGTAGCTGAGAGTGCTAAATTATTTGAAAACACATTTAGACAGGTCAATATTGCACTAGTCAATGAGTTAGCCCAAATAAGTAGCAAGTTAGGAATTTCAGCTAATGAGGTTATTGCAGCGGCTGCAACAAAACCATTTGGTTTTATGAAGTTTAATCCTGGCTTAGGCGTGGGTGGACATTGCATACCGATTGATCCTATTTATTTGGCTCAAAAAGCAGAACAGTTAGGAGCTCCTGCGAAGTTTATTCGTCAGGCTAACTTGGTTAATCAACAGATGCCGCTTTATGTATTGCAAAGATTAAAAGAGTTATTAGATGGTAATTTAAAGAATAAGAAGATCTGCATTGTAGGAATCTCGTATAAGCCAGATGTAACTGATTTGCGGGAGAGCCCATCTCTAGTTTTGCTTAAAGAGCTTCAAAACAGTGGGGCAAATGTTGTTTTTCATGATGATGTAGTTAAGGAGTACAACGGTGCTAAAAGCACACCACTTGAGCCGGATAGCTTTGATTTAACCGTAGTAGCTGTTCATCACAGCAATTTAGATGTAAATAGTGTTATTGCATCTGCACCAATAGTGTTTGACTGCACTGGAAGTATTCCTGGCGTTCACCAACTGTAGTAATTACTTCAGTTTTAGATACAGCTCTTTATGAGCCGAAATTAGCTGCTTTTCTGAGAAGATCTTCAATGCATGCGCCTTACCATTTGCGCCAAATTTAGTACGCAAACTCTTGTTTTCAGCCAATTTGCTAATCGCCTTAATTAACTCTGCATTAGATTTGCTACAAACAAAGCCGGTTTTGTTATTAATTACAACCTCAGATACTGAACCAACATTTGTGGCAACAACAGGGATGCTTGCAAGTTGAGCTTCAATTAAAGCAATTGGCATACCCTCATTTTCACTTGTCGATAAGAATATATCTGCAATGGGAAGTACTGATTTAGCATCTTGCCAACCTAAAACCTTTAGATTACTTGGTGCCTGACTTTTTACTTTCTCCAGTAAATCTCCACCACCGGCAAGGTAAAAATTGATCTGCGGCATTGATCTGGCAATTTCAACAGCCCGTTCTGGGTTTTTAACACCAACCACTCTGGCAAGCCATAGCACCCTAATCTTTTTTGTATCTTTAAGTTTGTATTTCTTTATGGCCACATTTTTACTAATCAACTTTAATGGGTTAACCGATGGCTGGATAGATACGGTTTTTCTCTTTGCCCGAATTTCTCTGTGATCTAAATCTGCTCTAACTTTCTCACCGACTGTAATTAATTGATCACTACTTTTTGATAATCTCTTTTCAATCATTTTAACCATAATTGATTTGATTCCCTTGAACTCAGGATCATCAAATAAGTGACCATGGTAGGTATGAACAAACTTAATTTTCTTACCCAAATCTTTTTCAATCCTATTTCTCTGCGCTCTTACCAAAAGCCCTGCTTTAAAGGTGTGGGTATGAATTAGATCTGGAGCAGTCTCTAAGATAACTTTGCGTAATTGTTTTGCGGCTTTAAAATCATTTACCAGCGAGATTTTTCTACCTAAGTTTTTAACTCTAATTGGCTTTAACCCTGCTACATCTGGATCTTCAATCTCACCCTTTTGCACATAGCCGGTTGCAATAAGTGACTTGATGCCAGATTTATTTAATCCAGAATTTAAAGTGATTAGATATTTTGCTGTTCCACCAAGATTTAACCGAGCAATTACTTGGAGAACCTTCATGTCAAATCCAATTAACTGCCACTGCTTTGATAGGCGGCAATTACCTCTTTTGGATCTCCAATTTTTTTAAGCTTTCCGTTCTCAAGCCATAGAACTCGATCAGCCAACTCTGCCACCGTAGCTAAATCATGTGAGACTAAAACTACTGTTGTGCCAGAGCTAATGATTTCCTGCATCCTGGTTCTAGATTTTTGGGCAAACTCACCATCACCAACACTTAAAACCTCATCTATTAATAAAAGATCAGGGACCTCATCAGTTGCCGTTGCAAAGGCAAGGCGGGCGATCATGCCAGATGAGAAGGTGCGCAGTTGATAATCTAAATGATCAGAAACTCCTGCCCAACCTGCAATCTGATCCACTCTCTGCTTAACCTTTTTAATATCTCGGCCAAGTAATGCTGAATAAAAAACAACATTCTCCCGTCCAGTTAACTCTGGATTAAAACCAGCTCCTAACTCAATCATGGGAGCGACGGTGCCAGTAATCTTTAACTTACCCTTTGTAGGAGGAACCACATTAGCTAGTAGCTTTAGTAATGTTGATTTACCAGCGCCATTCTTACCAATAATTGCAAATGTCTCACCTTTTTCTACTGAGAAAGAAAGACCAGATAGAGCCTGATAATTTTCAATCCTAACTTTGCGCTTTACAAAATCTCTAAACAAGGTTTTAAGTGAGGATTGATGATTATTTAATACCCGATAAGCAAAATCGATGTTTTCGGCTTTAATTACTGAACTCATAGCATTGACACCGTTCTAGGCCAGTACTTCTTGAAAATAAAATTACCCAGCACAAAAAATGCAATACCGGTGACGGATAAGTAGATAAAGTCCCCCGTAGTTGCTGAGGCATTATTTGAAAAGCTCCACCTAAATGCATCCAAGAAGCTTGTTAACGGGTTTAAGGTAACAATCTTTTGCATACCCTCACTTAGGATGGAAAGTGGGTAAAAGACCGGTGTTAGGTATAAAAGAATTAACAGTAAGACATTAATTATGTTTTTAGCATCATCAAATCTGATGAAAATTACCGAGAGCATTAGCCCAATACCTGCAGTTAGAAATGCCATAAATAGACCTATAAGTAAAACTATTGGAAAGGTAATAGAGAGTGTTTGACCTGAGATATATACAACTGCCGCTAGAGGAATTAAACCAATTAAGAAATTAGTAAAGGCAGCTAGTGAAGCCGCAAAAGCAAATATCTTTGGTGGTACAGCCACCTTAGTCAATATGTTTCCATTTGCGGCAATCGAGTTAGCTGCTTGAAGTAATCCCTGATTAAAAAAAGTGTTAAGTAGAATTCCAGCCATTAGGTATGGCGCAAATTGTTGACCGGTCTCAAGCTTGCCGGCGAAGAAGAATGAGAAAACTATCCAGAGCACAAAGCTAGTTAGCATCGGGTTTAGCAGGGTCCAGCCAATACCAATCACACTTCTTTTGTAACGCAGTGTTAACTCCTGTTGGATTAACAACCTTAGTAATTGGATATTGTTTTTACTAAAGCCGGTAATGGCATAAAGGGATATTTTATTAGTCCTCATTTGCGGGTAATTCTAAACCCTTTTTAACATTTAAACTGATTCGGCATAGAGTAGGGGCATGAGTACCACAGGCGGCTTTAGTAGTAGCGGACTACTAAAAGAGGAGCAGCTGTTGGTATTGCCTGATTTAAGCCTTAAATCAGCAATTGAAATTGGTGAGATAGCAAAATCATTAGGAACACAACGATCACTACCAATTGCAGTTGAGGTAAGGGTTGGTGATTGGATTGTTTATCACGCCTCCCTGCCTGGTTCCACACCAGAAAATGATTGGTGGATTGGCAGAAAGGCCAGAGTTGTTAAGTTAAAACAGCATTCATCAATGTTTGAAAGAGTGTTGGCGGAAGAGCAAGGCATTGATTGGCATAAAGAAAATAATTTATTAGATGAGACCCATGCTATTCATGGTGGTGGCCTGCCTTTAATTACAAAAGATGATGGCTGTGTTGGAGTATTGATCATTAGTGGATTGCCGCAAGTTGATGATCACTTACTTGGCGTTGAAGTATTAACTGAGTTTTTAGCACGTAAAGGTGAATTACTTTGAGTAATCAAGTTTGGGTATGTGGTGAGGTGTTAATTGATTTAATTCCAGATGGAACCGAACGCAAAGCAGTTGTTGGTGGTGGACCTGCAAACACTGCAAAGGCACTTGCAAAGCTTGGGATTGAGACCCAATTTATTGATGGAATCTCTACTGATATGTATGGGCAGATGGCACTTAAACAATTACACCAAGATGGGGTATTACTTGATTACGTTAAGTTTTCAGATAAGCCAACCTGTCTTGCAATTGTTTCATTAAACAATACAGGTGGTGCTACCTATGAGTTCTTAATTGAAGGAACTGCAACCTTTGATTTTATGCCAGAGTGGTTACCTAATTTACTTGAAGTAAAGCCATCATTACTTCACATCGGAACACTGGTTACTGCAATTGAGCCAGCTGCATCGGTGTTACATGCATGGGCAAGCATTGTTAAAAATGTGGCACCAATTGTCTTTGATCCAAATATCAGGCCAGCTGTTATGGCAGATCGCGGTGAGTATGTAAGGCAGGTTGAAAGATGGATTGGAATATCTTCAGCTGTAAAAGTATCTGATGATGATATCTACTGGTTATACCCTGATAAAAGTATTGATGATGTGGCAAATACCTGGCTTTCAATGGGGCCTGAGTTAGTTGTAGTTACCTTCGGTGACAAAGGATTATCAGGTTATCGAAGTGGTGAGAAGGTTTCAGTTGATGCTAAGCAGGTGGTTGTGGCAGACACGGTAGGGGCTGGGGACACAGTAGGTGCGATTTTAGTTGAGGCGATTGTGGAAGAGGGCTTGGCTAATTTAAGTGGGAAGTTATTGATTTCAAAGCTAGAGCGGGCGGCAATGGCTGCTGCAATTACTGTATCAAGAACTGGGGCATTGCCACCTAGCAGGGATGAGATTATTTAAATGTTAAATATCGATGGGGATCAAATCTCAATTGCAATTGATTTAGATCAAGGAGCACGTCTTGCCTCAGTTCAGTGGCGGGATATGCAGTTTGTAGTTCCTTTCAGAGGACAAGATCTAACCTGGGGTTGGTTTTCGATGTCCCCCTTTGCTGGCCGAATTAGAGATGGAATTATTAAAGATTCCAAGGGAAAGAAGTATCAACTGCCAAATAATTTTGATCCACCACATGCCTTAATTGGTTATGGCGCTCTATCTTCTTGGGAGGATATTGGTGGGGGCAGGCAACACTTAGAACTACCAGCACCATTTAATGGTGCAACTGTTACGCAAGGTTATGAGATCTTAGATAACGCAATTCGTTGGTCACTTGAGTATGAAGCTAATGGTTGTGATCTGCCGGTGACATTAGGTTTTCATCCCTGGTTTGCCCGTGATATTGGTAAAGGTGATTCTGCTGAGTTGTTATTTGCGGCAAATAAGATGTTTAAAAGAGGAGATGATTACTTACCAACGGGTGAGATTATTACTCCAACATCTCCTCCTTGGGATGACACATTTATGGAGATTAAAGGCATACCCGAGATTGTTTGGCCAGGGGCAGCCAGATTAACTATGGAGTGCGATACGCCTTACTGGATGGTTTATAGCCAAGATGAGGATGGTATTTGTATTGAACCAGTAACTGCTCCTCCTGATGCGCAAAACCTTGGTATACAAGGTGATACTTATATTGAATGTTTGATTACATTTAGTGAAGATTTATAACTAAAGATTTGTTTTTGCTCCAAATTTGATAGGATTTAAATCCACAACCAATCCTTCGTAAGAGAAAGCTCATGAATAAGGGACCCTCACGGGTCCCTTATTTTTATTTTACTTATAGATATTTTAAGATTTTAATTTATACATAACATCTTTGCCAGATTCAACAAAGCCAAGTGATTTATAGAGATTAACTGCTTTCTTATTCTCTTCATCAACATATAACATCGCGCTGGTTAGCCCTTGATACTTTAAGTAATTAAGACCAGTGATTGTTAATGCTTTTCCAATACTGCGCCCTTCATACTCTTCACTCACTGCCATCACATATATCTCAGCAATTGGCTCATGATCATGGTGATCTGAATCTGTTTGGTGGGTGTGGGAGTGTCCGCCATGGATTTTGGTCCAACAAAAACCAATTAGCTTGTCTTTATCTTGCGCCACAAAAAAGCCCTTCTCATCAAACCAATCCTCATTTACTCTGATTGATAAATCAGATTCACTCCAATTACCTTGCTCTGGGTGATGGGCAAAGGCTTGGTTGTTAAGGCTTAGCCATGCTTGATTATCTAGATCTGGCAAGAAACTTCTGATTTGATAATCACAATTTATTGGCAAGATTTGCGTTAAATCTTTACTCATCTGAACTACAGTTCGCATCTTTATAAAGTTATTGGATTGGGCAAGTAATCGGGCTTCCGGCAGATCGCCATGAGACCAAAGCCTGATCTTGTTACCGCAAAGATCTATGGCACTCTTTAAAAGATCTGAGCCAATACCGCTGCTGCGATAATATGGGTGGATTACTAACTCAATACTTGGTCCTGCCACCTGATCGGTTTTATCAAGGTGGGCGTAAGCGATAACTTGATTATCTTTTTGTAATACTAAATGTGAATCAGCCTTATCCCCACCGTGACGAAGGTGGAGCAGCACATGCTCAGCGATTGCCGGTGTGTTATCAAAATCTTCAGCTATTTTTATGAGTGATAAGACTTGTTCTTGCAGCGCAGGTGTTAAAGAGTTTAACTCTTGCACGGTGAGTAATTAACTTAAATCAGCAGATACTTGGGTGTTACTGGCATTAAAGCGGTAGCCAACATTGCGAACAGTTCCAATGATTGCCTCAAACTCTGGTCCTAGCTTTGAGCGAAGACGCCTAATATGAACATCAACTGTTCTAGTTCCACCAAAGTAGTCATATCCCCAGATCTCTTGCAGTAATTGCGAGCGAGAAAAAACTCTGCCTGGGTGTTGGGCTAAGTACTTAAGTAATTCAAACTCTTTAAAGGTTAGATCAAGGGTGCGACCCTTAATTTTTGCAGTATATGAATCCTCATCAATTACTACCTCACCACTTCTAATCTCACGAAGTGATGGATCATTAGCTAGGTTTTCAATTGCATCTTTGCCAATCACAATTCGAATTCGGGCATCAACTTCGGCAGGACCTGCCGTATCAAGGATTACATCAGCAATACCCCAATCTGCATTAATTGCAGATAGGCCGCCTTCAGTTGTAATCACAATGATTGGCGTTGATACTCCAGTGGTAGTAATTAACTTAGTAAATGCTTTGGTATTTGGTAGGTCGCGACGAGCGTCAATAAAGATGCAATCT
>Ga0209189_1002092_pt1 | contig 14292 bp, 14 predicted proteins | sample C_130820_EF_Meta_FD_187308 | JGI IMG/M metagenome (GOLD analysis project Ga0209189, IMG submission 187308) | Freshwater microbial communities from Lake Croche, Canada to study carbon cycling - C_130820_EF_MetaG (SPAdes) (version 3) | ecosystem: Environmental > Aquatic > Freshwater > Lake... | reverse complement strand
CAAAAATATAATTAAAAAAAATGTATTTGATAAAATGTTGTCATATTATTTTTTTACTTATAATCATGTATATTTTTCATCATTTTATGTTTGGTGGAATAAAATGAAAAATAAAATTCTTTGTAATTTTAATAATTAAAATAATTTAAAAATAAAATATTATATAATATTAAGTAGTATAATAGATTATAATTATTTATAATTTTTGTTATTATTTTTAATAACAAAAACTAATATTATATATATAAATGAATTATTTATCAAAATATTTAAAATATAAAGATAAATATTTGAAATTAAAAAATTTAATAGGTGGTCAATCATTATCACAATATCTTATTTCTAAAGGAATTACTGATTTTAATTTAAAACCAGATGTTTTATATTCACCAGAATTTGAGTTTATTTTTATTCTAAAAGAAAATTTTATATTAGAAAAATGGAATGATTTAATCTGTTTAAAATTGAATGAAAAAGGACTACGTAATTTTGAAGATGAAGATATATTTAATTATCAGTATAAATTTATACATAAATATACAGATATTTTAAATTCTAATAATCTTTGGTTTAAATTAAATGAATTAGGAAATACTACATTAATAAAACATCTTGATAAATACTTTGATAGTTCAACAGCTAAAACTAGTTCTTCATCGGATGTATTAGTAGAACCTGTTCCTACTTTAAGTTCTAAAGAAATTAAAATACCAGAAATTATAATTCCTAATAAATCTGAAATTAATGTTGATCAATTTAGTAAACTAAATTTAACAAGTAGCGTTTCTGCGGGCGTACATGAAACTGCACGAGAATATAATATAAAAATGACACATGTATTATTAAAAATATATCCAAATAAACCTAATTATTATGATTTTTATGGTTTATATTATCATGATGCATCTAATCCAGATGATGAACAAATTAAAATGATAAAAAAAATAATAATAGATGAAATCAAGTCAGTTATAGAATTAAAAGAGAATGGAGAATTTCCAGAAATTGAAATAAAAAAAGAATATGATAAAATAGATAAAGTAAATTCTAATATTTTTTGGAATGAATCTAAATATTTTGTTGTGGGTCATATTTATTTTAAATGTACTCAAGAAATAAAATTAATTTATATTGAAAAATTGATAGGATGGATAATGCAAAAAGGTAGTGGATTAAAAATGCTCTGTATACTTTTATATGTATTTTTTTATATTAAAAATTCAGATTTTATAATTAGTTTAGATCCTGGTAGTACAAAAGTTGTTGAAAAATTCTATCAAAAAATTGGTTTTAAATGTCCTGGTAAATGTACTCTTAATGATATGGGTACATTAATTACTAAGCATTGTTCTAATTGTTTAGATAATGTAAAAATGATAATTCAATATGGTGATGATTATCTTGGTACAGAAAGTTTAGAAAAAGTACAAAATTTATTATCTAATGGAATTCTTATATAAAAGTTATTTAAATTATTAATAATTATTGTAATATATAATGGATATTTTACATTTATTTTCTGCTAATTCTGCAAATGATGAATTAAACAAAGACTTATGGTTAATAGGTGCTTCATTATTTATACCTCAAATTAATAAATTATTAGAATATACAAGTTATGAGTTTAATATTTTAGATATAGAGAATTTTAATAATGAAAATGTAACAAATTTAGGAAATATATTAGCAAATAACCAATCTGATAAATCTACTTGTCATAATTATCATATTATGTATTCATTTATTTTTAATAAATTATCTGCTAATATAAATATTTTAGAAATAGGATTAGGAACAAATAATCCAAATTTAGTATCTACTATGCACTCATGGGGAAGACCTGGTGCATCATTATATGCTTTTAGAGAATATTTACCAAATGCAAATATTTATGGAGCTGATATTGATAAAGATATTTTATTTGAAAGTGATAGAATTAAAACTTGTTACGTTGATCAATTAGATTCAACTAGTTTTGAAAATATTTCAAATAATTTTGGAAACATTAAATATGATTTAATAATAGATGATGGACTTCATTCAATTGGTGCTAATTTTAATACACTTTTATTTGCATTAAATAGTGTAAATGATAATGGTTGGATAGTAATAGAAGATATTCGTATTATAGAAAATTGGAAATCTATTGATTTTATTTTAAATTCTACAAATAAATATAAAACTTATATTATAAAAACATCAGGTTCTGCTTATTTATATGTTATAAATAAGTTATAAATAAATTATAAATAAGTTATAAATAACTTATAAATTAAGTTAAAATATAAAAATTATATTAAATATATTTATATTACTATATTTAATATTAGTAAAATTCTAATAAATTAATATTTATTATTTAATAATTACAATGAGGAGTATATAAATTTAATTTAATTTAATTTAATTTAATATATATTATATATATTTATAATATGTCATTTATTTGGACTAAATCAACAAAATCTGGATTATGTGATCGTTTAATAGATTTATTTATAATTGCATCAATGGCTAAATTATATAATAAAAAATTATATTTAATATGGGAAGAACAACCAATTAATATTATGCAAATAAAAATATGGAATAAAATTAGATTTAATGATTATAAGATAGAAAATGTTAAAAAATATTTTAATTTTCCAGACTTTATTAATATTATATCAACTAAAGAATTAAATAATTTTATTATTAATATAAATAATAATGATATTGTTTTTAATTATTATTTAGGAGGTATTTATTCACCTATTACTTTTTATGAAAAATTTATTGATAAAAAATATACACTAGAAATGTATTTAAATGTATTTAATGATTGTATTAATAATTTTAAACCAACGGATAAATTATTAAGTTTAATAAAATATTTACCTGAAAATATTATATCAGTTCATTTAAGAAGAACTGATAAAAGTTCTATTCATATTTCACATGAAGATTCACACGGATATCAATTTAATGATATAGATTTTTTAGATAAACAAACAAATGAAATTATTAATAATATTTTATTAAATAAATCCTATAATAATTTATATTTTTCATCGGATTGTCCATATACTAAATTATTATATGAAGTAAAATATAATAAATATAATATTATAAATTTTGATATAAATAATGATATTGAGCAAACATATATTGATATTTATATAATGTCAATAAGTAAGTATATTATTTTATCACAAAAACATTCAAGTTTCTCATTATTTTCATCACTTATTAATAAATCAAATTTAATATACCTATATGATGATAGTATTATAAATAATAGTAAATATTACTTGTTTGAAAATATTAAATATTATAAAAATATTTAACTATTTATCATATATATACCTGATAATATCATTAATATACCAAGTATATCATAACCAGTATATATTTCTTCATATACATATACACCAATTGCTATTACCAATATTGTTGTTATTGATTTTATAATTAAATTTGTTTTAACATTTCTTGTATTATTTTTATCTGCTGTTAAACCTATAAAAGTTGATATTAAAGTTATTGATGATAAACCAATTACAGCAATAAATTGACTTTTTGATAAATTTCTATATTTATTATACAAATTATGTATATTGTATTTTTCATACATTGATAAATAAATAAAATATATTAATAAAATAGATGATATCAAAAATGTATTTAAAAATAAAAATTCATGTGCATCCAGTGATTGAATTGCATGTTTTTTACAATATGGTTTAAAACTATTTATTATTCCAGCACCAAACATTGTAACATCCATTATTTTTATAAACTATATTTATATTATTTTTATAAGTTTATTAATATATATAATTTATATTAATTATATATAAAATGAAAGACTATTGTTTAATTTGTCATGATGATAATATTGATTTGTATTTATATAAATTATGCAATTCTTGTAATTATAAATATTGTAATAAATGTTCTCTTAAATTATTACATAAATGTTCTATTTGTTTTAGAATTAATAATTATCATTTAGATTATAACTTTTTTTATATTCGAATGTTTATTATTATTTCTAATCTTATGATTTTTATTACATTTGTTCTTTTTATTCTTTCTCTATTTTATTATAGATAATTATTTATTATTGTATTTTTCTATACATTCTTCATAAATTTTTATACTTTCTTCTTTGTTTATAAAATTACCAACTACCACTTTTTTATTTTCTAAATCTTTATAATGTTCGTAAAAATATCTTATTTTATTTAAATTATGTTTGGATATATCATTTATATCATTTATTAATTCTGAATTAGGATCAACTTTCTTTATTGGTACTAGTATTAATTTAGGATCATTTCCTTTTTCATCTTTTGTTTCCAGGCAACCTATTATTTTACATTTTATATAACATCCAGGAATTAATGATTCTTCCATTATTATTATTGCATCTAATGTATCACCATCGTCACTTAATGTATTCGGAATAAAACCATAATTAAATTCATATCTAAATGGTGTATGTAATATTCTATCGCATATTAAAGATTTTAAATTTTCATCATATTCATATTTTATATTTGATTTTTTTGATATTTCAATATACACATCAATTTCTTTTGACATTTAATTATATATAAAATATTTTTTTATAATAAATTAATATTTTATACTCATATATATATATATTAATAATGGATAACATTCAAATTTTATTAATTTTAATTATATTATTATCTATAATTTATTTTATTTCATCTAAACATGAAAACTTTTTAGGTGCTAGTGGAGGACATGCAGTTGCACATCCTGTTGCACATCCTGTTGCACATTCAAATACAAGTTCTAATAATACAAGTTCTAATAATACAAGTTCTTCTGATAATAATTATCAATCAACACCTGATGATCCACCAAAAGATAATTCATATGGTGGATTAGGTGTTGGTGGTTTAGTTGGCGTAATTATTGGTGGAACTTTTTTTGTTTCATCTTGTTCATTCATTGGATATAAATATTACACTAGTACATAATATTATTTTATTATAAAAATAATTAATAATTTATATATTTAAATTAATGACTAAAATTCAAACTTTATTAATTTTTACTTATAACATTTGTTATAATTTCATCTAAAAATTCAAAAGAATTATATGTCGATAATAATTATGATGGTCATCTTGGTTATACTACTAATTTACAGATAGTTACTGCATTTTTAAACCTAATTCTTACTTGTTCAACTTTTTGGGTGATATCAAACTCTAAAAAAGAAGATATGTGAATTATATACCGATGATTCAAACAATAATATTGCAATTAGTAATAATAATTTATATATACCTGATACTACATATAGTAAAATTATGATAGCTATTTTATTTGTAATTTTTTTTGTTTAACATATTTTTAGAATAAATAAATTTTTATATAATTAAAATTTTAATTTTTAATATAATATTTATCTTACATTTTTGGACATTTAAAACGTCAATTATTCGTTTAATTTTATTTTACACCTTTTAACATTTCAAACGCCGATTAGAAGCCAAATTTGTTTTATTTTAATTTATTCAATCATAAAATATAATTTTTATTATATTAATAAATATAATATCTTATTAAAAATTTTATATATATATAAATTAATGACTAAAATTCAAACTTTATTAATTTTAATTACAGTTTTAAGTATAATTTATCTTATTTCATCAAAAAAAGAAAATTTTAAAGATTCACCATATCATAATCCTGATGATGATAATTTATATGGTGGATTAGGTGTTAATGGTTTAATTGCCGTAATTTTAGGTGGAATTTTATTCTTTTCAATCTGTTCAATCGTAATATATAATATTTATTATATTAATAAATAATTATTTATATTCTATTCGCTATAGAGCAAATACAAATATTTTTTAATCAGTTAAAACTTTAGTTAAAAATAAGAAATTTTCAGGATTATTTAGAAATAGTTAATGAAACAAATAATTTAATAAAAAAAGATATAACAAAGAACATTTATAAAATAATTTTAATTATTTATTCTTTAGATCAAATAATCAAATAGAAATAAATAATTAAAATGTCCCATTTTTTTGTAAATAGGTATAATTAAAATATTCTAACCAATAATTATATGTTTTATAATCATTTGGTGTACCCCAACATAAATAATATTTAACGTCGAATATTTTTATTTTATATCCTTTTTCTATAAGTGGAACAATTAAATTATCTACATAAAATTCTCCATTAGTACGAATGTTATCTTTATAAATTAAATTCAATCCTTCTAAAAAATATTTACCCTTTTTAAATAACATTGTTCCTATTATTGCATATTTATTTTCACAATCATTAAAAGGTTTTTTAATTGAAGTTCTTTTAATATAATTATTTTCATCAACATCTAACCATGCATACATTTGTGGATTTAATTTACTAGTTGGGTGATTTGAAAAGCTCCAAATTACTATATCAACTTCCGGATCTTCTACTAATTTATTATATTCATCAATATCATAATAAACTCCATTATCACATGCTGAAATTAATATTGGTTTATCTAAATTAATATCATATTTTTTAAATGCAAGTTCACATGTACATGCTTGACCTTCTGTTACATAATCTATACCCATTATTTTTGTATTAGAATAATGCTCTACTATAGTTTCTTTTATTTTGTATTTATTTAAATGCTCATTTTGACATATAAATATTTTATTACTTGTTTCTGGTAAACATTCAACAGCTTTAATTACCATTGGTAATCCTTCTACATCTAATAAAGGCTTAGGATCTGTATATCCTACATTGAAAAATCTACTGCCTGTACCTGCCATTGGCAAAATTAATGTTGTATCGTATTTATCTTTAAATTTTTTGTTGAAATCTTCTTTACGATCTAGAAAATAATCTGACCACATTAAATATTCTTCTAAATCTTTTGGAGTTCCCCATTGTAACATTTTCTCTATCTCAAATATTAATGTCTTTAAATTATCTCTAGCTAACAAATTATAAACCATGCTGACATAAAATTCATTATTAACACTTATGTTTAAATCAACTAATTCTTGAAAATATTTTTTAACTATTAATCCTGATTTAAAATAATAGGTACCATTGGAAGCATATTCATCCATTTTATTATTAGTAAATGGTTTCTTTTCTTGAATTTCTAACATAAACATATCTTCTTCTCTAACAAATGCATAATTATCACTTCCAAGCATGTGAGGATGAAAACCCTTATAACATGCAATTGCGCCATCTGCATTAGTTTCATATACTTTTTTTTTGAATAATTCATAATTCCATTTAGTTCCATAATCACAATATGATATAATTACTGGCTCATCATCTAATATAAGTTCTTTTGCCTGTAAAACAGCGTCTACTGGTCCTTTACGGTTATTAACACTTACTTCAAAAATATTAGCTGTTGGTTTTATTTTTAAAAGTATATCTTTCATATTAGTTTCTTTTAAATGTAAGTCATTACAAATAAATGTAAATTTAGTTTCATCTGGAAATAGATTTACAACATGTTCTATGATTGGTTTATTTTCAACAATAATTAATGGTTTTGGATCAGAATAATTAGCTTCAATAAATCTTTTACCAATACCTGATAAGGGAATTATAATATGCATAATATTATATATTAATATTATGTATTTAAATATAATTAATTAAGAAGACAATACATCTTCTTCTGTAAAAATAAATTTCCAATTATTTAATCGTGGATATTTTCCTATCTTCTATTATATTATTGTTATTTCCTACATAAAAATATATTTTATTGTAAAAGTGTAATAAAAAAATAAACTATACTAACATGACCTAAAGAATCACCATACGAATGCCATGGTGATAAAATAATTAAATTTTCATAGATTGTAATTAATAATATAAAATAATAATTATTATATTAAAATATATTATATGAATATTTGTATTAATGTATATGGTCAACAAAGAGCAATTGAATTATTTAGTGAAACATTAAAACAAATAATAGATGATAAACATAAATTTACAATTTTATATACTGGTTGGAATACTGAAGAACAACTATTTGAAAAATATTTTCCAGATTCATATATTAATAGAATTGATAAAAATCAAGATATTATAAATAATTATATTGATAAATATAAACATATTAATGTTGATCCTACAAATCCTACAAAAAATATTGAACATATTATTACTGGATGTTATATTAAAAAAATGTCTATTGATACAATTCAAAAGTATTGTAACGAAAAATCAATTACTTTTGATTTAATTATTTCAACTAGAACTGATTTATTTATTTATTATAATAACTTAATTAATTATGATGAAATTTTAATTAATGGATTAAATAAAGTATATATACCAAATGGCTTAGATTGGGATATATATAATGAAGGTGCTTGTAATAATACATTTATAATAGCTAATTTTTCTAATACTATATTAATAATGGATCAAATTAATACATTGAATAATACACTAGTTTTATCTAATAATACACATCATCCTGAAACATCATATTATAAACATCTTTTATATAATAATTTATGTTTATATAGAATGAATACAAAATGTTTTGCGTATCAACTAAAACATGTAAGTTGGGTAATTCAAGATTAAATATTTTATTTTTAATTAAATATATAATGAATTATACTATTTTGGATGATACTAATATTGAATACAAATTAAATATAATACAAATAATTAACTTAATAAAAAAAAATAAAAATAAAAATTATTTTAAAATCTTAAACTCTCAAAAAATATTAATTAATAATAACTTAGTTTGTAATACATTGTTTATTTGTCATAGAATTAATAAAATTCAAGAACTTTTACAAATTGATAATTCATTTGGTATTGAATTAGATATTAGAGATGATCATAAAACAGGTGAACTTATTCTAGCTCATGATCCATTTTCTGATGGTGAAAATTTTAATAAATATCTACAAAATTATAATCATAATACACTAATCCTTAATATAAAATCTGAACGTGTTGAATTAAATTGTATTAAATTAATGGAAAAATATAATATTGATAACTACTTTTTTTTAGATTCATCTTTCCCTATGATTAATTTAATTAATAAACAATTTTTAAATAATAAATTTGCTTCTAGATATTCTGAATACGAATGCCTCGAATTTACTGAAAATATTAAAAATCTTATTCAATGGATATGGATAGATTGCTTTACTTATTTACCTCTTGATCAACAAATATTTAATAGAATAAAATTATTAAATAAAAAAATATGTATTGTATCACCTGAACTTCAAGGAAAAGTTGATAAAATTAATTTATATAGACAACAATTAATTGATAATAATATTATTCCAGATGCTATTTGTTGTAAAGAATATAATATTTATCAATGGATTTAGTATATAATTATTATTTAAATATTTTGTAATATTATTAAATCATATATAATTATGATTCAAGGAATTATTTTTGATTTTGATGGAACTTTATATGATTATGATTTATCTAACAAGAATGCATTAATCAGTGTTTTTAATTTTATAGAAAAAAATTTTAATATACAAAAAAATATTATTCAAAATAAATATGATATAATTAATAAATCAATCAAAGAATCAAATAATTACTCTAATAAATTTAATAAAAATATATATTTTAAATTATTGCTTGAACAATTAAGTATTTCATTGGATAATTTAATAAATATTATAGATATTTATAATAATGAATTTAATAATAATCTTGTTTTATTTGATAATGTAATTGATTTTTTTAAATTTATAAAAGACTCAAATATTAAAATTGCTATTTTATCTAATAATAATTTTAAACAACAATATGATAAACTTGTTAAACTAGATTTAATTAATTTTATTGACTTTATACAAACTAGTGATCAAGTAGGTTATGAAAAACCTTCTAATCTTATTTATCTAAATTTATTAAATAAAATGAAATTAAGTCCAGAAAATATTGCAATAATTGGAGATAATTATTATCATGATATTATTCCATCAATTGAATTAAATTTAATACCATTTCATTTTAAAAATAATAACCAGAATATAAAATATTCTAATAAATATTTTGAATTTGGAGATTTTAATAATTTACTAAATTTTTTTAAAGAATATTTTAAATCTCAAAATGAATTAATTTACTTGTCAAAACTTTTTGGATCATCTACTTTAAATATTCAAGGTCAAGGTGGTAATATTTCTGTTAAAACATTGGATAATCAACTCATATTGATCAAGTCGTCTGGTGGAATTTTAGGTAATATGGACAATTTTAATGGTTTTTGTATTGCTGATAATATTAATTGTAATAACTTATTATATGAATCAAATTCAAAAGACTTGAATAATACAAAAATTTTTGGACAAAAAATACCATCAATGGAAACTTTCTTTCACTGTTTTATGAAAAAATATACTGTTCATATTCATTTTACTCTTTCTAATATATTTTTAACTACTGATAATTTTAATGTATTAAATAATCTAAATATTAAATATAAAATAATAGACTATTTTCCACCAGGATTAATTTTAGCAAGTGAAATTAAAAATGTATATGATAATGATATAAATCTTTATTTTTTAAAAAATCATGGATTAATTATAACATCAGACAATATTTCATATATTGAAAATTTATATATTACAGTTTTTAATCATTTTGATAAATATCTTGATAATAAATATTCTAATGATTTAATCACTTTTAATATTATAAAATTAATATTTACAAAATTTAATAAAGCAATTGTTTGTAGAAAATATGATTTTATTAATACTGATCTTCATAAAATAATTAATATTAAATATTGTTTTCCTGATTTAGCTGTATATATACAAAAAATTAAAAATTTAACTAATATTACAGAAATAAGTGATTTTGAAAATATTCCGGATATAATTATTTTAAATGATATAATATTTGTATTAGCAGAAAATATTATTAAATTATATTGTATGATCGAAACACTTGATAAATATAAAATTTTATGTGATAATTATCATAATTTAACAATTGTTGATAATAATTTTATTAAAAATATGGAACAAGAAAAATATAGAAAATCTAATTAAAAATTTTAACTTATGAAGTATCTTATAAATATATATAAAATATTATCAATATATCAAATATTATGAATATTATTCCATTTAAAAATTATAATTATAATATTATTAAGGAATTAGATGATACAAATAGAAATATTGGTTATTCAATTATTGAAAATTCTAAACTTGTTGGGAGAAATACTTTTAATCCAAATGTGTTATTATATAATAAAAATTTATATTCACCATATGATGAAAAAGTTATGTCTCTAAATAAAGATTCATTTTATGACAATAATATTTATGAATTATCACAAGAAGAAATAAATATGGATGGAAAATTATATGAAAATCCTATATTTTTTTTTATATATAATTTTGATAACTATTATCATTTTTTATACGATACTTTACCATATTTGTACATATATTTATATTTAAAAAAAACAATACCAAATATTAAATTATTAATAAATTATCCAAATAAATTCAAAAAAGAATTTTATCGTTTCAACAAAGAATTTTTAGAAAAAATAGTTAATATTAAAAATGATTTATTAATACACGAAGAGAATAATATATATTCAAAAATTTATATATCAAATTCATTAACACATGGCGGATATTCAAATAATCCTCCTAGATTTGAAATATATAAAATATATAATATAATTAAATCTAAGGTGAAATTAGAAATTACAACACCAGAATATATATATATATCAAGGAGAACATGGATTAATAATGATGCTACAAATATTGGTACAGATTATACTAACAGAAGAAAAATGATGAATGAAGATTTATTAGTAGAAGAATTAATAAAATTAGGTTTTAAAGAGGTATTTGCTGAAAATTTAAGTACAGATGAAAAAATTAAATATTTTTCAAATGCAAAAATTATAATTGGTAGTATCGGCGGTGGTATGGCAAATTTATTATTTTCAAATAAAAATACAAAATCAATTGTATTAGTAACACCATATTTTTTAAATATAAATTATAGATTCAAGTATAGTATGGAATCATCTGATATAATTTATTATGATGACATATTAACATATAAAGAGAATAATAAAATACCATTATATTGTAGAGCAAGAATTTGTGATAGTAAATCAAAATATTTTAATAAAATTGGCGAAATTATTGAATATAATAATAAAATTAATAAATATAAAATGAATATATCTAATAATGATGTTGCTGGTTTTAATAATTTAATAAATTATGATAATGACTATTTTGATGAATCAGAATTAAAATTATTAGATAATGGATTAAATAGTCCATATATTGTTAATATTAAAAAATTATTAGTAATAATAAATGATATATTATAATATATATTTACTAATATTATGAATTATTGTTAATTATTAAATATTATTATATAAATAATATTTAAATGAAAATTTGTTTTGCTATTTGTGGATTACCCAGATGTATTGATATGGTAATTAAAAACATAGAAGAATTATATAGTGATCATGAAATTAGTTTTTATATTTGTTTAACAAATAATTATAAAGAATATGAAAAAGAATATAATAATAATTTTGAAATAAATAATATTATTAATAATAAAAATATATTAAAAATATTATTTATAAATGACTATAATGATTCATTATTTAGAAACTCATTAAATTATTGTAATAAAATTAAAAATTTGGTATCAATTATTGAAAACAATTATGATATGTATATATTAATTAGAAGTGATTTTATATTTAATTCAATAGATTTTTTAGAAAAAATTAATGACACTAATAAAATTTATTTATGTATAAATAATAATATTAATAAATTTGTTAGTAACTTTAATAAATATAATGATAATATTATTATAACAAAAAATTATAATAATTTTATTAATTTAAAAAATTTATATAACTTTGCAATAAAAAATAATAATTATTTAGAAATAATTTTATATAATTATATAATAAATTATAATCTAAAATATGAACAAATTTATATTGATTATAAATTAATATTGTCAAGATGTAATATTATCGCAATTGCTGGTGATTCTGGATCTGGAAAAACTACCTTATTAAATGAACTAATCAAAATTTTTTCAAATAATAATTATCTTAAATTAGAAACTGATAGATATCATAAATGGGAAAGAGGTAATTCTAATTATTTAGAAGTAACTCATTTAAATCCAAAAGCAAATAATTTAGATAAAATGATGAATGATGTCTATAACTTAAAAATTGGTCACGAAATATATGCTGTAGATTATGATCATTCTACCGGAAAATTTACTAAAGAAGAAAAAATAGAATCTAAAAATAATATTTTATTATGCGGTTTACATACATTATATAACTCAAATGATATTATTAATTTAAAAATATTTATGGATACTGATAGAGAATTAATTAAAAAATGGAAAATTGAAAGAGATGTTAATCAAAGAGGTTATAGTTTAGAAAAAGTGTTAAACCAAATAAAATCTAGAGAAAAAGATTATATTGAGTATATTGAAAATCAAAAAGAAAATGCTGATATTATTATAAAATATTATGAAGAATTGAATAATTTAAAATGTGAATTAAAAATAAAAAATATTATTTTAATAAATAAAATAATTTTAAATAAAAAAGATCTTAATTATGATATTATTATAGAAAAAGAATATATTAAAATAATACTTGTTAATAATTTATTTGAAAATATTAAAAATATTATTGTAATTTTATTAAAATAAATTTTATATAAATATCCAATTTTCTAATTTAATTGGTTTTTCAAACATTTCGTTATATCCTCTTTTACAATACATGTAAATTTTTATATTTTTAAATAAATTATACTTTGTATCTAGTAAATAAATAATTGCACCCCATACTGAATCCAGTAAATGAATTTCTTCTGCATTTTCTAATATTTTAATATAATCAAAAAAAGTATCAGAAATATTATTTAAATTAATTACTGGTATAATATTAGTAACATCAATTTCATGTTGTAAAATATATTTTTGTCCATATATTTTTATAAATTCATCATATTTATAATTTTCTAATTCACAATCTCTTTTTAAATTAAAATAATTAATTCTATTAATATATGGAATATTGTATAATGAGTAAAACGATTCTACAAAAAATAATAAAGTATTATTAAATGCATTTTTATAATTATCTATTCTATATATATCATGAGCACCATGATATAAAATATTGTAATTATTTATATTATTATCTATATTATTTTT
>Ga0209189_1002091_pt1 | contig 14310 bp, 13 predicted proteins | sample C_130820_EF_Meta_FD_187308 | JGI IMG/M metagenome (GOLD analysis project Ga0209189, IMG submission 187308) | Freshwater microbial communities from Lake Croche, Canada to study carbon cycling - C_130820_EF_MetaG (SPAdes) (version 3) | ecosystem: Environmental > Aquatic > Freshwater > Lake... | reverse complement strand
CTTTTCCATATAATGTTTATGGTGGGCAGCAAGAAAGCGGTTCGGTCGGTGTTGCCTCTCGTGGAAATGATGGCATTATTACCTTTCGTGATTGGCATCCAGTAGGAGTAGAGGAGTACGGATATATAGCCCCCGACCCACTCGACCCAAATATTATTTACGGAGGAAAAATTACGAAATATGACAAACGAACTGGGCAAACACAAAATATTGCCCCAGAAGCCGTTCGTTCGGGGAAGTACCGTTTTATTAGAACAGCCCCAGTTTTATTTTCGCCAATTGATAAAAAATCGTTGTTTTTTGCTGGAAATGTATTGTTCAAGACAAAAACAGGTGGTGATTCATGGGAGGTAATTAGCCCAGATTTGACCCGTGATAGCTATGATAAACTTCCTCAAAGCTTTAATGTTTTCACTACTAAGGCCATGAAAAAAATGCCTCGACGTGGAGTGATTTATGCCCTTGCACCTTCACCAAAAGATATAAATGTAATTTGGGCTGGAACAGATGATGGCTTGATTCATGTAACTAAAGATGGCGGAAAAACTTGGCAAAATGTAACTCCACCAACACCGCAGGGTGAGCAAAATGATTTTTGGATTTGGTCGAAAATTTCGCAAATTGATGCAGGGCATTTTGATAAAAATGTGGGTTATGTGGCAGTAAATAGAATCAGACTTGACGACCAACGTCCGCATATTTTCCGTACAAAGGATGGCGGAAAAACTTGGCAAGAAATCGTTAAAGGCTTGCCAAATGAACCAATCAATACAGTTCGTGAAGATCCTTCTCGCCAAGGATTGTTATTTGCGGGTTCTGAAAATGCTGTATATATCTCGTTTGATGATGGTGAAAATTGGCAATCATTAAGGCTAAATATGCCCGCAACTAGTATAAGGGATTTGGTAATAAAAGATGATGATATTGTAGTTGGTACTCACGGGCGTAGTTTCTGGATTTTAGATGATATTACACCTTTACGCCAAATGTCTGATGAAATTACCAAAACTGAAGCATTTTTATACAAACCACAAAATACTCATCGGGTGCGTTGGAGTACTTACACCGATACGCCAATTACACAAGAAGAACCACAAGGTCAAAATCCACCCGATGGAGCAATTATTAATTATTATTTGAAAGAAAAAATCAATAATCCAGTAATTCTTGAGATTTTCGATGCCTCAAAAAAACTAATTCGTAAATTTTCAAGCAATGACAAACCTTACGAATTGCCCGATTTGAATATTCCATATTATTGGATTCGTCCACAACAAATTCTTTCGGCCGATGCTGGTTCGCATCGTTTTATGTGGGATTTGCATTATCCTTCGTTAAATTTGCCGCCATCTTATCCGATTTCTGCAGTTTATCAAAATACTGCTCCTGATGCTACTTCGCCTTGGGTGATGCCTGGCTATTATATCGCCAAATTGACAGTAAATGGAAAATCTAGCGAACAAACTTTTTTAGTAAAAATGGATCCACGCGTAAAAACTTCAGCCGTTGATTTAAAACTTCAACATGATTTATCGCTGGCTTGCTACGAAGGACGCATGAAAATTGAAGCCGAATTAGCAAAAATGAAAGATTTACGTCAGAGAATTAGAATGACGGAGGACGGTTTGAAACAGTTTGATGCAAAAGAAGCTAATTTAAAAAAGATTCAATCAGGTTTAGCATCAATTCATAATATTTTACAAGATGCTGATAGTAAACCAACTACGCAGGTTGTGGTCAGTGCGAAAGAATTATTGAATCAATTAAATGTTGTATTTAAGTGATATTTGTAAAATTTAGAGAGCCACAATTTGTAAAAGTTGTGGCTTTTTTTTATATCTTTAGAAATCAAAATACTTAAAATAAACCTATGATAAACCTCATTTTAGTTACATTTTGTTTATTTAGTTTGGCTTGCCAACAAAAGAAAGATTCCACGAATACCTATTATAAGGAGCAACACCGTCCTCAGTTTCATTTTACTGCAGAAAAAGGTTGGATGAATGACCCCAACGGCCTAGTTTATTATGAGGGTGAATATCACCTATTTTATCAACATTATCCTGATAGCACCGTTTGGGGACCAATGCATTGGGGACATGCCATCAGCAAAGATTTAGTTTCGTGGGAACATCTGCCGATTGCTTTATATCCGGACTCGCTCGGTTATATTTTTTCGGGAAGCATTGTTGTAGATGAAAACAATACAACTGGTTTTCAGATTGGAAAAGAAAAACCTTTGGTTGCGATTTTTACCTATCATGATATGGTGAAAGAAAAAGCTGGGCGAAACGACCGTGAATCGCAGGGAATTGCTTATAGTTTGGATAAAGGCAGAACTTGGACAAAATATGCTAATAATCCTGTTGTTCCTAATAAAGGCGATACAGATTTTCGTGATCCAAAAGTGTTTTGGCATGAAGCTACTAAAAACTGGATTATGCCTTTGGCAGTTGGGAAGAAATTAGAAATATTTACCTCACCAAACTTGAAAAACTGGCAAAAAGCAAACGAATTTGGCTTAAAAGAAAGCGTAAATGATGGCGTTTGGGAATGCCCAGATTTGATTTCTTTCAAGACCGATGATGGCATTGAAAAATGGGTTTTGATGCAAAATATTGGACGTGGAGCTATCAACGGTGGTTCAGGAACGCAATATTTTGTGGGTAATTTTGATGGTAAAATCTTCACCAACGATAATTCGCCCGAAACAAAACTTTGGTTAGATTACGGAGCGGATAATTATGCTGGAGTTTCGTGGTTTAATGCACCAAATAACGAAAAAATTTACATCGGTTGGATGTCGAACTGGGACGATTATGCAAACCTTGTTCCAACTACAACTTGGAGAAGTGGCATGACTGTTCCTCGAAAATTATCTTTAAACAAAACTCCTGAAGGTTATCGTTTGGCTCAAATGCCTGTCAAACAACTTGAATCTTTGCGGATTTCGAGTACAAATATTCCAAAACAAAAGATTATAAATACGCTCAAAATTGATAATAAATCAGTTTTAAATGAACTTGATTTGTCTTTCGATTTAACAACGTCAACCGCAACTGAGCTTGGTTTTATTTTATCTAATTCTAAGAATGAAAAATTGATTGTTGGTTTAGATAGAGCCTCAAAGCAATTTTTTATTGACCGTACAAATGCTGGAAAATCTGATTTTTCTTCAAAATTTGCCAAGAAACATTCTGCACCTTTTACTGACGTTAAAGAATTGAAAATCAAGGCTTTACTTGATAAGGCATCAATTGAGGTTTTTGTTAATGGTGGAAAAATTGCCTTAACAGACTTGTTTTTTCCTACCGAAGAATATACTAAAATTGAACTTTACAGTAAAGCTGGAAATGCAGAATTAACGTTTGGTACTTTATATCCATTGAAATCTGTCTGGGCTAAAAAATAGATTTTATTGGTTAAATTTTCTCGTAAGAACGTCCATTTTGGACGTTCTTACGAATATTTTATATTTTGAACAATGAGTCATTATCAAATGAAAATGTCAAAGAAAAATATAGTTTGTTTTGGAGAAGTATTATGGGATTTGCTTCCTTCTGGCAAAATTGCTGGTGGAGCTCCAATGAATGTGGCGGTTCATGCCAATCAATTAGGTTTGAACGCTATAATGATTAGTGCCGTTGGAAATGATGAACTGGGAGAAGAAATTATGTCTTTTTTATTAAGTAGAGGTTTATCAGTAGAAAATATTCAAAAAAATGAATACCAAACGGGCATTGTAGAAGTTTCTTTAGATTCAAAAGGTAGTCCGTCTTATACAATCATAGAACCAGTTGCGTGGGATTATATTCGCTTAACTGATGTTGCAAAAAGTAATATTCAAGCAGCAGATGCTCTGGTTTTTGGGAGTTTGGCTTTAAGAAATGAAGTTTCAAAACAAACGCTTTTGCAACTACAATTGGATGCCAAACTGAAAATTTTAGATATAAACCTTAGAAAACCATTTTTTACAACCGAATTGACCGATGAATTATTGCGAGTTGCCGATATTGTAAAAGTCAATGACGATGAATTAGAAATGATTTGTACTTGGTATGGACAAAATGGCAATGAAACACAAAATGCAAGTTTTTTGAAAAATCGTTATCAACTTAAAGGAATCATTGTGACAAGAGGTGCAAATGGTGCTTTTTTTATTGATAAAAATAATGAAGTGTCTGAGCATCAAGGTTTTAAAGTAACCGTAAACGATACTATAGGAAGTGGAGATTCGTTTTTGGCTGCGTTCATAACCAAATGGCTCAGTGGTGAAACACCAAGTGAAGCTCTAAAATATGCTTGTGCGGTAGGTGCATTTGTAGCAACACAAAAAGGTGCAACTCCAGTAATTTTGGAAGAAGATATTCTGAAAGTTATGGAATAATCGGGTACAATAATTTATTTTGTATAAAGATAAGCCCAAGCAATCAAGACTATTTGTAGAGGAAGTCTCAGCCATAGCATCCACTGTGGTATTTTTTTGAATTTACCCGAAGTGGTCATATAAATATTGGCAGGAAAAACAGCAATGAATAATAAAATAATTCCCCAAGCGGCTAAAGATTTTGTTTGGCCAAAAAGCAAACTTATTCCCAAAATAATTTCTGCAATTCCGCTAATAATCACCATTTCTTCGTGTTTTGGAATGTAGGGTGGCATGGTTTTCATAAAAAAGTTTTTCATTGTAAAGTGCGAAATTCCCGCAAAAACTAAAAAACCTGCCATTATATAAAGAGCAATATTCTCCATAAGTCTCATCATTAAATTTATTCATCGCAAATTAAGTCAAAAAATAATTTTAATAGTTTATTTTATGTATAATCTTTATCGACAAAAATAATTTAACATTATGAATAAAGTTTTCTTATCCAGTTTTTTCCTTCTACTTTCAACTATCTGCACGATTTGTTTTGCACAAAAAATAAAGACTGAGGCATATTTTCCTGCATATAACCAATGGATTTCTAAAAATCCTACTGAATTGGGACTTAATATTGATAGAATAAATGAAACCATAAAATTTGCCCAAGAGAATGAAATAAAAAATCCAAGAAATATGGAAGTATCTCATTATCAGTCTTTTGGAAAAGAACCTTTTGGTTTTGCGGTTGGGCCTTTTGCTGAGAGAGGCGAACCAACAGGTTTAATTATTCACAAAGGTTACATTGTGGCTCAGTGGGGTGAACCAAATCGCTGCGATATTACACATAGTGTGACAAAAAGTTTTTTATCAAGTGTTGTTGGCTTGGCCGTTGATCGTGGCTTAATCAATAATGTTTCGGATACGGTTGCGGCGTACGTTCCACCAATCGAAATTTATGGAAATCCAGTCAATCGTTCGGCTGATGATTTTGGAAAGCCAGAACTACTGCAACTTTTTGATACGCCACATAATAAAACGATTACTTGGAATTCACTTCTTCGACAGACCAGTGATTGGGAAGGAACACTCTGGGGAAAACCAGATTGGGCTGACCGCCCAGACAAAGATGCTACAAAATGGCTAAATCGACCTAGAAACAAACAAGGAAGCGTTTATGAATATAATGATGTAAGAGTTAATGTACTTTCATTAGCGGCGTTGAGTGTTTGGAGAAAGCCTTTGCCACAAGTTTTGAAAGAAAACATAATGGATAAAATAGGTGCCTCAAATACTTGGCGTTGGACAGGCTACCGAAACTCTTGGATTGTCTTGGATGGGCAAGCCGTTCAGTCAGTTAGTGGAGGTGGACACTGGGGAGGCGGAATGTTTATTAATGCCTATGACATGGGGCGTTTTGGCTTGCTATCATTGAATAGAGGAAAATGGAAAGACCAACAGATTTTATCAGAAAATTGGGTCAATCAAGCACTTACACCTACAACTGCTCAACCTACGTACGGTTACATGAATTGGTTTTTGAATACGGATCAAAAACTATTACCAAGTGCTTCGGCAAAATCATTCTATCATCTCGGAAACGGCACAAATATGATTTATGTTGACCCTCAGCATGATTTGGTGATGGTTGTTAGATGGATTTCTACTGAGGCAATGGATGGCATTGTAAAGAAAGTTTTAGAAGCCTTTCCACAGAAATAAGCTTATGTTTTTCAATTAAAATTAACTTTTTAAAATAAATTAAAAATGAAAAAAATCAACCTAATTTTAGTCTTCTTATTCTTTGCTATTGGTACTTTTGCCCAAACAAAAAAAGAATTTTATGAACTTCGTACTTACGAATTAAAGTTTGGCTCGTCACGTTCAAATATTGAAAATTATTTTAAAAATGCTCTTTTTCCTGCTTTGAATAAATACGGCGTAAAAAATATTGGAGCATTTGGAGAAATGGGACTTTCTGACCCTGGAAAAATCTACATATTGATTCCTTATGCGTCAATTGAAGAGTTTTCGAAAGTCAATGAAAAAATTAAAGCCGATGAAGATTTCTTGAAAGCAACAAATGAATATAATGCTTTACCACCAGAAAAAGCTCCGTATACTCGTTATACATCTTCAATTATGAATGCTTTTGATGGAATACCGCAATTGGTAAAACCAACTGCTGACCAAAAATTATTTGAATTGAGAATTTATCAAAGCTATTCAGAAGATGCGGCTCGTCGCAAAAGAAAAATGTTTAATGATGAAGAATTGAAGATTTTTAGAGATACTAAACTCAATTCAGTGTTTTTCGGAGAAGTAATTGCAGGTGAATATATGCCTTGCCTTACCTATATGTTGGCTTTCAAAAACATGGAAGAACGTGATGCCAATTGGAAGGTTTTTGGTTCAAATCCAGATTGGAAACGTATTTCAAGTGCTGCCGAATATGCCAATTCTGTCTCACACATCATCAGAGTTTTCTTAGTTCCTTTGTCTTATACTCAACTATAAAACCATGAAAAAATACTTCATATTCCTATTTATGATGTGCTTTACCTTATTATTAAAAGCACAAAATGAAACTTACGCTGAGAAATTAGGCTATCCAAAAGGGTCAAAAGTCATAATCATGCACGTTGATGATGTCGGGATGTCTTATGACTCAAATGTTGGAGCAATCAAATCGGTTGAAGATGGTGTAGCTACTTCAATGAGTGTTATGATGCCTTGTTCGTGGGTACCATCGTTTGTGCATTACCTTAAAAATCATCCTCAAATCGATGCGGGATTACACCTTACCTTAACTTCTGAGTGGAAAGATTATCGTTGGGGGCCATTGGCTGGCAAGCCAACTGTGCCTAATTTGGTTGATGCTGAAGGAGCAATGTGGCGAAGTGTTGAAGAAACTGCCAAACATGCCTCAGCCGATGATATTGAGAAAGAAATAAGAAGCCAATTGGAAAGAGCCAGAGCAATGGGTTTTGAGCCAACGCACATGGACTCTCACATGGGAACATTGTTTGCTCGCCAAGATTATTTAGAACGCTATTTCAAAGTTGGTATCGAAAATAAAATACCAGTTATGTTTCCTGGTGGACATGATACTATGATTATGCGTGATGGTGCCTCAGGTTTAACACTTCAACAAGCTCAAAAAATCGGAAAAATGCTTTGGGATGCTGGTTTGCCAGTTTTAGATGATTTGCACAATATAAGTTACGGCTGGACGATGGATAAAATAAAAAATCCTGACGAAAATACTTTGCAGAAGTATAAAACTCAAAAATACATTGATTCATTTAAAGATTTACAAGCTGGTGTAACTATGGTGATTATGCACTGTACTTCGCCAACAGAGGTTTTTGAACATATTTCAGATTCGGGAAATACTCGTCGGGGTGATATGTTGGCCATGATTGACCCAGCTTTAAATAAGTATATCCAAAACAATGGAATTATTTTGACAACTTGGAGGGAATTGAAACAAAGGAGAGACAAAATTAAATAAGATTTTTTCCAATGCCCATTTTTTATAAATGGGCATTGTTTTACATCCTATCGAAGACATCATTCATATCGAAACCTCTTCGTTTTCTACTTTTTTGTTCTTGACGATGTTGGTCAATTAGGTATTTTACCAGCACACTATCTTTATAAAACGGAGCTTGTTTCTCTTCATTATTGATAGTTTTTTTCAAATTTGCAATTTCTTTCCTAAACTTATTTTCTAAACTTTGGTACTTATCTGACCCAAAACGGTCATAGAGCGAAGGTCCAAAAAAAGAGCTCTGACCAAAAGAAGTTGCTTCCGCAAGTTCTTGTTCCAACTCTGCAACTTGTTGTATCAAAAGTTTTACATAATATTTGAGACTTTCGTCGTTGCTATGCTCAAAGTCAGTTCCCAAGAGTTCGAGTCTTAGTCGAAGCAATTCAAAAAGGTCGTCTTTTTCGTTTGCCTCCGTTATACGATGCATCAAAAGTGTTTTGCGTTCTTTTTCAAGTTCATCTTTTTCACGGTCAGGGTGAAATGCTTTCACCAATTCCATATAAATTTGTCGACTCGTTTTGTTTAAATTCTTTGCTTCTTGTCGTTGTTTTTCTTCTTTCTCTATTTGTTTGGCTGTTTTCTTTTTATTGGCTTTTCTTGCTTCATATTCAGCTTTATCGGTTTCCTCTTGTTGGTTGAGGAATTCTTGTAATTTTTCTGGGTTGCTAAAATCTGCATCATCATCGAATTTCATTCCAAAAATTGAAGAAAATGAGTCTTTTAAAGTTTCAGAGGCTTTTTTATTAGCTTCCTCATTGGCTTCTTCAAAACTTATACCGTCGTTGTGTCGCGTAAAAATATCTTCTAGTTCAGGCGAATCTGTTCTGTTTATTAGCTCGCTGATACGCTCAAATATCATTTCAGAAAGTGTATCATTGTCACGCTTTTTGAATATATTTTGTTGAAAAAGAGCATCTAAGTAAATTGTTTCTTTAACCTGCACCGCGATTAGTTTTTTCTCCAACGGAAAAATTTCAGAAGTAATCTTTACGTGAATTTGGTCCATTTCGGTTTTCACAAATCTAATTTCACTTTTCAATCGATCTATTTTCTGAATATTGGTATTAAATTGTTTTTGAAGTTTTGTTAAAACTGCCGAATTTTCGGTTTTAATTTGAATTAGTTCTTGCATTGATATAAAAAGTTGATAATTCAGTACTAAGTTGCTGAAAATAATTAGTTTATATTGTAAGGAAACTTGAAGTTTGATTCCATTCTGGGTCGAATATCGCTAGGAAATGATTCGTTAACTACAAATATACTACCGAGAATGGGGTCAAAAATACCACATTATTATAAACTATTTTAGTCATATACTTACAAATAGAAAAAGTCATTTGTGCTCGAAAATAATTGGTTTAGTGAATTATTTGTATTTAAAGTACTTATAATAAGTATTTTACGAAATTTACATCGACCTGCTTAAATATATGTAGATTCCCTTTTTAAATACAAGTTATTAGAATAGATATGTTTTATCAAATTTACTTAATAATAAAACAACCATTCTTGATATTTTTGCAATAGAAATAAATCTAAATAGCGGATATAGATTTCAAAAATATTTGAGTTTAAAATTCGTTATATTTGTACGAAAATCAAGATTAATTTGTTAAAATATGGTCGCAATTAAAAATATTTTAAGCTTAGTATTAGTTTCTTCAATTTTGTTGAATTGCTCTAAAATTGAAGATTTTAAGAGCAAAGATGCTGTAAATAAAGGTGAAAGCTATCGAATTAAAACAAAGTTGACCTTAGCTGAATCGCAAAATTATATGATTGAGTCTCCTAAAACAATTGTTAATGCTGGACGTATATTTATTGAGGGCGATTACCTTTTTATTGGTGAATTTGGCTTAGGAATACATGTTTTCGATAATACTTTTCCCACTAATCCACTACCATTGGTATTTTTGAGTATACCTGCCAGCACCGATTACTTTGTTAAGAATGATGTTTTGATAGTTGATAATGGAAATGACCTCGTTTCTTTGACAATAGATGCTTTGGATAAATTGAAAAATAAAGAAAAAACTATTGTCGAACTTAATCGTAGCCTCTTAATAAATAAACGGACTTCAGAAGTTTTTGTTTATCCAAACTATCCTATTCAGCAAAATGTATATTTTGAATGCCCTGATAAAGAGCATTTTGTGATCGCTTGGGAAAAAGGAGATTTTTTAAATGTCTCCAATTGTTATCGTTAAAGAAATAAATATCAAAAATACACTACAAATTTAATGTCAAAAATCTCTTATTTTTTTGTAATCCTGCTGTTTTTTCTGTCGTGTAAAGGTTATCTCGCTCCTGAGCCTATCCGTATAGTCGGTAGTCAAAAAGAATTTCAGCATTTTCATCCTACAAGCAATCCTTCACAATATTTTGTGTTGGCAAATCGCACAATTAATTTTTTAAATGTTAATACTCCATTAACTTTAAATCTCAGTTCGGTTTTACCGCTCGAAATAGATTTTGAGAAAGTGGCTGGCAATACAGATACCTTGTATGTACAGACTGCTTCTGAATTGAAATTGATGCATCTCGACGCAAATGCATGGGGTGAATTAGGAGTAATCAGGGACTTAAAACCTTGTGATAATTTTTTGACAATGAATAAATTCATAGTTATCGCAAAAGGAAATGATGTTTGTAGAACCAGTAATGAAGTGCCAACAATTACCGTTTATAAATCAGATAGCCTTGCAGTTCCAGTTTTTAGAATCGTTGCGAGCAGGTCTTTAGTTACAAAAAGCTATACTTTACAGCGTTATGGAAAAACAATATTTGTAGCTGACCCAATTGATGGTTTAGCTATTTATGAAATTTCGGCAACTGGCAAACTAACATTAATCTCAAACTATCCGCAGATAAAAACAGAGCGTATTGATATTTTTGAATTAAAAAAGATTGCTGTTTTTAAAACCTTAAAAGGGATTACTCAGTATTCATTAGCCGATTTGAAAAACTTGAAAGAACTTAGTAGCGTAAAATGAAAAACAGAGCTATGAATAAATATTTTGTATATGGTTTTGTGACATTTTTTTGTTTACAAACTGCAGTTGCACAAAAACGTGAACCGATTTCTTTTACGCATCAACCTATTTTGTTATTGAAATTTACGCCTTTGCCATTACTTGCAACTGAAAATGCGTTTCAGATTGGTGCAGAGTTAGCTCCTCCAATTGGTAAAATAAGTTTTAATTTTGACTACGGAATAGGTAAAGGAAAAATGAATGTTGATAAATATATTCGAAAAAATATGCCAGATATGAAAACCCAATATTTTAGGGGTGAAATTCGAGGGTATTTTTCAGATTGGTATCCTTTTTATGCACTTGATAGAAAACCTTTTGGCCGTTATTGGGCTTTAGAATATGGTCAAAACAAAATAAACCGTCAAGAGGTCAATGCATTGGCGATTGGAGCGGCAAGTTTGCCTAATTATGCAGTATTTGAAAAGACAAATGTTTTACAAACAGAACAAATACTCAATATTAAATGGGGTAAAAATTTTCGGATCAATAGACATTTTTTTATTGATGCTTATATAGGTGCTGGTGTAAGAAAATACAAAGTATCAAGTGAAAATGATTTGATTTTACACAGTGGTTTTTTATCGAAATGGAAATTTTGGGAAGTAGGAAGTAAAGGGATGTTGCCAAATGCAACAGCTGGATTTCGACTTTGTTTAGTTATTTAATTTATACTTTCAATGAAAATATTTCTTATCTCTTACAGCCTTAAAACATACTTTATAGTGCTTATTAGCACGTTTGTCTTAGCTTCTTGTTGGGCTCCACGTTGCCCAATTCAAAGTTGTAAGTCGAAATATGAGCATAAGCATACGTCAATGGTTTCGGGCTATTTTTCTTCTCGGAAGCTTAGTGTGCCTACATTTCATTTTATCTGGGATAAGAAAAAAGATAATTTAGGAACAATGAAATTAGAAATTCAACCTAAAAATGGAAAACAAGGCATAAGGAAACGGAGTAAGAAAATTAAATTGTTTCCTTGGGAAAAAGGATATAATTAAATATATTTTTTAGATAATACTCCTATTCAATTATTAAAAATCAATCTCAAACGATATAATAAAAGCCTGAATCTGACTACTTTCAGAATGCCATTGATATTCAACAAATGAGCTGCAAAGTTGAATATCTACTGCATTCTTTTTATACTTTTTCATTTGTATGCTACCAATATATGAGTCCTACGGACAAAGCAGTTATTTTTGAATATATTGTTCCGTTTTCATTAATATAATTGGAAAAAGGTATCTATTATCTAAAAATCCAGATGACAATTTAACCATCCTTCATCAAAGCTTGTCGGAAAGTTTTTACGGTAAAAATTTATAGCTGGTTCATTCCAATCAAGTACTTGCCACATCATGCCTGTGCATTCGGTATTTTTAGCTTCTTCAATCACTTTATCGAATAGAAGTTTTCCTAAGCCATTACCACGCATAGACTCTGTGACCACAATGTCTTCAAGGTATAAACGCTTACCTTTCCAAGTTGAATAACGATAATAATATATTGATATTCCTTGAATAACACCATCGACGTCAGCAACAAAGCAACCAAAAATTTTATTTTTACCAAATCCATCTTTGAGCATCATTTCAACAGTATTTGTTACTTGATGCGGCTCTTTTTCATAAACTGCCAGCTCATAAACAAGTTCGTGTACTCGTTGAACGTCGGTTTTTTTTATCTTTCTTATTCTTATTTTCATAGTAATTAGGTTTTTAGATTTCATCCAAAAGATTTTTCATTCATTATTTACGTAACCTTCCCATTTTTCAAGAACGGTTTTAAAATCATCGGGTAATTCTGTGTCGAACTGCATCCATTCTTTGGTTCGCGGATGTACAAAGCCCAAAGTTTTTGCATGTAGTGCCTGCCTAGGTATTGCTTCAAAGCAATTTTCAACAAATTTTTTATAGTTAGAAAACTGTTGACCTCTTAAAATTTTATCCCCACCATAATCTGAATCACTAAAAAGAGTATGTCCTAAAAATTTCATGTGAACCCTAATTTGGTGGGTTCGACCAGTTTCTAAATTACATTGGACGAGTGAAACGTAGCGGAAATCTTTCAGGATTTTATAATGAGTTATAGATTCTTTGCCATAGTAAGCATCCAAAAATACTTCACTCAGTTTTCTGTTTTTTGGGCTTCGTCCGATAAAATTATGAACAGTGCCCGTGGCTTCTTTTGGAACTCCCCAAACGAGTGCATAATAGGTACGTTCAATTGAATGGTCGAAGAACTGTTTAGCCATAAAAGTCATAGCAAAGTCATTTTTGGCAATGACCAAAAGCCCTGAAGTATCTTTATCAATTCGATGTACCAAACCTGGGCGAATCTCCCCATTTCGGTGGGTTGGCAGGTTTTTAAGATAATAAATTAAACCATTAACGAGTGTACCAGACCAATTGCCGACTGCAGGATGCACCACCATACCTGCTGGTTTATTTATAACCATTAAATCGTCGTCTTCATAAACAATATTGAGCGGAATATCTTCTTCTAGCAACTCGAATACTCGTGGCGGGCTGGGCAATGAAAAAGTAATTATATCAAAAGGTTTTACTTTATAGCTTGCTTTGACTGTAATACCATTTACTTTTATTGCTTCTGCATCAATTGAGTTTTGGATTTTATTGCGAGAAATATTTTTTGTAAAATGGGGCAAATATTTGTCCAAACGCATTGAGACTTGGCCTTTATCAACCACAATTCGTTGATGTTCAAATAGTTCGTCTTCTTCTTCGCTGTCAAAAACTTCTTGTTCTTCGTTCATTATCCTTAAATTTACGGTAAATTTAAGATAAAATGAACGATATTTCTGTAAATAGTGCTTTTTCTAATCGATTAAATCAAATTTTATCATTGCCTTCGCCTCTACAAAAATTGGAAGACGACTTATTTATAGAAAATGAATTAAAAGTTTTTGTGAAACGAGATGATTTAATTCACCCAGAAATTTCGGGCAATAAATGGCGAAAATTAAAATACAATTTAAATGATGCTAAGAATCAAGGAATCGAACAAATCGTAACTTTTGGTGGAGCATATTCCAATCATATTTATGCAACAGCAGCAGCGGGAAAATATTTTGGTTTTAAAACAGTAGGTATTATTCGTGGGGACGAACTGAATGAAAATTCATCAGAAACATTAAGGTTTGCTTCTGACTTTGGTATGAAACTTCATTTTGTGACTCGAACCATATATCGAGAAATGCGTGAAAATCCGCAAAATCAAAATACTATTCAAGAACTTACAGGTATTGATATAAATCACTCAAAAGTAATTCCTGAGGGCGGTACGAATCACTTAGCTTTAGCTGGAGTGGGAGAGATGTTTGAAGAGATTATTTGCCA
>Ga0209189_1002090_pt1 | contig 14310 bp, 13 predicted proteins | sample C_130820_EF_Meta_FD_187308 | JGI IMG/M metagenome (GOLD analysis project Ga0209189, IMG submission 187308) | Freshwater microbial communities from Lake Croche, Canada to study carbon cycling - C_130820_EF_MetaG (SPAdes) (version 3) | ecosystem: Environmental > Aquatic > Freshwater > Lake... | reverse complement strand
CAACCCGATGGATGCCGCCAAACCAATCTGGGTAGATCTGATCCGTGAACCCTTGCGCAATACCAACCGTTCTCCAGCAAAAATATCCTCGGCCAAGGTTGCGCCATGAGCATCGAGCAGTGGCATATCAAAGGGAGTAAGCGGATGAGAGATTGACAGTACGCGCTCCAACATATCCTTAACAGCAATGTGGGAATCCATGGTTAAACCCTACTTCTTTCGTAAGGTAATCCTATGGATTCAAGCACGGAGATGAAGCGCACATTGCGACGTCAATATCGCGCGAACCGACAATTGGCTTTTAGGCCCCAGAGCTGGATTCATATTATGGAGTGCCCTGAGATTCAGAGAGCGCAGATTGTCGCTTCCTATCTCTCATATCAATATGAGCCGGAGACTGAGGACCTGAATCGTGCGTTAATAGCTTCCGGCAAGGAGCTGCTCCTTCCCAGACTATTGCCCGACAACGACCTGGAATGGGTTAGCTGGGGCGGTGATATTGGCCAGCTTAAAGAGAATGGAAAAATCAAGGAACCCAAAGGTCCTGCATTCACTAACGAAGCGCAGATTGATGTCGTGATTGTGCCTGCCTTGCATATAGATCAAAAGGGCAATCGCCTCGGTCAAGGTGGCGGCTCTTACGATCGAGCTTTGCATAGATTACCCGCCGAGAGAAGCTGGAAAATTGGATTGGTAGGAAGTGGTGAATTGACCAGCGAAAAAATTCCAGTAGAGCCCCACGATGAGAAAGTAGACGCTGCAGCGACGCCTGAATTGATTGTCAGGTTTAGGAATCTTCGCGCGCTTGAGTAATCTGATCGCGTTGTGATAACTCTGCCAAATACTTGTTATATCTAGCCAAATCGTCTTCTTCTCCCATCGCGGCCGCACGATCTGCAGCACGATCAATGCGCCGTGCTTCACGTGAATCGTCGCGCATCCATTGAATAAATGTGGCAACGAGTGCGATGAGAATAGGAATCTCCCCCATGGCCCAACCAATTGCACCACCTGTATGTTGATCCATCAACAAGTCGGTATTCCAGTGGCGATGGAGTGCGTCAAAATAGCCACCATCTAGCAAAGTAGTGGTGGACAAAAGCGCAACAGAGAAGAATGCATGAATACTCATGGCTGCAAAGAGAACAATAATCCGCACAATATGTGGAATTTTCCTCGGATTGGGATCAACTCCGACAATTACATAGAAAAATAAGTAACCGGCGAGCAAAAAGTGAATGTCCATCACTAAATGCCCACTGTGAGAACGCATCAGGTACCCAAAGAGTGGTGTCATGTACAGCACAAAGAGTGAACCATCAAAAAGCGCTAACGCTACCACGGGGTTAGTCATGATCACCGAGTACTTAGAATGAATAATCGTGATTAACGTTCCTCTAATACCGCGTTCATTCTCGACTCTACCTTGTGGCAATGTTCGTAGCGCCAACGTGATAGGGGCGCTCAGGACAAAGCCGATTGGAGCGATCATTCCCAAAACCATATGGGCAATCATGTGATAAGAGAATGCAAAATGGGCATAGACGCCTAACCCACCGCTGGTTGCAAAATCAACAGCAGAGAGTGCTAGCGCGAACGAGATGGTTCGACCCACTGGCCAGGAATCTCCCCGTCGCTTCATCGTTGCTACGCCCACTACATAGAGGGCAAGCGCGAGCAACAAAATTCCGAGAATGGTTCCATCGGGTTGATAGGCCAACAGAATTCTCCAGATATTGGGAGGGGCAGGCGCTGCCATTCCTGTTATCGCAACCACTGGGTCAGCGGCCATTCTGATCGAAGCCGCTGACTCTGGCGGTTGGATCGATGATAGCCAACCACCAATTCCAACGGTTGCTATGAGGAGAAATGACTCGTTGACAAGCAATCGAAAGACCTGACGATTTCCATGTATTCCATGTATTCCATGCATTCCACGAGCTATAAAGCGACGGTGAATCAAGCCGACAACCAGAAGCGCCGCAAAGAAAATTATTTTTACTGCAACAAAAAAACCATATTCCGATCGCCACCCTGAGAGTGAATCCAGGCGAGTCCAGGCATTAATGAAGCCAGAGACCCCCACGGTGATTGCGCACCAAAGTGCTAACCGACTAAATCTAGTGATTGACCGTGCACGTTCTTCGGGCGATATAACAATCAGAGCGATCACTCCACCAAGCCAGAGCGAGACCGCGCCCACGTGGAAAAGTAAAGAGCCTATTACCAAGCCATGGCTACCGGCGTTGGTGGCATGGCTCGAAAAAAGCGGGATCACAATCCCTAACATCGTGGCCGCTAGTGCGAAATAAGCGCTTCCGACCTTTTTTGCTCGAAAAATGAGAGCAAGCGCTGCGAACCCCATCGACAATTGAAAGAGAACCATGTGACCAGGAGTCGTGCTCAGTAAGTAATCATGAATAATATTGAGATGAAAAGCCTGCGAAAAACCAGCACCAATCAGGTGTGCGATCTCGGTAAAAATTCCAACAATCACGGTGAGTACCCAGACGAAGGTTGAGTAAAGAGCTAATCGTCTAACTCGATGAGCCTCGGCTGAGAGCATGCCACGCGATTCAGTGAGGAGAAAACCAATTGCGTAGAGGAATCCGATCGCAGATATTGTCGCGAGGAGATTGAGCTCTTTGATGGCCAGAGCAGATACTGAAATCAGATGATTTTCAGAAGTAAGTGGATCGGCTCTGACTGCCATAAATAAACCAGTAAACAGGGTGAAGTGATTTATTTGGCGCTCCGTTTTCTAGATTCAGATTTTCGTGATTTTCTGGATTGAACCCAAATCATCCGGGCATACCAGAGCAAGAAAAGTATGATCAGAAACGCCAAACCAACCAAAATCAATACAACTACCGTGGCGGAAGAATTGGTAGCGGGGTGGACGCTAGGAGTTGAGGCAGTACTCGACGAAGCTGGCTGGGGAATCGGCGAAGCGATAGGCGTTGTTATTGTGGCCGGGGCGGAATACATAAAGGTAAATGTTCCAACGAGCGGAACATCTGTAGCGCTGAGCAAAGTGTATGAAACGGTGTAAACCCCACTAACGGTCAATGGCTTTAAGCCAACAACAGCCGTGGTGTCACTAATTGTCAATGATCCGTCGTCTACTTGAGAGCCATTGGGATCAGTTACCGCCAGGCTATTTCCTTGATCCAGCAGTGACGTTTGGGCCGTGACCGATACTGCATTAGGGGCGGTGGCAAGTTTCGTCCCGATAACCGGTGATGTGGCAACGATATTATTTGCCCAGGAATTGCTTCCAAATCCGAGCGAGATCGCGGCCGCCAAACCTGCGGCATATCCGAGTTTGATCACTCTATTCACTCAACGTCACCTTTTCTATCCTGGGCAGACCAGAGAACCCAGAGAAATCAGAGAACCCAAGCGTTCTTTCCCATTCGATTAGATACTATCCTCTCACTTCTTTAGACTTATCCCCATGCCGACCTACCAATATTCCTGTACTTCCTGTGGGCACGCTTTCGAGGCTGTTCAATCCTTCTCCGACGCTGCTCTTACTCAATGCCCAGAATGCCAAGGCGAAGTTCGAAAGGTTTATACCAACGTTGGCGTCGTCTTCAAAGGATCCGGATTCTATAAAAACGATTCCAGGCCCGCCCCGACTACTTCGGGAGAGTAATCCGCCGATAGCTAGCCATGGTGGGGCGGCTTATCTGCGGCAATTTGAGCATCTCTCGCCATTTCAGAAGTAGTCTCGAATGGGTCGGTATCCTCATCCTCACCTGCCTTATTAGGAATCAATCGATCCATTTAATTCACGACTTTTTTGACTGTTGTAGAACCCTTGAGAGCGATAACCAAGGAATCAATAACGTTGTCGACGGCGTCATCTGGAAGTAGCTCATCGAGGATCAAATTTGCAACACCATGGATAGCTGACCAGACCAAAATTTCTGCATAGGGCCTCACCTTCGGATGCACCTCTCCATTTCGCTCCAACTCATTTAAGCCAGAAACGAGGAGTCGCCAAGGCCTCGACTCTTCACGAGTCATTTCGTCTCCTGCGCAATACGGGCCAAAGCACAACCGAAATAGATTCGGATTCTCTCGAGCAAAGGCGACATATGCCATCCCTAGCGCGCGAAAACGTCTACGAGCTGCAAGCGGTGAAATCCCGAGGAAATCAGCGATCGCCCGTTCTTGGAACTCCGCTAAATCTTCAAAAGTGGATCGGGCGGCTGCTTTCAACAGAGCTTCTTTATCCGGAAAATGATGGTACGCCGCGGAGGGGCTAACTCCTACATTGACTGCTACCTGTCGCAACGAAACATGCTCAACACCAAGCAGCGAAACAAGCTTCTTCGACTCCTCAAGCAACGCAACCTCTAAATCACCATGATGATAAGGGGCCTTTTCATTCCTAGCGAGGACTCGTGTAGAGAGCTCTCGCTTCATAATGGACTTTGGCGGCGTCATAAAGAGATTATGCTCTTAAACTTGACAGTGTTCAAATCAAACCGAGATAATCTAAACATTATTAAGATAGATCAGATTGGACAAGTGAATGTTTGAAAAATTGGGTGCTCTCGTTTTCCGTGGTCGTAAAGCAATTCTAGCAATTTTTCTACTAGCCTTGATTGCCTTCGGAGTCCTGGCCGGGCTTGCTATCCCTCGTCTATCGGGTGGTGGCTACTCTGACCCATCAAGTGATTCTGCGAAGGCGGCTCATTTCCTGACAGATACCTTCCATATGCAAGACCCAGCAGTGATCCTGGAGATCAAGTCAGCTTCGCTGATAACGGATCCACGTGTCGTTGCCACCGCCGCGATCTTGGAGAGATCAATCTCCCAAGAAAAAGGCGTCCAGAAGACGCTCTCATTCTGGAGCGCGGCAAACTCCCCTACCTTAGCGAGCAAGGATCAGCATGCCGCCTATTTATTCGTCTATTCAACGGAAAGTGACCTCTACAAATCAACGCCGCTCGGTAAGCTCATGGCGGCTAAATACGGAGGGAACTTCCGCGATTTACAGGTTTATGTCAACGGAATAGCCGCCACCAATTCGGCACTTTCAGAGAAAATATCCCAAGATTTAGCCATCGCCGAAGGAATCTCTGTCCCACTGATCTTTCTCCTTCTTCTCTTCGTTTTTGGTGGATTAATCGCCAGCACTACACCTCTCATTGTTGGGGTCGGTGCGATTATCGGCTCACTTGGAATCATTTATCTCGTCTCGCTTTTCACTGGCGTAAGTATTTTTGCCCTCAACCTCATCACTGGCATGGGGCTAGGTCTGGGAATTGATTACGCACTCTTAATCGTCAATCGCTTTCGAGAAGAGTTGCATCGTGGCGAGGATAAGCAGACCGCCATCGTCAACACAGTGAAAACCGCGGGAAAGACGGTATTCTATTCGGGATTAACAGTTTTCTTGACGCTCGCTTCGCTGACATTCTTTCCACTCATGTTTCTCAAATCGTTTGGCTACGCCGGAATGAGCGTGGTCGCAGTTGCTGTGCTTGTTGCCCTCATTCCGTTTAGCGCGATCCTCGCGATGATCGGACCGAAAATCGACAAATTTATTGTGCGAAAGAGCGCTATAACTCCTAAATCTGATGGCCGATGGGCGCAAACTGCCAGATTCGTTATGCGACGTCCGGTAGCCGTTGTTGCGTTATCGCTGACAGTTCTAGCAATTATCGCCTCACCCGTACGCGACATTGCCTTCTCTCAAGCGGATGCGCGCGCTATGCCCGCAACATCACCGATCGCAATAGCAAATGAAATGGCGATCAAAGATTTTCCTGGCCAGGAGGGAAATCCGGTCCAATTCATCATTCCTCACGCCTCATCAAGCGAGGCGGAGCTTGCCGCTTTTAAGGCGAAAGTCGCTCAAGTTTCGGGAATCGTGCGCGTGGGACCAGAGCAAGTCGTAGGAACGACGGTTCACTTCAGCGCCATTCACTCGATGGCACCGCGGACCAATGAAGCCGAATCAATGATCAAGGAGATTCGCACCATCCCAGCTCCCGCAGGAACGTTGATTGGAGGTGTGGCCGCTGATTATGCAGATACCCAAGGTGCAATCACAAAGACTCTGCCGTGGGCACTCGGTTGGATCGCCATCGGAGTCTTGATCCTTCTCTTCCTCTTTACTGGATCCATTATTTTGCCAATCAAAGCGGTCATTCTCAATGTCATCTCGCTTACTGCGATGATGGGTGCCCTGACCTGGATATTTAAATCAGGACATCTTGGTTGGCTCGTCGGTCCATTTACCAACACTCATACCCTCGATACCTCCATGATTATCTTGATCTCGGTCGTAACATTTGGATTGTCAATGGATTACGAAGTCTTTCTCCTCTCTCGAATCAAAGAGGAACATGATTCTGGAATGAAAAACGTCGATGCGGTAGCCACCGGATTGCAACGATCTGCTCGCATAATCACTGCAGCAGCACTCTTACTGGCAATTGCCTTTGCCGCCTTTATTACCAGCGGTGTTACCAATATCAAGATTCTGGGTTTCGGTGTCGCATTTGCAGTGCTTCTCGATGCGACTGTCGTAAGAGGTTTGCTAGTACCCGCTCTGATGCGCTTGTTTGGCGAAAAAAATTGGTGGGCACCTCACTGGATGAAGCGTTTCACCATTAACCATTAGCTCTAACGGTGAGACCTTTTCCGACGACAACTACTCCCCCATCAGATATGGTGTACAGAGATCGGTCTTTTTCAAGATCAATACCTATTTGAGCACCGGGTTCGACAACAACGTTCTTATCGAGGATCGCGTTACGAATTATTGCGTTTTTTCCTATTTTGACCGAAGGCATCAGTACGGAGCCTTGGATTAAAGATCCCGATGCAATGTGGACATCAAACGAGATGACAGATTTTTCAACACGCCCACCCGAAATAATTGTTCCCGCTCCAACAATTGAATCCACAGCGGTTCCATTTTCAGAGAATTTTGCGGGAGGTAATGAAGGTAAATTGGTTAGGACCGGCCAATCACGGTTATACAGATTAAAAATAGGATGGATCGAAACCAAATCCATATGCGCTTCATAATATGAATCGATACTTCCTACATCTCGCCAATATCCGTGGTCGCGCTCTGTCTCTCCGGGGACGTGATTATCATCAAAGTCATAAGCGACGGCTAAACCATTACTCGCCAAGAATGGAATGATGTTTGTCCCCAGATCATGCTTACTCGCTTCATCCTGAGAATCTAGGACAAGCGTCTCCTCCATCACGCTTCGCTTGAAAATATAATTACCCATCGAAACTAGCGAATAATCTGGGTTGCCAGGAATGCCAGGTGGATCCGATGGCTTTTCATGGAAAGCTTTTATCGTCACCCCATCTTGTGCAAGTTCGATAACACCGAAATCACTCGCTTCAGATCGCTTTACTTTGATAGCGGCTACGGTTACTCCGGCGTTCTGCTCTTTATGGAACGCATACATCTGTTCCGGATCCATGCGATATACGTGGTCAGCGCCAAAGACCAAAACATGATCGGGATTTTCATCGTGAATCAAATTAAAGTTCTGCAAAATTGCATCTGCGCTCCCGGTGTACCACCGCGGCCCCAATCGTTGTTGCGCGGGAACCGGCGCAATGAAGTTATTTAACAGCGGGGACATTCGCCATGTCGTCGTAATGTGGCGGTCAAGAGAATGTGATTTGTATTGAGTGAGAACCGCGATCTTTCGCATATCAGCATTGACGAGGTTTGATAGGACGAAGTCGATCAATCGATATGCGCCACCGAATGGGACGGCTGGTTTCGCTCTATCTGCCGTCAGGGGCATCAATCGCTTTCCCTCTCCCCCTGCGAGAACGATCGAAATCAAATCATCTCTTTTACCCATGGTGAAAACGCTATCGGATAATTAGAATTAAGATAAGTGAAGAGTGAAGGTAATTCGGCACCACTAAATGCGAGGAGTTTGCAAATGGCCATCAGAGTTGGATTGGTGACAAAAGAGTGGGCCCCTCACATTTATGGCGGAGCTGGTGTGCACGTCAAGTACTTATCGAAAGCTCTCCAAGGAATGACTGAAGAGATTGACCTGACTGTTCATTGTTTTGGAGAGCCACGAGCGGATGCAATCGGTTACCAGCTTTCCGATGCCGAAAAGGAGCTTAATCCTGCGGTTCAGGCGTTAATAACTGATTTGATCATCGCACAAAACCTGGGTCAAGCAGAGTTGATCCATTCCCATACCTGGTATGCCAACATGGCTGGTCATTTCTCAAAATTATTGAACGGCACAAAGCATGTGATTAGCGCCCATTCGTTAGAACCTGACCGCCCCTGGAAGGCTGATCAAATTGGCGGTGGCTACCGTATCTCCTCCTGGGCAGAGAAAACGGCGTACGAGAGCGCAGATGCGATCATCGCCGTTAGTCAAGGAATGCGCAAAGATGTCCTGAAAGCCTATCCGCAACTAGATCCCAACAAAGTTCATGCCATTTTGAATGGCATCGATACCGAACAGTATCGCCCATCGCCGAATCCAATCTTGTTAGCGAAATATGGAATCACAGGCCCTTACGCAATGTTCGTCGGAAGAATAACTCGACAGAAAGGTTTGGGTCACCTGCTCAATGCGTGGAAGAAGGTGCCAAAAGAATATGGAATTGTTTTAGCTGCTGGTAGTCCGGACGAACCAAAAATAGGCGCAGAGGTCGCCGCTGCCATTGCCGAACTACAAGCAGAACGTGAGAACGTTTGGTGGCCAGAAAAAATGTTGCCTCAAGAGGAAATTGTTTCTTTATTGAGCAGCGCCGAACTTTTTATCTGTCCATCGATTTATGAACCACTTGGCATAGTCAACTTAGAAGCTATGGCTTGCGAGACGGCGGTTCTAGCGACCGATGTTGGCGGGATCCCTGAGGTTGTCTCAGATGGCCAGTCCGGAGAGTTGATTCACTACACGGGCGATGGTGCAGATCTGGAAAAGAAGCTCGCAGAGCGGATTACAGTTTTGATGAAGCAACCTGATTTACTAGCGAGCTATGGTAAAAAGGGACGTCACATAGCAATAGAAAACTTCAGCTGGAGTTCGATCGCAAATGAAACCGTAGAGCTGTATAAAAAAGTTCTTGATTATTAGCGGGAGGCAAAGGATTCTTCTGGAACTTTTGTTAGATTATTTATAGTAAGCGGCAACATTATGTAAGAAATTTGCTTCTTCGGATTAATCGTAATCTTCAAAATGCCAGTCCTTCTATTCTCAATCTTTGATGAGTAAAAGATGAAGTTGCCCATCGAATATGCCACTAACCGATTATTCTTCAAGGTTATCGGTTGGAGTGTGTGGGTGTGACTTCCTAAGATTATATCCGCACCACTCTCGCCCCACTTTTTAGCACTCGAAATTTCAAAGGTGCGCGGATAGAAAGAACCTTCTTCCCCCCAGTGGGTAACCACGATGACGAGATCGCTTTGGGATTTAATTTTTCTGATTGATTGCTCGGTAGTAATGGAGTCATAGCCATTCGTTATTCCAGCTTTAATCTTTGTCGCTATGGAGTTCGGCCCACCGTTTACCTTGGCGATTCCCAAGACTCCAATACGAAGACCTTTGATCTTAAAGATTTTGCCACCATATGCGGCGTTGCTATCTTTTCCTCCGCCTACATAGTTAATACCCACTTCATCCAAATTTTTCAGAGTCTCTTCAAACCCCTTTAGCCCAAAATCATACGAGTGATTATTCGCAACATTGGCGACGTTGAAGCCGACGCTCTTCAGTAATGCAAGGAATGAAATATCGCTCTTGAAGTTGTACTGCTTTTTTTCCTTTACCTTTGCATCGGTGATAGCCGTTTCAAGATTAAATATATTGAGATCGGCATGGCCAAAATATTTCTTGAGAGAGGCCAACGATTCTCGCTTTATGGCCGACTCGCCATGAACATCACCCACAAAGTTAATGACAATTGTCCTGTCCGCATTCGTAGTTGCAGCGAGGGCTGGGATTGGCACCAGGACCAAGGTGATTGCCACGGTTGCAAGAGCGGAGGCAACCTTAAATCTCACCTGCATATATTACGTATTTTATGAGAGCGTCCCGAGCAGCAATTCCTTCAGGCAGTACCTGGACGCTCATAGTCACTGGACTGCTCTCTGGTCAAAGTGGGACTGTCGCGGTGACTGTCAGTAAATCTGGTTATGTCACTAACAGTGCGATAGTTGCAGGAACTGCGCTCATTACTCCCGTTGCAAGCAAACCTGTACCTATCCTTGATCCTCTTGAGCAGAGTGTGATTACTGGCATGAGTCCTTCATCTGCCCACACCAATCCCTCATGCCACTCCTAAACCGCTTGCCACACCAAAACCTCGTGCAACTACGACGCCAGCACCATCGGCCACACCAACTCCTTCAACAAGCCCTACAACGGCAGCCAAGGAGCCAGAAGAATTTGAGATCTACTTTGACCTTGGTTCATATCAGCTCACTTCTACGGGCAGCGCAGCACTACGCACCCTTGCTGCAAAGATCAGTGGCTTAGGCCGTGCGATCTCACTCAGTGTCTGACCAGTTTGAGGCACCTCGCCTCACCCGTAAAGCCGACGCTTCATATAGTAACGCTTTGCGTCATTAACGATATTCGTTACTATCTGACCCGTGATCGTTTCTTTTGCTGACGAAGAGACCCGCACGCTTTCTGAAGGAAGACCCGTGAGGCGCTTTAGTTCATTTGAAAGGATTGCGCGGCGAAAGCTGCTCCAACTTGAAATCGCAGGCCGCTTAAACGACTTACGGATCCCACCTGGAAATCGTCTCGAGCGACTCAAAGGTGATAGAGCTGGACAGATGAGTATCCGGATCAACGACCGATGGCGAATTTGTTTTATCTGGACACCTCCGGGACCGGCAAATGTCGAGATAGTCGATTACCACTAGGCATGGAGAGAAAATATGGCAACAAAGACTAAATCAAAACCTATGAAGGTCACCTCGGCGAGTAAGAAGTCATCCTCCACACGGTTAGCACCAATCACTCCTGGAGAATTGCTCTCTGAGGAATTCATGGTGCCGATGGAACTCTCGGCCTATCGCCTTGCAAAGGAGATTAACGTCCCCGCCCAGCGCATAGGGGAGATCATCAAAGGTAAGCGTGGCATTACAGCCGATACCGATCTTCGACTAAGTCGCTTCTTCGGACTTTCGGCCGGATATTGGCTTCGAGCTCAAGCCGCCCACGATCTGCGCGTAACAGAGTCGCTAATAGAGAAAGCGCTGAAAGAGATCAAACCCTGGTCTAAGTAATTCGAACACTGCCCTTCCATACGTGATACCTCGCCTAACTCAGCCCCCAGAGCAGGTAACCTAAGGTTGTAAAAGGTTACTTTTGAGGCTTAGGTACGGACAGGAGGAAAACCATGGGCAAAAATGTAAAGCTTTCAGACTCACTCGTTGAACGGGCTGTGACTATATCCGAGCGTGAACATCGCTCAGTCCCCATGCAAATCGAGTTCTACTTCAATAAATGAAGGCGGTCGTCACTCCAACATTTAAGAACTTTTATAGACTCGTCGGAAAAATCATTAAATAGTGTTTGCGCACCCATCCTCACTGACCCCGTCAGACCCCTGACTTACACATCGCATTCTTGCTTGGGTGAGCTCATCGCCATTCACGGCTGGTCTTTTTCCCACTCGAGATGAAATGGACCGATAAGCACTTTTTGACTTAAAAATATGTAAATAACGGCTAAAACTCCAATACAACACCGCCTTTATGACAAGAAGGGCAAAGGAAGACAAAGCTAGAGAATGGAAAAGTCCATGGGGCAACCGCGAAGCGAAAGGTCGAAAAAAACTAAAAATTGCGTGAAAGCATTACAAAATACTGGTGTCCCAGGCCGGAGTTGAACCGGCGACCTACCGCTTAGGAGGCGGTTGCTCTATCCACTGAGCTACTGGGACATATCCGTGCAATCCAACCAAAGCTGGGTTAGCCACGCGAGTCTGCCGGTGTTGAGATCGTCTTTCTAGCCAAGTCTAACGGTTCAAATTCTCAGCATTTTCGGAGCTCAAAAATGCGCGTTGAGCCCGAATTGAGGACACTGGGCTCTAGAATAGGGGAATCTTGATGACCGTCATGATCTTTGCCAGGGGGAACAGATGAATAGCAAAATGGGTTTTAGGTCAATTTCTTCCACTTTCCTGGTTGTGATCTTACTTTTGTCGGGCTCGATCGCAACTCCTGCACAAGCGACTACGGTTACCGGCAAGCAAGGAACTGCATGCCCCAAGGCCGGAGCCAAAGTGACCACAAACAAGATCACCTATACCTGTGGAACTAATCCAACAACAACTAGTACTAATTTAGTCTGGGTCCTAGCTCAGTGCCTTACCGCTGATAAATCGTATCTATCTGCCACTGGCGATTACGATAAATATTTAACCTCTTCGACTGCGGTTTTGGCTCAACTTCAAGCTACGCTGGCTTCTTACCAAAATGCTTTAACCGTCGCTCAGGATGCACAAGCAGCATCTGCTACTAAGGTCTACACCATCGGCACTGACCCGAAGACCAAATTACCAGTGACCGTTGTAGGCATTACAGCGGCAATTGCTGCAGTACAGGCCAAAATTATTGCGGATCAGGCTGCGCTTTCAGCCGCTAAAGACGCAGCTTCACAACGCGAATGGAATAGCGCTATTCGATCACGAACATCTGCCCTCAACATCATGAATCGACAGGTGACCAGCATTGCCAATCACATCACTCAGGATCAGAGTCAGATTGCGACTTTCACGGCTCAACTCGCTAGTTCCCAAAACTCCCAAACTCAGCTTTTGGCGCAATTAAAGCGAACGGTCAACAATGCAAAGACCACTCGCGCACTTGCTTGCAAGGCAGGTCGTTAGTACTTCCGTACGTTGAATTAGCCAATCGTTAGATATTTAGCACTGACAGCGAGAGGGAATTTAGAAAGTGCCTGCCTGGCAGGTCCGCGCTGTAGCGCTCCTGCCAAAGTAAATGCAGATCCATGGGCTGGGCAGACCCATTGATTTCCCTGTTCTTGAACGGGGACTCCTTGATGCGGACAACTTAGGCTCAAGGCAACGTAACCATCCTTCGCGGCCGTAGCTCGAACTACCGCAAGCTCTGTTCCATCTTTGAGCTGTAGCGTGATGGCACCACCGACTTTTGAAAGGACTTTGTTAGCAGCGAGGGCGACTTGAAGCTTTCCGTTTTTCAAGACCGTAACTCCAGTGGCGGCATCCGCAGAGCTTGGAATCAGGTCTGATGCCAGCCCTAGCCCCAAAGCCGCGACCCCACAAAGAAGCGAACGACGGCTAACCCTTGATTCTTGGCCAACTGACTCTTCTGGTTTCATGGTAAAAATTCCTTTCAATGGTTGGGGTCAACGCGGCTGTTGCAAGAAAAAGTGCGAGCATATTATCTTTGCGAACGGAAAGCGGTTAGCCTCGTTTGATGACGATCGGCACGGGAAGAACTTACCTGAGATTACGATTGTCGGCGATCGGAATTCTAGTTTTGCATCTGGGAATTCGCTTAATCTTTCCAACCCCCAATCCAATTATGGATATTTTGGTTTTTAATGCCGTTGCCTTTATTGCGGCTACCGTCGCCTTTGCTGCTCCGCTCTTCAATGATCGCCTTGCAACGCTCTCTCTCGGATGGGCGCTTGCACTCTGGGGAGCTGGATCGACAGTGTCGACTTGGTCTTCTTTCTACCCAGAGCACCATCTGCTATTTCTTACAAATAATTTTCCTGATCTTGCCTACGCAACTTTCTACCCATTAGTTTTATTTGCACTCATTCGAGCATTGACTTCCAAACGAGGACTCTCAGCGCTAGAACTATTAGACGTCATTATCATTACGTTTGGAATGTCTAGCCTTCTAGCCTCGCTGCTTCTCAAAACTGCTATGAAATATTTTGTTGGCGGTAGGGCTACAGTTTTTTTATCTATTATCTATCCCGTTGGAGATATGGTTTTACTTGGAATCGCTCTCGTGATTGTGATTTTACAAGCGAGAGCTATGCGATCACTATTATTTCTCCTTGGTATTGGAATCTTTACTGGAACTGATTTATTTTTTATCTGGAAATCAGCCACTACTGGCTATTCTTTCGCCGCCTTGACTGATGATGGATGGTTGATTGGCCTGGTGATCATGGCAGAGGCGTTATGGCACCCTGGAAGTGAAACCGAATTAAGTGATCGAATCACATCGATAGCCGCGACTATTGCACTCGTTGGCGGTGGCAGTATTTTGACTATGGCTGCACTCAACCGAAACTATCTTCCGGCCTTTGCTCTTCT
>Ga0209189_1002086_pt1 | contig 14320 bp, 1 predicted proteins | sample C_130820_EF_Meta_FD_187308 | JGI IMG/M metagenome (GOLD analysis project Ga0209189, IMG submission 187308) | Freshwater microbial communities from Lake Croche, Canada to study carbon cycling - C_130820_EF_MetaG (SPAdes) (version 3) | ecosystem: Environmental > Aquatic > Freshwater > Lake | place... | reverse complement strand
GCGTCACCGGCATCGATAATTCCTGATGGCGCAATCAGATCGACATTTCCCGGAGGGAGCCCCACGACCGTGTCAAGCACGCCGATGCCGCCACCCGTGGCCAATCCCGCCAAATCCGTCTGCACACTGCCACTTGTGGGATCGATGAGCACCCGGGTTGGTGGAGCAGTGACAACAGTCTTGGCCGACGATCCGGCGGCGATGTTTCCCTTGTTGGACCAGATCATGATATCCCCTCCACGCAGGGTGAAGATACGCCCGATACCGATGGAGACATCGTTTTCGGTGTAAATACCTATTCCTCCGCCATGCTCGGTCACTATACCAGGAGGGGTTAGTGATCCTCCCGAGGAATAGCTTGAGAGCGAGATGCCGCCTCTAGGCACAAGCATGGAGATATTTCCACCATTCTTAGTGCGGACATCGCGTGACCATAGGGTGATATCAGACTGCTTTGATGATGCATTTGCAAAGAACGTGGTGATGGCCTGTTCTCCGGGTAGGTAGGTGCGGTAACTGGGGGCGTCGGGGTTGGAATAGGCACGACCCGCGTCACGAAGAACCAGATAGAAAAGCTGTGATTCCAATTGGGCCCTCTCCTCATCCGTCAGCACCCCGGCATTGGGATCAAAATCAGAAACCGAAAGATTTTGGGGCAAGGGGTTTCCTGAGTAACTCATCCAAGCTGACAGCTCCGAGAGGTAGATTTTACCAAGACTTCCTTCCAGAATTTGAGAGGTGAAGGCATCCAGCCCCAGTCCGTTTTTTGAAGAGAGACCGGTCGGGAGATCGATGCCGGCGCTTACGACCAAATCACCTCCCTGGAATGGCAACGAGGGATTCCTGGCGTTTCCGATGCTGGTGATACCGACTCCCGTGCCATCCGAATTATTGGCACCATTGCCAAGATCAATATTTCCTCCGGCAAGAACCTCAAGTGTTCCTGGACCGCTGACTTGAAGATCCCCGGACTGGAGGATCGATTGATTGTAGGCATTGGGATCCTTGAGAGTACTACCCGCGGCACGGGCCACTTTTTGGAAAGGTGTCTGGTTGTCGTAAAGACTGATGTTACCGGAGGCCGTAACAATGCTGGTATCCGATGCTATGAGGTTCTGGATATAGAGTCCCACATCCGCGATATCCCCGCCGGCAAAAACCTGAGTTTTCTTGGGCGAAAAGAGCGTCAAGTCGGCGACATCCCCCCCCGTTGAATAAATCGAGACGGGTTGCTTATCGTCGAGATGCAGCAGCGTTGAGTCATGGAGTTGCTGCTTGGTCTGAAGCAGAGCATAAGACCCGCTGGTCGAGCCGCTCTCGGCGAAAAGAGCCGCATTGAACAGGGACTTTGTGGAGCCAACGAGCAGAAAATCATTAATGGGATTCAAGGCACCCGGAATGGCATTAGGATCCGCATCGGAGAGATTGATCGTTGAGGCAATCCACGGATTACCCGCTCCCGAGGAAACACCGCTGGGGGACAATCCGGTGATCCCTTTGGCGGCAAGCAAGGAAATCTGCCCCGTTGCGGCGGGCGAAGCCGTATAACTTCCCTGGAAAGTAATGCCACCGGCAAAGCTCACGACATCGAGTGTAGGCGGCTGGAGGAGCATCTGCGCCCCAAAGGTACCGATATCGTTGAGATTGAGTCGCAGCCAAGGTTGCGAACCAGAAATCGCGATGGTACTGCCGAGTGGCGTTACATCCCCATACATCCAGAGTTGGAGCATCGGAAGCGTTCCTCCGAACCCATTGGCACCGGAGGCCTGACGAAACACAACCGAGCCCGTCAATGACTGTACATTAACGGCATCGTTAGCAGCATAGGTTGAAAAGTAAGATGTATTGAGTCCGTTATTCAGGCTTTGCGGCATCAGGAAAACATTGCCGGTCGGTCCTAGAAGCACATCACCACGGGCATTGACATCGAAGCTTCCCTTGCCCAGGAACAAGGAAGTCGGCAGGAAGGAATCCTGAGAACTTGATACAGAACCTCCGTTCATGAGTGGAGGAAGGAAGGGATCTCGCGTGGAATCCGTCGTCACCGAACCGCCGGCCTTGAGCGTTCCCTGGCCTCGTTCCACATAATAGACGCCGGCATTGAGATTCCCTCCCGATGTCACGTTGAGATTCCCGCCACCCATCTCCACCAGTGAGGCCAAGGAGGCAACAACAGGTACCCTGATAGGCGTGGAAGGAACGAGATAAGCAAGTTGGTCAGCATTCGCTGTGAGAAGGGTTCCCAAGGTCATGCCGGTGGGAGTTGGAGCAACAGTTGAATCCCAGTTGGCGGCAATGGATTGCAGCGTATCCCCCGTCTGGAGGGTGTAGGAGTTTCCATAGGCATCGGAGAGCACGGTGCCGACAACAGGTTGTGAGGCTGAAAGTTGGGGAAGGTTGATCAGAAGCAGGTTGGAGACGGAAATTCCCGATTGTTGTGCCAGGGACTGAAGGGTGCTTCCTGCGGGATCGACAAGAGTAGTTCCACCCACTCTGGCCTGAAGTGGGATCACCGCATCGACGTTCGAGACATCCTTGCCGGCCCTCATGGTGATATTGCCACCTCCAAGTGCACCAACCCCCTCGAAGAAATTGCTGAAATCAACCCACCATGCCGTGGAGAGAACGGAGGCCGTGGGCGTGACAACGGGGATTCCATTGGGATCAAGCAACACCTGTCCATAGGTCGGGCTGTTTGGATTGCTATCTGTGACGTACTGCTGGGATTGCTGAATGGAAAAATTTCCGCTGGAGGCATCGATCTGCCCCTGTCGATAGAGCCAATTGGAGGGGAATTCGTGTTGCGAATCCGATTTTCCGCTATCCCCGTATACACGCGAAATGTTGCCCGCGACATCCACGCTGACGTTGCCGCCCGCAATCGTAAACTGCGCGGGGTAGGAATTCATAACGGGAATTGGCACTCCGTTCTGATCAAGCACCGGATTGCCCCCGACGTCGGTCAGATACAGAATATTCCCGCTAGCATCGGTCGCTACTTGTTGTGGGGCGCCAAGGCTCAGATTGGCCAGATCACTAGCGGTGAAATAAGGAGCCGGGACGTCCATTGCACCTGCCAGAGTCTGATCAAGCACGGGGGTACCCGCCGTGTAGACGGAGGCGAATGGAGTCCGAAGTTGGAAATCCCCGCTGGCATTGATCGAAATGTCCCCGGTTCCAGTGCGGATTACTTGGAAATAACTCTGTCCGTTTTGAACAATCGCATTCTGGGTCAGGGCGCTCTGCCCTGATGGATCACTGCCATAGTCAAAACCAGGTTTGCCGAGCAGCACAGACCCTACAGAGCCCGGGACAACCGCTTTGAGATTAGCAGATCCAAGATCAGCTCCGGCGGTCACCTGATAACTCCACGACTGGAAGTTGGCCGGGAGAGCGGTGTTATAGGGGAGCAGGGCGGCCGTGTAGGCACTGCTCTGAAATCCATCGCTGAGAGAAGCATTCATCACCACATTTCCAGAGGCTCGGAGCGTCAGGTATCCCGGTGCCGAATTGGCACCCGTCCGGAACTGCGAGAGATCCCAATCCTGAGAAAGTGTCAAATCTCCCTGTTGATTAATCATCTCAACACCGGGTGCAAGGTTGATCGAGGCTCTATTGAGTGCAGAAAGGCCCGAACCCAAACTGGTAAGGATCTGATTGGCCATGTCGGAATTCGCTCCGGGGGCTCCATAGAATGCCTGGGCATCGCTCTTCGCCTGGTCCATCACCGTGGAGATGTCACCGCCGGCACCCGTCAGATCATAGAGCCTGTATCCCTCGACAACGATACTCGACACTCCAACAGATTCTTTTAAGGAGGTTCCGACTTTCAGGCCGCTTCCGGTGGATAGATTGTTAGGCATTCTAAGTTGATCCCCCGTGAGACCAAACCGGGATGCCACGGAAGCAACCGTATCCCCTGGGCCGACTTTGTACTGAGTGGATGCAAAATTCAATTGAGTGCCCGCGAAGGGGATCAAGGCGTTCACATCGCTTTCGGAGGCATTGAATTGTGTGGCTATGGAGAAGACACTGTCGGTCGCAGTGACGAGGTGGGTTCGATCAGGAATGACAATTGATGTCGTTTGGTCAAACAGCGCAGAGGATGGGTCGATTGTAGGATTTAACTGAAGCAACTGATCCGTCGTGGTCCCAAAAAGCCTTGCTACCGAGTCGAGCGAGTCATTCTGCGACACAGAGTAGGTAGTTCCGGGGATGGTAATCGTTGTACCCAGAACCGGAGTTGGCAGCAGGGCATCGATGGATGCGGCGGACTGTCCATAGGTTTTGGCGATCTGAGCAAGACTCTCCGAGTCAGTGATGACATGGGTTCTTTCAGGGATCGCAAGCGTGCTTCCAATGGAAAGCCCATCTACCGTCAGACCATTCAGGCGCTCGATCATCAGGATGTTGAGCCCCGCACGCTCAGCCACCGATGCAAGCGTGTCTCCTGCGATCACATCGGTGCTCTTCAGATTGGGATCGATTGTTGAATTGATGCCGGCAATTTGAATATCGGTTCCATCAGCATTGATGGGAGCCCTCAGGTGCAAGGTTCCACCGAACTGATCGATCCTGTCCGGCAGTGCCGTTACACCGAGATCGATGACTGATCCTGACTGGAGATCAAGTACCGCACCGGGGTTGATCTGCCCATTCACTTCGGCACCGGCGCTTAGGAAAATGGAACCACCCTTACCCGAAGAATCATAGTTTTCCCCACGAACGGTGAGAGAACTCCCGTTCTCCAGTATCACACTTCCCCCCGCTTGAAGGGCAATGGTGCCGCCAGTCGGACCGGAAGCGTTGATCGAACCCGTGACATCGATGGCGCCGTTGTCTGCAACGAGCGAGAAATCATGAGCCTTGACGATGGAATCAATAGCCACATCTCCGGAACGAATCCGGAAGGATTGCGATGCATTGAATCCCTCAGCGTGATTTAAGCCGCTCGAGGCCAGGATGGACTCCAATGAGGAAAAGGAATTGAGCGTATTGACATCAAGGGCGAAAGACGCCCCCTTCCCACTCTGAGCCGCCATGGCAGAAATCACGGCGGATGGATCAACGGAGAAAGTGCCATTCGGAGCACTCACGGCAAGACTGCCAGCAGCTCCCGATGCGCCTGAGGGGGCTGCATCCATCTTCAACGAGGCTCCAGGAGTGAGATTCACATCTCCGGCCGAGGAGAGTGAGATCGATCCGGCATCCACACTCTCTGTCTTGTCAAAAAACTTGCGCGTCGTGCCACTGACATCAAGTGAGGAGGAAATGGTAAGCGCCTGTCCGGTTCCAGTCTGGTTGATGGAAATGCTGCCACCGGGCAAGATAATCGGAGCCGCTAGCGCGATCGTGGAAGCATTCAAAGTCAGGGAGTCCGCAAGGCCGGGAGTCACGAGACTGGTACCATTTTGAATAGTTGCGAGCGTTCCGTTAAGGGCATTGATGGTCGTATCCGAACCGCCGACTCCAGTCATCACGGGCACATTGATAGTCAGATCACCCCCGGCATTCAGAGTTCCCTTACCAGATCCCACAAAACCTCCCGAAGCTGTGATCCCGGACGATTGATACCCACCAAGTGCAACGGCGCCGGTTCCTAATGTTAGGACCGATCCCGAAATCGTTAACTGACCTGATCCGGATGTTGCTGCATAAGGCAATGATGTCGTCGGATCCGTGACCCCGGAGACATTATCGACGAGGATCTTACCCGCCTGCACCGTATCAGAGGATGATCCATCTCCGAAAATTCCACCGGAGTGCAGGGTGAGGGAGTTTAGAGCAGGTCCGCCGAGGAGTCCTGATCCGGAAATCGTGATGGTCGACAGACTATTCAGTGTGACCGAAGTGGAAGCGAAGAGGCTATTGAGGATATTTCCGCTCAGGACAAGGCCCGAGGCATCGGAAACACTGCCCGTCAGGTCAAGATCCAGACGGGCTGCGGAGATCGTTGTCGACAGGGAGGACGACTTGGAAGAAATGGTCACCGTCGGATCGATTACACCCCCCATCGAGCTGGCCAATGCGACCCCATAGCCTTCGAGCGCACTGTTCGCCCCAATCACAACTCCCGTGATAGCGTTCTGATCCGACTGAGACTGGACAACCGTTGCGGCAGAATCGGCACTGACACGGATAACGGCTCCATCGCCAGACACCGAGAGCACCTCGTCGGGCGCGGTGGATTTGGCCCCAGCGGAGAGAGTGACATTCTGTCCGAGCGTCACGGCGTTCTGCGCTGCCAAGATGATGTCATTTCCTTTGAGCGTTGTTCCATCGGCAATAGTGATATTTGCAGAACTGATGGCCAGTGGAGTCTCTCCTCCGGTAGCAACTCCTCGGCTTCCACCGACCAGCAGACTGCCGTAATTCCAGTTGTTCAGAGTGTCCGCACTAAGGATGGTGTCTCCTGTGATACCGCCACTACCGTTTTGAGTGATGCTGAAGTCGTTTCCAGAGCTGATATCGATCATCGCCCCTTTGCCGCCGTTTGCTGCGGTTCCAACCAAATTTCCTTGAAGCTCCAATGCCGAGGATCCGACAATGGAAACTTTGCCTCCGTCGGCATTCTTGGTGAAAGGGATGCTTGGCGAAAAAAAGGTGTCAGCTTTCAAGAGTGGTTCAGAGATCTTGGCGGCAAGAACGGAGGGCTTATCGATTTCGTAAATGCTCTTGAGGGGTGACGAAGAGACCGAGCCATCAAGAATGTTTTGAATGGTTCCATAGACTTGCACCGAGCCGTCGGGAAGAGCTCCCGAAGCCGTTTTCTGAGAGGTGACCGATGAAACCAGATAGGCTCCCGGCAAGGAAGCATAGGAGGCGGGAAGAAGTGTGTAGGAACCTGCCTTTAAGGCGGAACCAGCGTCAATCGTGATTATCTGTCCCGGTGCCATGGATCCCGCAGAGGGCATGGAGGGATCCGAAGCACCAATATAGCCCGGAATCACCGCATAGGCTTGAGGTAACTGGCTCCAGTAAAGACCTGCAGTTGGGGCCACTCCAGAGCTAGCCTGGCGTGCGCTCCAGATCCTGCCCTTGCTGTCGGTCACCAGATCCCCTGCAAGGTAATTGAACTTTGAATTGTAGAGCTGATAAGGTGTCCAGAATGTGCCGCCGGATCCATGGCTTATCGGCACCCCGGCATAGTTCAGCGTCCCACCGAGTCCCGAAATCCAATGGGTGGCCGACATCACTCCTCCGCCAGCGGCATCAATCTGGGAACCGGCATCGAGTTGGAGGTTCTGAGCTGACAGGGAGAGCCCTTTGGACTGTATTCCCTGAGTGCTGATTTCCGTTCCGGAGGGATCGATCCAGACCGATCCGTCCGTGGAATATCCGAAGGGGATCGTGAGTTCTGCGCCTGTCAGCGGATCCTTCCCGGAAACAGACACAATGCTCCCTGACAACAACTCAAGCGAGGTAGTGGCGGGCAAACTGACAGTGTTTCCGGCAAGGGCGTCAACACCACCGCCGGAAGCGCTTCCCAGATTGATTGATCCGAAGGGGGCGGCAAGATACCCCCCTTGGGTGATGGTGTCGGCGCTGATGACAAGCGACCCGCCTGCCGATAGAGGCAAGCCCGAGGAACCGCTCCGCAAGATAGTCACGGCGCCTCGTTGCGTTGTTGTTCCATCAGCCACGGCACCTGTAGCAACACCCGTGGCGGAATCGTAATTGTAGGCGTTGATATTGAAGGTGGAAGCCGTGGTGGGATAAATGACCGCCGCCTTGAGGGTCAGATCTCCAGCCATGTCAAAAGTCCCGTGTCCACGAATCGCACCACCCGATGCATCCACAACCGCCGTGCCGATCTGCTGAAGCGAAAGGTTCCCTAGGTCGACGAATTTTGCAGTGAGGTCCAACTCCGCCCCACCCCCTGAGGGGGGGCCCAGATAGGTCTGGTCCAAGGTTCCAGGAGCCAAGGGACGACCAAACCCCTGCCCCATCTGGATGTAAGCCGAAGAGAGAGAGATGGATCTTTGCTGGGATGCAGCCACAGAGGAGAAGGAAGTGAGGAATCCACCCGAGGCGATGCTGAGGGATCCGGGAGATGCCAGTGCAACCGAATCATCCAGGATCACGTTACCCTTGAGGGAGATCTTATCGAATCCTCCGGAGGAAAACGTCGAGATCGCAAGAAAGCCCCCACCAATTGCATTCTGGGCGGCAATACCGGGCGAGACTCCGAACTCTGCCCCGATCAGAGTCGTGATGCCGAGGTTCTGAAGCGATTGCCACGAGGCCTGCACGGAGTCAGGCGCCGGGGAGGAGGGTGATACTGTGGGTGTTCCGCCCGACTGGGTCAGTTCAAGAATCGATCCATTGGCAGGCGACAAGGAGGAAATGGTCAGACTCCCACCCGGAGCAGTCCGACCGCCGCTTCCGGCACTCAGGGAGGCTGTGGAGTAGAGGGCATTTTTCCCGGTCAGGGTGATCACCCCACCGGCACCATCCACCCTTGTTGGATATCTCCCCGCACCCTCCAACCCGACCTGATTGGCACTCAGATCAAGGATCCCGGAAGCACCAGAGGCATCGAGTGTGGCACCATCTAGGAACAGATTTCCGCCCAGCATAATGGAGCCGCCATCCTGCACCGCGCCGAAGCTTGAGGAGAGTCCCGAAGGGTCCTTGGTCAGGAGGACTTGACCCGCGGTGGAGAGTCTGACATCGGGACCGAAATACGCGGTGACCTGAGGGAATTGGGGAGGATTCTTATCGTTGGATGGGAATGAACCTCCGGCCGACACGGAGATCGATCCGCCAGGGACTACGACCGATCCAAGCAAGGAGATGGTCTGCCCAGAAAGGGAAACACTTCCTGCCGTGACGCCGGGCACACCTCCCGCAACGACCAACTGCGGATCGACCTGAATGGCGACCCCGTGACCCATCAGGAGATCTCCGCTGGCAAGCACCTGCTCGCCGGGAGCCAGCCCCGTGTCCGAGAGACCGGAGGCTATGAATGAGAGTGAGGCGGTTGCCCCCAAAGGTGCTTCAGGACGAATCGATATCAAACCGCGCTCACCCCCGGATCCAGAGAATACTTGGGAGGAAACCACGGGATAGATCTGCGTCCCGGGAGCGAAGAAGACTCCGGGCAGATAATCCGAGGTGCCCGGGAGATCATTTCCAATTCCTTTGAGACTGAAGGAGGAAAACCCCCCCTGGCTGAAAAATGCCGGACCGATCCAGAGGACATTGTCACTGGGAACCGTTCCTCCAACCTGCACGGATTCCGCGGCAATGGAAAGGGAACCACCCGATTGACCCAATCCGGAATATCCCCTTAGCGAGGCTCCCAACTGCAACGAACCGTCATGAATATCGGCCACTTGTGGGAGGCTCGGTGGTATCTGCAGAATGTCGGCTTGGGGATCCGTACCGGTCGCGATGGACAACTTGCCTGCTTTTCCATAGCTGGTCTTTCCAGTCACGGAAATCAAACCTCCTCCGGAAACGTTGATCTGCGCTCCCGAAGAGAGAACCGCACTATGGGCGGCAATGGAGATACCTCCGCCGTTGATGAGAGTGACGGGGAAGTTGCCGGATGCCCCGTTGAACTCGTCGGCCACACTGCCCGAGACATCCAGCGTGGCCCCGGCCGCGACCTTGACAAGACCGGCATCTCCGGCGGCCGCATCAACTCTGGTGGCGACCTCAGTGGTGACAGATCCGTCGGAATGAAGAACCTGTGTTCCGTTTGCATCATAGGCTCCGTATTGAAGGACTTTCTCGCCGGTGGCATCAATGGTCATCAAGCCCAGAACCGGCGCTAAGCCATTTGGTGATTTCCAGGGCACCAAGTCATAGGGTACAAGGTCCGCTGTGAGGTTGATCGTCCCTCCTGGCGCTTTGATGTGCCCCACAACCTCCAGCGAGGAACCCTCGAGCGAAATGCTGCCACCGGCTCCGGGGGAGAGAGTGACCCCCGAGGGAACCGTGATTGATCCGTCGTGGGAAATAATGGAGAGAGAGCCGAATCCACCGGCGGTCATCAGTGTGGAGGAGAGAACAACCGAGGAACTCCACTCCGTGGGGAGAGGGGCGGCCGATCCATCGGGATTGAGAGAGAAATCAGGAGGGGGCGTCTCAGGAGATGGGACGTCAAAACTCACCGAGGGAGCATACCGGGAATTTGCAACGGGAGCGGCTGCTTGGATTTTTTGACCGGACAAAGTCAACGACAAGAGAGCCGGGGATGGCAACTGGCTGGTTCCTGAAGGGCCTACCACTTGTCGTTGCCCAGCTACCGTCAGTCCATAGAGATCCCCAGTCAGTGCGACCGAGGGGGCATGAATGGATAGACTTCCACCAGCCGCTCCCTGAATATAAGGCGCCTCGTCAACCGAGGGCGAATCCTTCACAATCCCGGCGTAGATCTGATCAGGAGTCGCCTTGGAGATATCAACGATCCGGCCGTCGGACGTGAGTAGCTTCGTGGTACTGAAATTACCTCCGGAGTACTGGGTCCAACCGCCTGAAACGTTGATGGCGGATCCCTCCCGCATCACCACGGTATCTCCCGAGGAGAGCGAGACGGATCCTCCCGCCTCGGTAAGCTGGTCGACCCCGCGCTGGATCAAACCCGCATACCCGGTCGCATCACCGAGGGGAGTACCGATCCAATAAATCCCATCGTACACCCCCGAGTTGCGGACATCGATCGTGATGTTTTTGCCTCGGACATTCTTGTTCCCGCGCTGAAGAGGGCTATTGGAGAGCTCGGGACCGCGGAGCTGGAGCGTGATGTAATTCTGGGACGAGTCTACCTGAACATCGGAGGATCCGGAGACATCAATCACCGAGTTCTGGTCGAAATAAATCTGACCATTGTCGAGCACAAAGGAAGGATTGGGTTTCGTGGGTGGAATGAACCAGGAACCGGCTCCGATCGTCACACCACTCCCTAGGGAGGAGGAATCATACTCGGTCAGAGCACCTGGGGTGACAGCCGCGCCAGGAGCCTCAAGGATCGATCCATTCCCGAAGTGCACCGTGTGACCGATCATATCAACGATTGAATTCAGGGGCAGCGCGGATCCGACGGCCGTGATCTCCTTGCCCTCCTTATTGATCAACTTCTTGGGAACTATCCTGAGCACGCTTCCCGCACCCAGATCAATGCTCCCGGTACTTCCGGGCAGCAGGGCTGGGCCATTGGCCAATTTTCCGGAGAGCGAATCGGGAGGAGTGTAGGCATCGTTAAAGGTGGCCCCGTAGGAGGCCAGCAGATCAATGCGGCCATTCAGCGCAACGGTCGTGGCGCTGTCGATCACGGCCCCATCCCCTATCGAAATCGACTTGCCGGCAAGAGTTGCATTCCCCACGGGAACGCTGATCAGCCCGTTATTGGCCACAGAACCAGCGCTTTTCGCTTGAGGATGTCCGGAAGCATCCTCAACGATGTTTCCGATGTTATCCCGTTTCATATTCACGATCCCGTCGGGATCGTTGACCTGACCGACCACGACATCCATGCCACGCAGACTGGGATCCGAGGAAGGGTGAGGAGTCAGGGCCACCTGCAGACCCGCTGCCAGAACGGTCTGTCCCGCCTCCGTGCTGATGGATCCATTGTTGACGACATTCGGCCCGATGAGGGCGACTAGCCCACCCACTCCGGCATCATTGACAGGCGAGACAATCGAAGCCCCCTTCTCCACCACGACATCCCCCGGATTGGCACTCGCTCCAAAACTGGTCAGGGCTGGATCAAAATTCGGCGTCGTGCCGTTCTTCGTTTTGGGGACAACCAGAGAACTGAAGAGGAACTGATTGTCTGGATTGTTGGCGATACCTAGGCCGGTGGCCTTGTCTATGGCATCCCCGGCAAGGTTCCCGTTGATCGGTAGGGTCGAGGCCACCAAGGAATGGGTGTTTACGGTGGAGCCATTGTGGAAGAGGATCCCATTCTGATTGAGGATGTAGACCTGCCCCTGCGCCGTGATCGTGCCGAAGATGTGAGAGGGATCCGAAGGACTCATCACCTTGTTGAAAGCGATCCAGTTCCCGGCGTTCTGACCGCCGGAACTCTGGTCAAAGTTCACCGTAGTGGAGGGGCCGACATTGAACTGATTCCAGTAGAGGTAGGCGTTCTGGGCCGACTGCTTGATGTTGACGTAATTGGGATTGGCGGCATTCGCGGCAACCGGGGAGGGAGTGATGGACGCTCCGCTCCATGTTCCCCCGTTTTTGGGGTCGGTGATCGGATTGCCCTTGGCGTCAAAGCCGGACCGGAGCGATCCGTCGGCGTTCTTGCCAACATACGGCTCGAGCCATCCGGCCTTCAGCCCGTTGTAGACCGTGGGGTCGCCGTTCACAGTCTGCGGATTCCCCTTGCTGTCGCTGGGAAGCGTGGTCGCGGGATTCGCCTTGGCGGCGGCAGCCGCCTGCGCCTGCAACTTCTGCATCGCGGCAACGACTGCCGCGGACTGCTGTTGGGATTTCTTGGTGAGGGCGGCCGTCAGGGCTGCAGAGGCAGCCCCAGCATTCACCAGATTGGGAGCAGATCCTTGACCACCTCCGGCGGCACCTCCTGCGACCCCGGTCTTGATCTGGCCCATCGTGATGGCCATCAGGGAAGGGCTAGGCAGCATCAGAAGTAGCATCATGACCAGAGCCACAAAGCGCTTCCAAGGGGCAAGGATCACCGGATGCCGGCCTCCCTGTATGACCTTACCACCTTCTGGAGAAGAAGGAAGTGATACAGCGCTGTGAGGTGATGCCATGGTTAAGTTACTATGCACGATATTGGGGGATCTGGATGTTACGATTTTGACACAGGAACACCAGAAAAGAGAATCAAATAATAACGATTGTTTTAATCGTTTTTCTTTTTCCACCCGTCTCGCGACTAGGCCAAAAAAAAAGGCGGACCGGATAACTCCGGCCCGCCCCGTGATGGATCTCTCAGCTCTTAGTGGGGGAAAGAGGCTGTTGGTGGGAGTTCGAGGCGTGGAGGCGGCAGTGGACTTGTTCGTGGTGCTAGGCATCCTAGCAGAACCCCTTGGTCACTCCGGTGGCGGTGATGACGGATTCGACACCGTCATGAACAAGAATCTGATCCATCGCTCCGGAATCAAGATTAAGGCTGATCATCGAGCTTTCCGGCATTGGTGTCGGAGAGCTGTTGGTTCAGTTCATACGCATTGATCACCCCAAGGTTCGAGGAAAAGGTGACCTTATTGGTCGTTACAACGAACGAAGGGCCAGTCACCGACTGGATGGCAGGCTCAAACGCCCGCCCGATTGTCAATAAGGTTTTCAGAAATCCTAAAGATGGCGATTTTTTTACATTCCCAACCCATTGAGGAACCATTCTCCTGTGATAGAATTATCGCTCATGAAAACCGCCCACACCGCACCCCTACCGACAGAGCACCGCATGATCCCGGCCGCCATCACAGCGGCTGCGACGACATTGGCGACGGCGCTCATCATCGCCACACTACCAGCCTGCAAGCCGACGCAGCCCTCACCTGGGGCCAAGGCTACGCCGAGCCCAGCGCCCACAGCCCCCTCCCCCACTCCGGCTACTTCCCCAACTCCCACGGCGACTCAGTCCGCCGCTGATGCCGCTTTCATCGAAGCCCGCAAGCTCGACCGTGGCGACGGCGTTCCCCAAGACCAGGCCAAGGCCCGCGAGGGATACCTCAAGGCGGCGGATCTCGGCTCCACCAAGGCCATGCTCAATCTCGGAGTCCTCTACGTGAAGGGACAGGGAGGAGACACCAATGTCACCGAGGGATACCGCTGGATCCGAAAGGCCGCTGACTCGGGCGATCCCCGCGCCCTCTACTCCTGCGGCCTGCTCACGATCGCCGGCACCGGAGTCACGGCCAATCCCACGGAGGCCAAGAAGTTCATGGAACAAGCCGGCGAGGCAGGCTTCACGCTGGCACTGATGAATCTCGCCCAGAGCGAACTCACCGGCACCGATGTCATCGCCAAGGACACCAACCTCGCCGTCATCCACCTCAACAAAGCCGCCGCCATTGGGAATGCCGAGGCGGCCCGCACCCTCCATGGCCTCTATAGTAAAGGGGATGTCCTCCCAGCAGACCCCAAGGAGGCCGCCCACTGGCTCCAGCGCGCCGCAGAACTGGGAGATCCCTGGGCCCAGCTCCAGATCGCCCACCCGCTCATGAATGCGACCCCCGAGAAAGCCTACCCCTGGGTGAAGCTCGCCTTTGACGCAAAATATATCGCCATCCAGCCCCTCTACTACCAGTGCGTCGGCATCCTGACCCCGGAGCAGATCAAGGCCGGCGACGAAGAAGCCGCCCGGATCAAAGCCGCCTACCCCAAAATCGAC